>ENA-ORCX01000377-ORCX01000377.1-marine-metagenome-genome-assembly--contig:-NODE-377-length-18472-cov-5.233759_pt1 | contig 18472 bp, 20 predicted proteins | sample MGYA00248630_ERZ508518 | MGnify/ENA primary metagenome ERZ508518 (study PRJEB26188, sample SAMN06268768) | marine metagenome | isolation source: Bioluminescent Bay, La Paraguera, Puerto Rico | place...
ATCAATACACGGGTCCTTATAAATAGGAAAATAAATGTGCCTATGATCTCCATCCATACCGGATAGATCGAAATCTGCGGGAAGGCTTAATAATAATATGGTATCCCATCACAACATGGCTGTCTGGGCATGTACCAAAAACCATGTGAATAATAGGGGATTGTATGGTATAATGCTTCTTGTTGCCGGGGTAAAAGACCCCCGGCCTTGTTTCGATAAAGCCAGGCTAGAAAGGTGCTTGAAACATGAAACGTCATACCTTTAAGGGCGGATCACATCCGCCTCATGAAAAACACTATACCGAAGACAAAGCCATCGTAAAGGCCAATGTCCCCGATTTGGTGCATATCCCCATGTCCCAGCATATCGGCGCGCCCTGCCTGCCTACGGTAAAGCCTGGAGACCATGTGAGGATGGGCGAGCTCATCGGCAAGCCCGCGGGCTATGTCAGCGCGCCCATCCACGCGAGCGTCTCCGGCACGGTCAAGGCCGTGGCGCCCCGGGTCCATCCCAATGGGGGCGAGGTGATGACCGTCACCATAGAGAACGACGGGCAGGATGAGCGGGACACGAGTTTTAACTCGATGGACTGGCGCAGGCAGGAGCCCAAGGCCCTGCAGGAGCGCATCACGGCGGCAGGGATCGTGGGGCTGGGAGGCGCTAGCTTTCCCACCCATGTGAAGCTGGCCCCTCCCGAGGGCAAGCAGATCGATACCATCATACTCAACGGCGCCGAGTGCGAGCCTTACCTCACCGCCGATCACCGGCTGATGCTGGAGCATCCCCAGGATGTGCTCACCGGCTTGCAGATACTGATGAAACAGATGGGCGTCGATAGGGGATATATCGGGATCGAGGACAATAAGCGCGACGCTTATGAGATCATGAATATCGCGGCACAGGAGATGGAGAGTATCCGCATCCTGTCCATGAAAACAAAATATCCGCAGGGAGCGGAGAAGCAATTGATCGACGCCGCCACCGGGCGGCAGGTGCCTTCCGGCGGACTGCCCATGGATGTGGGCTGCGTGGTGGTCAATGTCGGCACCGCCTACGCCATCACCCAGGCGGTGACAAAGGGAGAACCCCTCTACCGCCGGGTGGTCACGGTGACCGGCAGTATCGTCAAGGACCCGCAGAATCTGTTGGTGCGGATCGGCACTCCCGTCAATGCGCTGCTGGAGCAGTGCGGCGGGCTCAGTGAGCCGGCTGTGAAGGCGCTGCTGGGAGGTCCCATGATGGGGGTGGCCCAGCACACCCTGGATGTCCCCGTGATCAAGGGGACCAGCGGGGTATTGTTTCTATCCGAAAAAGAGGCGGCCCTGGATGAGGAACAGCCCTGCATCCGCTGCGGGCGCTGTGTCAATGCCTGTCCCATACACCTCGTGCCCATGGACATCGCCGACAGCGCGGCCATGGACGACTACGATGGCGCCCAGGCTGCCGGGGCCATGGACTGCATCGAGTGCGGGAGCTGCACCTACGTGTGTCCCGCCAAGCGGCACCTGACCCAGTACTGCCGGGTGGCCAAGCGCCACCTGATACTGGCGCGCAAAAAGAAGGAAGCTAAAAAGAGCTGACCGCTTTCGGTCAGCTCTATAGGGTTTTTTTGAGAGGGGTTAATCCATGCAGATGTATACCGTATCGTCATCTCCCCATATCGTGAGCCGGCAGAACACCCCGCGGATCATGCTGGATGTCTGTATCGCGCTGATCCCAGCCGGGATCGTGGCGGCTTTTGTGTTCGGTCCCAGGGCCGTGTGGATCACCGTACTGTCGGTGGCCGCCGCCGTGGGGACCGAGGCGCTGATTCAGATCATCGCCAAGAAGCCTGTCACCATCAAGGACTTCAGCGCGGTGGTCACCGGGATCCTGCTGGCCTACAATGTGTCGCCCACGGTTCCGTGGTGGATACCGGTCATCGGTTCCGTCGTGGCCATCGGTCTCGTGAAGCAGGCCTTCGGGGGACTGGGGCGCAATTTTATGAATCCGGCCCTGGCCGCCCGGGCCATCCTGTTGACGGCGTGGCCGTCACAGATGACCACCTGGGCGCCCCCCATGTCACAAAATGTGGACGCGGTCACCTACGCCACACCCTTGGCCATCATGAAGGGCACCGAGGCCACCGGGACGCTGCCGCCCCTGCGAGACGCTATCCTGGGCAATATCGGCGGGTGCATCGGCGAGATCTCGGCGGCGGCGCTCTTGCTGGGCGCGGCGTATCTATTGATCCGCAAGGTCATCACCTGGCACATTCCCGTGGCGTTTATCGGCACGGTGGCCCTGATGACCTGGATGCTGGGCGGCAAGGATGGACTGTTCACTGGGGACTGGATCTATCACATATTCGCCGGGGGATTGATCCTCGGGGCCTTTTATATGGCGACGGATTATTCCTCTTCGCCCATGACCCGCAGGGGGCAGTTCATCATGGGGGTGGGCTGCGGCCTGATCACCACGTTGATCCGGCTGTACGGCGGGTACCCGGAGGGCGTGTCCTACTCCATCATACTGATGAATATCGTGACCCCCCTCATCGATAAGTACGTGCGCCCCAGGAAATACGGGGAGGTAAAAGCCGATGAAAAATGTGCTTAATATAGGACTCAGGCTGACGCTGATCGCCATCCTGGCGGCGGCGGCCCTGGGATTTACCAATTTTATCACCAAAGGACCCATCGCGGAGCAGAAACAGGTCGCCAAGGAACAGGCCATGGCCCAGGTGCTGCCCGAGGCCGACACGTTTGAATTCGTCGAGGTCTCCGATGAATGGTCGGACCGGATCGTGGAGGCCAGCGCGGGCTACGCGGGCGATACCCTCGTCGGCTATGCCGTCACCGCCAGCCAGAAGGGATTCGGCGGACCTGTCAACGTCATGGTGGGGATCGGCGTGGACGGCGCATTCACGGGCGCGTCGCTGTTAAGCCACAATGAGACCCCCGGGCTGGGGGCCGAGGCGGCCAAGCCCGCCTTCATCGATCAATACAAAGGCAAGACGGCGCCCCTGACGGTCGTGAAAAGCGGCAGTCCGGGGGAGACAGAGATACAGGCCATCACCGGCGCCACCATCACGTCGAGGGCGGTAACCGGGGCTATCAACAACGCAGCCGAGTTCGCGGCCAGCCTGACGGAAGGAAGTGACGGACAATGAAGCCACTGCAGGTACTGAAAAACGGCATACTGGATGAAAACCCCGTCTTTAAGCTGGTGCTGGGGATGTGTCCGACACTGGCGGTGACCACCGCGGCCATAAACGGCATCGGCATGGGGCTTGCGACCACATTCGTGCTGCTTAGTTCTAATATCGTCATCGCTCTATTGCGGAAGTTCATCCCCGACAAGGTGCGGATCCCCGCGTTTATCACCGTCATCGCCACATTCGTCACCATCGTGGGGATGCTGATGGAGGCGTTTGTCCCGGCGCTTTTCAAGAGCTTGGGGCTGTTTATTCCGTTGATCGTCGTCAACTGCATCATCCTCCAGCGGGCGGAGGCATTCGCCTCCCGGCAAAATGTGGGATTGGCCGCATTGGACGGCATTGGCATGGGTCTCGGGTTCACCCTGGCGCTGACCATACTGGGGAGCGTCCGGGAGTTATTGGGCGCGGGTACGGTATTCGGCCTGCAAATCATGCCCGACAGTTTCTCTCCCGCGGTGATCATGATACTGCCCCCGGGGGCGTTCATCACCCTCGGATTATTGATGTTTATACTCAACCTGATCTCCATGAGAAAGAAACGGGAGGCGTAAGATGGATTATATCAAAGAACTCGCGTTTATCGTCATCGGCGCCATACTGATCAATAACTTCGTATTGTCCCGTTTCCTGGGAATATGCCCCTTCCTGGGGGTGAGCCGCAAGGTCTCCACCGCCATGGGGATGGGGATGGCCGTTACCTTCGTCATGGCCATGGCGTCATTGATCACCTATATCGTGCAGTACGCGATCCTGGAACCATTGGGCATCGACTATATGCAGACCATCGCGTTTATCCTGGTTATCGCGTCCCTGGTGCAATTGGTGGAAATGGTGATCCGCAAGGCGAGCCCGGGCCTGTATCAGGCGCTGGGGGTGTACCTGCCGCTGATCACCACCAACTGCGCGGTGCTGGGCGTGACCATTTTGAACATCCAGGAGGAGTACGACCTGCTGCAGACCGTGCTCCACGGCATCGGGGCGGCGATCGGATTCACATTGGCCATCGTACTGCTGGCCGGGATCCGGGAGCGGCTTGATCGGGCCGACGTGCCCAAGGCCATGCAGGGATTCCCCATCACCCTGATCGTAGCGGGGCTGATGGCGGTGGCGTTCCTGGGATTCCAGGGCCTGATCGGATAGGAGGCAGCAGATTATGTTCAGTGAGATATGGATACCTATAGCTGGCCTGGGCGGACTGGGACTATTATTTGGATTGGGATTGGCCATCGCCTCCAAAAAGCTGGCCGTACAGGTTGATGAAAAGGAAGAGGCCCTAAAGGCGCTCATGCCCGGTGCCAACTGCGGCGGCTGCGGATACCCCGGCTGTGAGGGATACGCCGCGGCGCTGGCCAAGGGCGAGGCCGACCCCAGTCTGTGCCCGGTGGGGGGGCCGGTACTGATGGAACAGATCGCCGAGATCCTCGGTGTGGAGGCCGAGGCCGGGGAGTCCAAGGTGGCCCTGGTCCGCTGCCACGGCACACGGGATCTGGCCAAGGATAAATACAATTACCACGGCATCGAGGACTGCTTCGCCGCGTCGCTATTCCAGGAGGGGGCCAAGGCCTGCGCCTACGGCTGCCTGGGCCTGGGGACCTGCGTGCGTGCCTGTCCCTTCGACGCCATCCATGTCAACGAGGACGGGGTGGCCGTGGTGGAAGAGGACAAATGCACGGGCTGTAGTAAATGCGCCGACGCCTGCCCCAAACACCTCATTGACATGGTCCCCAAGGACCTGCCGGTGACGGTGCTGTGCCATAGTGAGGCCAAGGGCAAGGCGGTCAAGCAGATCTGCGACGTGGGATGCATCGGCTGTTCCCTTTGCGCTAAGGTCTGTCCGGTGGACGCCATCGAAATGAAGACCAACCTGCCGGTGATCGATAGCGAAAAGTGCATCGGCTGCATGCTGTGCGCGGAGAAATGCCCGACCAACTCGATCGCCGCCGATCTGGAAAACCGAAAGAAAGCGGTGGTCCGTCCGGATGACTGCATCGGGTGTACCGTGTGCAAGAAGGCGTGCGTATTCGACGCCATAGAGGGGGAGCGGAAGGAACCCCATACCGTCATAGCGGAGAAATGCACGGGCTGCGGCCAGTGCGTGGAGAAGTGCCCCAAGGACGCAATCGACCTCATATGATACAATAATTGACTTAATATGATACAATAAGGGCATACGTATCAGGGGTTACCAGGGGGGTAATACAATGCGTGCCCTGCCCATCAAAAACATACGGGAGGAAGTCTATCCTCCGGCGGCCGCCAATCTCATCGATCATATCGACGGCGTCGAGGGAAGCTTTCTCCGTGCCGATTTGGAGAAAATGGCTGGGCGTCTGGCCCAGACATACAGTGAGACAATACAGCTGATCTATATGGACCCGCCCTTTTACACGGGGCAGTCCTTTTCTTTTGCCCAGCCGGTGGGGGAGAAGGGGTACCGGGGGGACAAGTCCCACCGGGTCAATCACACGGCCTACCATGACCCGGCCTCCGACCGGGCCGCCTACCTCGCCCTCATGGAAAAGGTCCTGCGGGCCGCCCATGAGATGCTGACAGATAGCGGCAGCCTGTACCTGCATGTGGACTACCGGGCGGCGGCACAACTTAGGCTTCTTCTCGATGATATCTTCGGGGAGGATAATTTCGTCAACGAGATCGTCTGGCACTATCGCAGCGGGGGGCGGAGCGTCCACCACTTCAGCCGCAAGCACGATACCATCTTTTTGTACCGCAAGAGCGGCGATTGCTACTTCGATATCGAGAGCGTAGGGCAGGAACGGGGGGAAGAGCCCCGCAACCACATGAAGCGCCAGGTGGATGAGCACGGGCGGGTGTATTTCAGCATCCGGTCCGGGGGCAGGGAGTACCGCTACTACGCCGACGAAAAGGTCTACCCCAGTGATGTCTGGGACGATATCTCCCACCTGCAGCAGCGTGACCCGGAGCGTACCGGGTACGACACCCAGAAGCCTCTGGCGTTATTGGAGCGCATCATCTCGGTATCCTCGCGGCCCGGAGACGCTGTGGCCGATCTCTTCGCGGGGTCAGGGACCACGTTAGCCGCCGCACAGGGCTTGAAGCGCCGGTGGCTGGGGGTGGACCGCAGTCCTCATTCCCTGGCGGTGGTCCGCAGGCGGTTGACGGAGAGTTCCCTGGGGACGGTCTGCCTCCAGGACACCCTGCGGGACGATACGGAAAGTCCCTTTGCATGTGAGGCCGCTGTCAGTCGTGAGCACCAGAAAGTGAAAGTCCATATCGAGTCCCTGAAAGCGGGGGAGCGCCCGGAGAGGGACCTGCCCGCCGGTATCGCGGACTGGGATATTATCGACGGCTGGGCGGCGGGCCGGGTGGAGGGAGAGTGCTTCTACCCGCTGAAATGGGCCATGCGCTCGGCTGAGAAGCCCAAGCTTCCCCGTTCACTGTCCATCCCCGCCCAGATGAAGGATGATCTGCCCATAGGCTTGGCGCTGTACGACGTGTGGGGGCGGGCACATTACTTCACCATAGAACAGCAATAGTACGCAGGAGAACAAATGAAAATCACCGGAAAGATGCTGACGGCGGTCTACGACCGCCTGTACGATACGTACGGACCCCGGCACTGGTGGCCGGGGGAGACACCCTTCGAGATCGCCGTGGGGGCGATACTGACCCAGAGCGTGTCCTGGTCCAATGTGGAGAAGGCCATCGGCGCGTTGAAAGAGATCGGCGCCCTCTCACCCGAGACCGTCGCCTCCATGAATACGGACGAATTGGCGCGCCTCATACGTCCCACACTGTATTTTAATATGAAGGCGAAAAAGCTTAAGTCCTTCTGCGGGCATCTGATCGGCCGGTACGGCAGGGATATGGCCGCCCTACGTGACCGGCCCATGGAGGAGCTTCGTGAAGAACTCCTCGGCCTCTACGGTATCGGCCCCGAGACGGCGGACAGCATCCTGCTCTACGCCGTGGGCAAGCCGTCCTTCGTGGTGGACGCCTATACCCGGCGGATACTGAGCCGGATGGGACTTGTGGCGCCGGATATCGGCTATGATGAGCTGCGGGCGGTCTTTACCAAACGGCTGCCCGCGGACAGTGCGCTCTTCAACGAATACCACGCCCTCATCGTCACGCTGGGGAAGGAATGCTGCACCGCACGCTCCCCCCGGTGCGACGAATGCCCCTTGACCCAGGACTGCCGGAAACGTTACCTGTGATCGGGGCTGTCCTCTTTGTTTTCCAGGACGGGTCTGCCCTTTTCCGCCAGCTCCCGTCCACGGTCGTGGGTGCCCTGGGTGCCGGTCCAGGCGTCGAAGGTGGCGATGAATTCGCCGAATAAGGTGGTATCCTCGATATCTTCCGGGGGTTCGTTATCCCGCATTTTGACGGCCTCCTCGTTTGTTCTACTATTAGTATATTCTCACTAAAACCTGCGGTCATACGGAGAGTTTTTGTACCGCTCAATAAATTTCGCATACCCATCTTGTCGGCTGATTCTTCCTGTGGTACATTTCGCAAAAGCGCACCCGTAATCCGCGTATCAGCGTAACACGCGGTCCCTTCATTGATTTTTCTCTGAATTTGTGGTATTCTGCGTGAAGATTGCGCATATGGAGTATTCTAAAAGACACAAAACACAAGGCGGTGTGAGATGAAAAAAGCAGCTACGCCCAACGCACAGATAATACAGATCTGCCGCGACCTGCATACGAGAGGCCTGGTCAGTGCCTACGGGGGCAATGTCAGCCTCAGGATGAGCAGTAAGATCATCATCACACCCAAGGGATGCTCTTTCGCCCAGATCGAAGAAGACGATCTGGTGGTGGTGGACTACGAGGGACAGGTACTCTTCGGCGCCCGTGAACCCTCCAGCGAGACACTTCTGCACCTGGAGGTGTACCGGCACCGGCCCGACGCCTTCGGTGTCGTCCACACCCACCCGCCGGCGGCCACGGCCTTCGCCTACGCGGGCAAGACAATGACCGCCATCAGTCCCGACAGCCACCATCTGGCGGAGAATATCCCCCTGGTGCCTCCCTTCGCGGGGGGCAGCGCCGATCTGGCCCGGGCGGTGGGGAAGGCCTCCGTCGATAACGACGTGATCCTGTTGGAAAAGCACGGCATGGTCACCCTGGGCGAGGATCTCTTCATGGCCTATCACCTGGCCGAAATGGCTGAGGACAACGCCCTGATGAATCTCTATATCCGGCTGCTCAATCAAGACTGATTTCTGTCAGATCACAAAGCCTCCTGACGGAGGCTTTTTTGTTGCGCTTTAGTCGATAAAAGGTGCTTTTTTTTATTTGAAAGTTTTTTTGACCGGAGGAAGAATATCTTTGTATTTAAGGTAAACCCGAGTCACCGTATGTATTTTTTGCCGTAATCAACTCTCTTTCATATTACCACCGCACACCAGCGATACTAAACTGGGAGGCGAAAAACGATGAAAAAGACCATCGCTTTATTCACCGTGACTTGTTTGGCATTGATGCTTGGCGTCGCAGGGTGCGGATACAATACGCAGCCTAACGCGTCGCCCAATCCGGCGGTAACCCCGGGTGTTTCCCCGGCGGTCACCAATCCGGCTGGACAGACTGGATACAGAAATACGTATCCCAATACAGGCATGAACTCGCCCATGGCTGGGCAGACCGGTCTGTATAATTTCGGGAACGCGGGTTTGAACACACAGGCTGCGCAGTTGGTCGCGAGGGATCTGGAATCCCTGCCTGGTGTCCAGGACGCGGCCGTAGCCATACTGGGTAATACCTGTCTGGCAGGCGTGCAGTCCCTCAATAACAACACCGCGACAGACCCCAACACGGTAAAAAATGAAGTCGTCCAGGCGTGTAACCGGCAGAACCTAAATGTCAACCAGGTCTTGGTCACCACCGATCCCACGCTGAGCAGGCGTATCGCTGCCCTCATGGGCAATACCTTTGGAATCGGGCAGACGGGTCTCAACAACAACCAGACCGGTCGGACCGGCCAGAATGGTATGAACGCACAGAATGAATTCCAGGCCATCATGCGGGAAATGGGCGGTACCAACACCGGGACCACCAATGGAACCACCAATGGGATCACCAACGGAACCACCAATGGAACCAGACGGTATGGGAACACGACGGGTACCACAAACAAGACCAATACTGGACGGAATATCAATGGTGGCGGTGTCACCACCACAAGGTAGCGAACCTGTAAAGCACAAGCCCTCGGCATCGCCGGGGGTTTTGTTTTTGACAAACTTTCTGTGATGAATTATCATTAGAATACTTGATCAGTAGTTTGGGAGGGATTTCTATGCAGTCTATGCCCCGGCCCACTTGGCTCCCGGATCCGGTGGCCTTTACTTTGTTCGGGAAAGAAGTCTATTGGTACGGCATCCTGATCGCGTCCGGCGTGTTGATCGGCGTACTGATGGCGATGCGCAGGGCAAAAAAGCTGGGATACAATCCCGATCATATCGTGGATTTCTGCCTGCTGGCGATCCCATTGGCTATCATAGGCGCCCGTCTTTTCTATGTATTGACCTACAAGGACCCCAACGGCGTCAACCCGTATTTTCAAAACCCCATCTCCATGCTCTACGTATGGCAGGGGGGACTGGCTATCTTCGGCGGTGTGATCGGCGGCGCCCTGGGCGCTTGGATTTTCTATAAATGGCGTAAGATACCCTTTTGGGATCTGGCGGATATCGCGGCTCCCAGCCTTATTTTGGGCCAAGCCATCGGCAGATGGGGCAATTTTATCAACCAGGAGGCCTTCGGATACGCCGTCATCAATCCCGACTGGCAGTGGTTTCCCGCGGCCGTCTGGATCGACAACCTCGCCAAATGCACCGATCCACTGTGCAAAGGCGCGGAATACGGGATCCACTGGCATATGGCCACGTTCTTCTATGAATCTATGTGGAATCTGCTGGTCTTCGTGATCCTGCTGCTGATTTTTAAGGCAAAGAAACGCCGTCCCGGTGATGTGTTCGCGTCCTATATCGTGCTGTACTCCCTGGGCCGCGCGGTGGTGGAGGGACTTCGGACGGACAGCCTCATGGTAGCGGGCTTTCGGATCAACCAAGTCATCAGCATCGTGATGATGATCGCGGGTGTCGTGTTTTTGATCTTGCGCCACCGGAAAAAGAAGGAGCCTGTCGCCGCCGAGGCCGAGGCGAAGACGGAGCCGGAGGCGACGGGGGATGTTGAACCACAAGACAGAGAGGAATAAACGGGAGCCCGCCTGCGCGGGCTCTTATCTTCGATACCTCTGTCAATTATTCGACAAAAAAAGGTCAATCGACAGCGTGTTTATACAAGTTTTCCCCCTGCCGTATGATACGCTTGGGACAAGCTAAGGAACGGGGGAGCGAATATGAGACGTTTTGGCACCGAACTGATGGGATACCGCAAGCGGCAGGTCGACCGCTATATCAAAGAACTGAAGGCGGAGTACGAAAAGGAACTGGGTTTGAAGCGGGACAGGATCGTGGAACTGAACGATACCTCCCGGGAAACCCGGAGACAGATCGAGGAACTGCGCATGGCCCTGGATGAATACCGGAAGAAAGAGGACTGCATTACCCAGGCGATCATGATGGCGGAGGAAAAGGGCCGGCTGATCATAGAGCGGAGCAATCAAAAGGCGGAGGAAGCCGCCAAGCGGGCCAAGCGCCAGCAGGAGATATGGGCGCGCCGTGAGGACGGTATCCGGAGCAAGCTGATGGAGCTCGACCGGCTGCTTTATGATATGATGGAGAAGTTCCAGTCTGAGCTCGCCGCCCTGCAGATGGAACACGGCGGTCTCTACTACAACGCGGGACTGGACGTGGCGGCGGCGCGGGATACGGGATTCCCCTCGCTGCATTCATAATATCGGGGGAACACATGAAACGAATAGGTATCTTTGTGCTCAATTATTTCAAGCTTTTTCTGATGCCCTTTCTGCTCATCGCTTTTATCGGGGGATGCCTGTACCGGGTCTGTCAAATCTGTATTCATAGAATCGCGTAGCATTTGCGGTATTTTGTGTAATTAAAGGGGTGAACGCCTATGGTTTGTTACATAGGCGTTCTTTTTGTGTATTAATATACATCGCCAATGCAGATGCCGAACCGTTCTGCGTCAATGGAAGAGACACATATATCCTAGGGCGGCGACTCCATTGATTGATCGAATAAAGTTGTTTCGAGTTGAAATATCTGGTATATATTAAACTGACGTAATAAATAAGGAGATGAATCATGCGCTTTACCTCCAAGACACTGCTGTGGATTATGCTGGGTGTCTGCCTGCTGCCCTTTGTCCTTGACATGCTGCTCCTCGGGTATTTCCACGATGCCGTGCCGGGGGTGACGATAAGCGGGAAAGAATTCATCGACGGCGACTATACCCTTGAGTCCCATATGCTGAAGTCGGGTGATCCAATCACGGGCCGGTATGCCGCGAATGTCACGGCGGATGAGTTGGATGTGATCGATGGAGAACCCTGCCTGCTCGTCAATCGGTTGAACGGCCAGGGGGCCCATGTCTATTTTAACGATCATCTGATCGGCTCTATGGGGGATCCGGTCCACGGGAGATCCAATATATGGAACACGGCGTTTGTATTCCCTATCGATCAAAAGCTGCTGCAGCCGGAGAATACGCTGACCCTGGAAATACGCCACGAGTATGATGCCGGTATAGACGGCATGATTATGATTACCGATGAGAATTCCGCTCTCAGGATGCTCGGCGGCATCACACTGGTCACCGGCACGTTGACGTATATCAGCATCGGTATGGCTTTCTGCGGGTTCATCATGATCATTTTCATGATCCTTCTGAACCAGCGCCGGCATTCTTCGTTCACGTTCATGGCTGTTTCTCTGGTCGCGCTCATCGTCTATGCCCTGGACTATACCCACATCGCCCATCTGCCGGTATCCTATCTGGCTTTCAAGAAGATCATCATAGGCGCGCTGTTCCTGTCGGTGGCCGCGGCATCCGTTACCATATCAAAGCTCTTTTATAAGAAACTGCCCATAATCATGAGCGCTATCCCCTTGGGAATCATCCTTACCGGGATCATTGTTACGGGTGACACGCTGGCGTTCAATCGATGGTATCAGATCTCCATGGCGCTGATACCCGTGACTTTGGCTGTGTGGCTGGGGGTTATCATACCCTGTTACCAAATCAAGGAGGAGTCCAGGATATTTTTCTATGGGGTGATGCTGTTTTTCCTGGTTTCCCTATACAATATACTCGTATTGTACCTCTCTCCCGGGTATATATCGGGTTCAATATTCCCCTATATAGTGATCTATGTCATTATGCTGATGATGATGACCAATCTGGATATACGCAGCAAAAATGAAATGATCCAGCAGGAGAGTTCGCGCCGGTTTCATTTTTACCGGAAGGCTGTCACAGACGGACTCACCGGCCTGTACAACCGGGACTATATGGTATCCCATCTGGACAAGGAAAGACCGCCTTTCGCGGTGGCCATGCTGGATATCGACAATTTCAAGAAAGTCAATGACGAATACGGCCACCAGACCGGGGACAGGATGATCCAGTTCGCCGGCAAGATGCTCACCAGTACGCTGCGGGATACCGACAAAGTTGGCCGTTACGGCGGGGATGAATTCATCGTGATACTCAATAGCTGCGGACCCAACGCCTACTCCATCATGGAGCGGTTTCGATCTGAAATAGCTAAAAATCACCAGGCGGTGGGGGATCGGCTCCTTTCCATCACGCTTTCCATCGGCATCTGCTATATCATGGAGGAGGAATCCTCTGACCAGATACTGCGGAAAGCCGACAAGGCGCTGTACCTCGCCAAGCAAAACGGGCGGAATATGGTCTGCATGTATGAGTGAGACTAAGGGAGGAGGTACCGCCGTGGAGGAGATGGAGTACAAGCGCATGGTTACCCGGGAGGAGTACCGCGGAATCCGTGACTGGATGGATGACGAAAGCGCTTCCCCCGGCTTTGTCCAGATCAATTATTATTATGATACGGAGGACTATGACCTGCACCGGGAGGATATGACCCTGCGGGTCAGGCAGTCGGAGAAGGGGCTGGTCTGCCAGTGCAAGTTTGACGCGGGGCACGGCGGCGGAGATGGAGCCAATGTCCGTACGGAGTTGGAAGCGGATATGGCCGCGCTGCCCCGGGAAATCGATCCGGGAGAGTTCTTTGACCATCAGCGGATACGGGATCTGCCCACAGCGTGTCTGCTGGGGTGCCTCGTCACCGAACGGCGGGTCTACGAGGTGGAGCCGGGGGTGGACGTGACACTGGACCGGAGCCACTACCTGGGGCATACCGACTGGGAGCTGGAGATCGAGTATGACGCGGACAGGGAGGAAAGGGCCTCTTACTGGCACCATCGCCTGTGTCCCGGTACCGGACGCGTGATAGGAAAACGCGCCCGGTTTATGGACGCGCATCGAAAAATATACGGGTAACCCTATCTTATGTAATATATAATAGTAGGATATAAATGAAAGGTGCGCTTGTTCTCAGGCGCACTTTCGTATTATACTGGTACTGGCATTATCCATTATTTTATAACAAAAGGGGTGTATATAATGGCGGATTACGTGATCATGACCGATTCCGACAGCGAACTTCCTCTGTCGATTGCCAAGGAATTTGACGTTCCCTTTGTGCGCATGCCCTATACACTGGACGGAGAGGAATACGCCTACGACCTGGGGGAGGATACCGATTTCCCGGCGTTCTTCGCGGCCATGCGGTCCGGGAGCATGCCCACCACCCAGACCTACCCGCCCCAGTTCTATGTGGATATGTGGCGGCCCACACTGGAAAACGGCAAGGATGTATTGTTCCTGTCCTTTTCCTCCAAGCTCTCCAGCGCCTTTGATTTTGTACAGACCGCCAAGGCGCAGATCGAGGGGGACTATCCCGACAGGCGGATCGTCACCGTGGATACCAAGAACATCTCCGGGGGCATGGCCCTGCTGGTATACGGCGCGCTGAAGTTGCAGCGGGACGGCGCCTCCCTGGACGAGGTATTGGCATGGATAGAGGAGAATATCCCCCGTGCCAACAGTTGCTTCACCGTCGACGACCTCAATCACCTGAAACGGGGCGGACGGCTCCCGGCCTCCACCGCCGCCATTGGCACCATGCTTCAGGTCAAGCCTATCATCTTCGTGGATGACGAGGGATATCTGAAACCGGTGGACAAGGTCCGGGGCCGCAGTAAAGCCATTCGGGCATTGGTTGACCGGGCGGTGGAAAACGCGATCAATCCGGAGGAGAACGCGCTGATCCTGCTCCATGCCGACTGCGAGGCGGACGCTGTCAGGATCAAAGAGTTGATCGAGGAACGGGTGAAATTCAAAGAGGTCTTCCTCCAGTACATCGGTCCCGTCATCGGCGCCCACGCGGGCCCGGATACCCTGGGGGTCTGCTTTCTGGGCAAGCACAAGTAAAAAGGGTTTAGATGGCAAAGGCGGTTCGGTCGAACCGCCTTTTGCATTAGTCTTAATCTTCTTCTTCGTACTGTTCGTAACATTCATTGAGTGAGAATAGATAGTTCCATTTATCCGCGTGCTTCTGCTCGTCTGTGATGATCTCGATGAGTTTATTGACCTGTGGGCGCGCCTCCATAGCAAAGAGGATTCTGCGGTACTTTTCCACCGCCCCCAGTTCACCGAAAAGAGCCTGCCTGAGCCCGTCACAGTAGCTATCCGGAGGTGTAAAGGACACTTCTGCCGGAGGGGGGAGCATCTGCCCTGTTATCTCTGTGTAAATACCCCGAAAAAGCGAAAAATGCTTCCGCTCATCGTCCCTGATACTGCGGATGATCTCTTTGTCCCGATCGGGAGCGGTATCCAGCAAGTACTGGTAAAACATCTCATCCTTCCGCTCGCTGGCCACCGATTCCCGGATCAAGAGCAGGGCCGCTGGGAGATTGTAGGGGTAGGTGTAGGGCATATCCGGAATCGGTACGGGTCCCTGTCCCATTCCGTATTGCCAATAGGGCGGCAGGCAGCCTGTATCACCGTGAAAATAGTAATCCTGCATGTCATATTCCTCCTTAAAATGTTTCAGAATATCATATGCGGTGCGTTTGAGATGGGGGAGGTCATCGCTTATGTTAATTATGCGTTAACAATATTTTGATTTTGTTTCATGCCAATTGATATGTGTTATCATTAAGATAGCGTATTGAAATAGAGTTTATTCGAAGGAGGTAATGCGAAATGACCCAGTTAAGAGAATTGTATCATTGTAAAGAGTGCGGACAGGTCGTAGAGGTCGTCACCGCGGGAGCCCCTACATTGGTATGCTGCGGGGAACCCATGGAAAAATTGGATGAGCAGACCCAGGACGCGGCGGTGGAGAAGCACGTGCCCGTCATGGAGGAGACAGCCGAAGGCCTGTTGGTCAAGGTGGGCAGTGTGCCCCATCCCATGTTGGAAGAGCACTATATCCAGTTCATCGAGGTGCTGACAGAGGACAAGGTGTACCGCGCCGAACTGAAGCCGGGGATGGAACCCCAGGCCCTATTCCCGGTGAAGAAGGCCGACGTGACCTACGCCAGGGAGTACTGCAATGTCCACGGAGCATGGAAAAGCTGAAGACGCGTCCCCCAAAAGGACCGCCCGCCGGGCGGTCCTTTTTTGTATCTACGCCCTGGCACTGCATGGAGACTTTGCCTATATAGCTATATATTTATGCATGTATAGATGCCCTGCCCCCTGATATAATGGATAGGGTACGATCCGGATACTAGGGAGGGAGTTTTCTCTTGCAAAAAAGATGGCTAATCATTATGGCGGCGCTGTGCTGCCTCTTATATTTGACGGGCTGCCGGTATATCGAGGTCGTGGATAGGCCTGGCATGGACAGCCCCGCGTCCACTGCGGGGATAAGCCCGTCGCCGGAGGCTTCCGCCTTCCCCGGCATGTCGCCGGCTCCCACACAGACACCGGAACCGTCATCGACGCCCATGCCCACGCCGTCCCCCACACCGGCCCCCGTGGTATCACCGACCCCACGGGCCACAGCCGGTCCGGTACAGGCGGACACGCTGCCCATTTACTCGGTTGAGCGGGAGGATAAGGTGGCGGCGCTGTCCTTCGACGCCTCCTGGGGGGCGACCTACACGGAGCAGCTATTGGACACCCTGGATGCCTATGGGGCCAGGGCGACATTCTTCCTGGTGGGGTTCTGGGTGGACGAGCACCCGGACCTGGTCAGGGAGATTGCGGACCGGGGCCATGCCGTCGGCAACCACTCCGGGAGCCACCCCCATATGAGCGAGCTAAGTGATTCCGAAATTGCGGATGAACTGAACACCTGCCAGGACAAGATCGATGCCCTGATAGGCAGGCCCGGTACGCTTGTTTTCCGGCCTCCCTATGGGGACTATGATGATGAGATGCTAGCGGTATGCGCCGAGCAGGGATACTATTCTATCCAGTGGGACGTGGACTCCCTGGACTGGCAGGGGCTGTCGGCGTCCGAGATCGAGGAACGGGTGCTGTCACGGGTTGGGCCCGGCTCCATCGTGCTCATGCACAATAACGGCGCCCATACCGCCGAGGCCCTGCCCGGCATCCTCGCGGCCCTCTCCGGAGACGGGTACCGGTTCGTGACGGTGCCCGAGATCATCTACCGGGACAATTACCGCATCGACCATACGGGCCGCCAGCACCCGCTGACACTGCCCCGCGAAACGCCGGCGCACCGATCGGCGCCCGGTGCAAGCCCCGATCCCGCGCCGACTCCGGCCCCCGGTACCGAACCGGCCGCGAATCCCGCAGGATCGCCCGAGCCCGTCGCCCCGGCGGCATTTCCGGACTGCACGATTACCGGCCCGCCGGAGGGATGATCAGCCGCTGCCCCGCATAGATCATATCGGGCCGGGGGATATTGTTCAATTCTATGATCGCGCCCACCGACACGCCGAACTGGTCCGCGATGCTGTACAGGGTATCGCCCTCTTTGACGATATACACGCTGCCTCCCGGCGGGGGAGACGGGGGCTGCCCCGGTACAAAGAGCGGCTGACCCGGATAGATCAGGTAGGTGGGGACCAGCTCGTTGTAGCACACGAGGTCGTAGACCGTCACGCCGTACTGGGCCGCGATGGCGGATAGCGTATCTCCCGACTGCACGATATAGGTGAAGCCATCAGTAGGGGGGCAGGATAGGGGGATTTGCAGCATCATCCCCGGATAGATCATACCGGGATCGGATATCTGATTCTGCCGGACGATAGCGTCCACCGTGGTATTGTACCGCATGGCGATACTGTACAGGGTGTCTCCCGGCTGTACGATATAGATCATGTCTGTTTTCTCCTCTCAAGGGATCACTGGTACAGCATATGAGCCCGGAAAAAGTAGTGCTACACCCCAGAAAAAAGGAACAAAATGGTTGACGGTAAAAATTTTTTGGGTTATACTGTTAAACGTAAGGCGATGACGGGGAAAAGTAGATAGGCAATGGGGTCTATAGAGAGATGGCGGTGCTGCGAGCCATCGCCCCAACCCTTCGAATTCCGCCCCTGAGCAGTCCGGGACGACCGGACCGGGTTTAGCCCGATACAGCTAGCCTGAGACCCGAGCTTGCTTGGGTGCGAAAAGGTGGTACCGCGCGTTATTTGACCCGCCCTTTTATGGGGCGGGTTTTATTTATTATCAAGACAAGTACAGCGTAAGCTGTACACTACTGAGAGGAGTAGAGCAGATGGAGAGAGTGTACAATTTTTCTTCGGGTCCTTCGGTATTGCCCCTTCCGGTGCTGGAAAAAGCCCGGAAGGAACTGGTCAACTACGGCGACGCGGGGATGTCGGTGATGGAGATGAGCCACCGTTCCCCCGCCTACGAGGACATCCACAATACCGCCGAGGCCCTGGTCCGCGAGATCATGGGGGTTCCGGAGGGGTATACGGTATTGTTCCTGCAGGGGGGCGCGTCCACCCAGTTTGCCATGGTTCCATTAAATCTTATGACCAAAAACGGCCAGGCCGATTATATCGACACCGGCTCCTGGAGCACCAAGGCCATCAAGGAAGCCAAACGGTACGGCACGGTCAATGTCATCGCGAGCTCCAAGGACACCACATTCAATTATATCCCCGATGTCCCGGCGGTCGATCCCCATAGCGACTACTGCTATATGGTCAGCAATAACACCATCTACGGCACCCGGTTCGCCCCGGACCGCTTGCCCCGGTGCGGCGACGTGCCCCTGGTGGCCGATATGTCGTCCAATATACTCTCAGAGGTCTACGACGTCGGCAAATTCGGCCTGATATTC
>ENA-ORCX01000380-ORCX01000380.1-marine-metagenome-genome-assembly--contig:-NODE-380-length-18186-cov-2.218510_pt1 | contig 18186 bp, 13 predicted proteins | sample MGYA00248630_ERZ508518 | MGnify/ENA primary metagenome ERZ508518 (study PRJEB26188, sample SAMN06268768) | marine metagenome | isolation source: Bioluminescent Bay, La Paraguera, Puerto Rico | place...
AGAGATGTCCAAAGCTGATGACTGGGTCTTTATCCGTGACCACTGATTAAGCTGAGCTGGCCTTATGTTTTCATGGATGAAACAATCGATACTGAAACCGCTGCTGGTAATAATGCTGCTGGCAGCGGTTTTTCCTGTTCTGGGCGCTGAACAACGTCTTTCTTTAACCAGTACAGAGCAGAAATGGCTGGCCAGTGTTGATGTTATCCGCCTTTGCAGTGATCCCGACTGGATGCCCTATGAAGCGATCGGAGAAGCCGGCCAGCACACCGGCATCATGTCCGACTTTCATGAACTGTGGTCGCAAATGATGGGCAAGCCGGTGAAGCTACAGCCCACCGTCAGCTGGGAACAGGCATTGCAGTTCATGCAGGAAAACAAGTGTGATGTCCTATCCAGTGCTTAGGATGTGCCCAGCCGTCGCCATTACCTCAGCGTCACCCGGCCTTTTATCAATTATCCCTTTGCCATTGCCACGCAGCCAGGCCAGCAGTTCATCATTAATCTGCTGCCGTTAATGGATAAATCCTTTGCGATGGTCAAAGGCTATGCTGCGGTGGAGCTTATTCGGGCCCAGTATCCGGATATCAGACTGATGCTGGTGGACTCAGCCAAAGCGGGTCTCAAACTGGTGGAGAAGGGCCGTGTCTATGGGGTCATTGATACCGTTCCCAGCATCAATTATCAGACACTCAAGCACGGTATATCGCATATCAAAATCAGTGGCGTGCTGGAGCAGCATTATGCGATGTCGGTCGGGGTCCGGCACGATCTGCCCCAGTTGCTCTCCATTTACAACAAGGCCATTGCCGAGACGCATGAAGAAGAGCGGCAGCGGATCCTCAACAACTGGCTATCACTGGAATTTGACTACAAGGTCGATATGACGCAGGTTTGGCAGGTGCTCGCAGTCCTTGCTTTACTGACTTCCCTGTTTTTATATCACTATTTCACCGTCAGACGCGCCAACCGGGAGTTACAGCAGGCCAACCGGCAACTGGAACATGTTTCGCAACGTGATCATCTGACCGGGATGCCCAATCGCCTCTTTTTGCAGCAGGCTTTTGAGGCGGAACTGCAACGTTACCATCGCTATGGGCATGGTTTCTCTCTGTTAATGATGGATATTGATCATTTCAAACGCATTAACGATGCATTTGGTCATGTGGTCGGTGACGAAATTCTGAAAACCATGGCGAATCTGCTGCTGGAAAACGTGCGTGGCATTGATATAGCTGGTCGCTGGGGTGGCGAGGAGTTTTTGATCCTGTGTCCTGAAACTGATTTACAGGGTGCCTGGAACCTCGCTGAACAGCTGCGTAAGCTGATTGGCCAGACCGAATTCGGGCTTGATAACATGAACATTACAGCCAGTTTCGGTGTTACCGATTTTCGGAATGATGAGATGATTGAAGACTGTATCAAACGGGCAGACCAGGCACTCTATCGCGCCAAACACAGCGGTCGTGATCAGACCATCAGCTTTTAAGTCTGATGAAACGACTGTTTTTTGCTTTATGGCCCGATGATAAGACCCGCGCTAAGATTGATGCGCTCAATCAGTCGATAGTGCAGCCGGGACGCAAACTGGTGCCGGAAAACCTGCATATCACTCTGGTGTTTCTGGGCAATGTCGATGATGCTATCGCTGAAGCCATCCAGCGTGATGCTGCGATGATTAAGGGTAGTCCGATCTCACTGCAATTCGATGAACTCGACTATTGGAAACGGCCACGAGTATTGTGTCTGACCTGTCATCGGCAGCCGAAGAATTTATACTCACTGGTCAACGCTCTGACCCGCATGGTTGAGGCTTATCCGGTAAGGCTGGATAAACGCCATTACCGCGCCCATATCACGCTGGCACGCAAAGCCCGGCAGCGCCCTTCAAAACAGTTTGAGCCCATCAGGGTTGTTGCGGAGCATTTTGCCCTGGTGCAGTCGATTTCGACACAACAGGGCGTTAGATATGAAGTTCTTGAGACCTGGCCACTACTGGCCTGATTAAGCCTGGTGCTTCAAAATCGCCGGCTCGGCTTCCCAGGTCGGCGAGGCGCTGAACCAATAGTCCCGTTTCACCCCCAGAAGTCGATACAGGCCTTCCGGCAGGTCTTTCTTGATAGTGTTGATATCCGGTTGTACATAGGCGTAGCTCATGACGCCATGAATATAGTGATAGACCAGTCGTGCCTGTTGTTCCATATCGCCGCTGCGTTCCAGATAGCCGCCAGCATCGAGGGCTTTAATCAGAGCTAGATTGTAGGTAATCGCGGTCTGAGAGAGGTTTTTCAGTGCTTCCAGCACTTTTTCATCATCGGTACCGATTTGCGCACCGGCATTGAAAAAGGGGCAACCGCGAACGGTGTTGTCGCTGAGTTTGGAGCGGAACAGGAACTGAATCAGGTTTTCCAGCTGTTCCAGTGGGCTGTTAACGGGGGAAAAGATGTTGTCGAGATCTTTTTTGATGACCTGCCAGTAATAGGCGGTGGCTTCACAGAACAGGCTGGCTTTGGATTCAAAGTGGTGATAAAACGCGCCTTTGGTGACGCCGGCCTGCTTACAGATCTCATTGACGCCGACCACGCTGTAATTGCTTTGCCAGATCAGCGCCAGTGCTGTTTCCAGCAATTTTTCTTTGGTTTCTACAACAGACATCTTGTTCGCTACATAAAAAGTGAGTTGCCAGTATAAATACCATACGGTTTGTGTGGCAAGGAAAATGTCATCGCTTTGTCATATTTTTTGCGCAGAACAGGGCTTTATGGAAATAGCATGGTAAAGAGTTGGTTTTATTTTAAATCAATAGGATAGATGGCCTCTGACAGCAGTTTATGCGGCTCAATAAGTGCCTGACTTGACGGGCATACCGACCGGTATGTAAGCTTTCGCTTCTGCATTCCACTCTGGAATGGTTTCAAGGAAGGTCAGCGCTGCCAATCAGGCAGCGGGAGAAAATGCATGTCAAACACGTCATCAAAACGTCAATCACGTGGCTGGTTCAAGCTGAGTCTGTTGCTGCTGATCGCTGCCGCAGCCGTTGCCGTTTATTTTAACAGTGCCATCAGCGAGCAGACTCAGGAAGCGCCTGCCGCCGCTGCACCACCGCCACCCGTGGCTGAATTCATCACTGTTGCTCCTCAGGAAGTCCGCATCTGGACCGGGTTTTCCGGTCGTCTCAGCGCTGTTGATATCGCAGAAATAAAACCTTTGGTGGGTGGCGAACTGCAGCAGGTGTTGTTTGAAGACGCCCAGCAGGTGGAAAAGGGAGATCTGCTGTTCGTGATAGACCCTCGACCCTATCAGGCTGCCGTGAAACGTGCAGAAGCGCAGCTGACTTCGGCCCGCTCCCGCGCCAAACTCGCCAAAGATGAGCTCGAGCGCAGCGAGCAATTGGTCAAAAAGAAACTGGTATCAGAAAGTGTTTTTGATGCCGCCCAAAATGAATTTCAGGTCGCCACTGCAGCCATTGAAGAAGCCGGCAGCGCCCTGGCACAGGCCAAGCTCGATCTGGATTACTGCTTTATCCGCGCACCATTTTCCGGTCAGGTCAGTCGGGCTGAACTCACCGTCGGCAATATCATCGAGACTTCACCCAACGCGCCGGTGCTCACCACACTGGTTGCCAATGACAAGCTCTATGCTGAGTTCGACATCGATGAACAGACTTATCTGAGAACCGTGCGCCGCGCACAGGGCGACAAAGCCATGCCAGTGGAAATGACGCTGGCTGCCGATAACAGCGTGAGTTATCAGGGTCAGATTCATTCATTTGATAACCAGCTGGATGTCAGCAGCGGCACCATTCGCGCCAGGGCTATTTTTGAGAACACTGACGGTGCATTGACCCCGGGCATGTACGCCAATGTGCGGTTGGGCACAGCTGAACCGCAGTCAGTGATGCTGATTCCGGAAAGGGCTGTCGGCACCAATCAGGACAAGAAGTTCGTTTACGTCATCAATGAAAACGACGAAGTGAGCTATCACGAGGTGACGCTGGGTGCCCATCACGAGGGTAACCGCATCGTCTTATCCGGCCTGCAAAGCGGTGATCGCGTGGTGGTGAACGGCCTGTCGCATATTCCCCCCAACAGCAAGGTCACTGCCAAGCCCGCCGAGACTCAGCAAGTCGCCGCCACTGAATAAGCGCCACCAAGACTGTAGCTTTCTGAACGAAGGAACGCGATGAATATTTCCAAATTTTTTGTGGACCGTCCGATCTTTGCCGGCGTTTTGTCCATGCTTATTTTTATTGCTGGGCTTATCTCAATGTTCCAGCTGCCTATCTCGGAATATCCCGAGGTGGCGCCGCCATCAGTGGTGGTCAATGCCTCATTCCCGGGCGCTAATCCCAAAGTCATCGCCGAGACGGTTGCTCGGCCGCTTGAGGAGCAGCTAAGTGGTGTCGAGAACATGCTCTACATGTTCTCGCAGGCGACCTCGGATGGCCGCATGACGCTGACGGTAACCTTCAAAATCGGTACCGATCCGGATCTTGCACAGCAGATGGTACAGAACCGGGTGACCCAGGCGACGCCACGTTTGCCGGAAGTCACCCGTCAACTCGGGGTCACCGTGGTAAAGAGCTCGCCTGATCTCACCATGGTAGTGCATTTGATTTCGCCGGATAAGCGCTACGACGAGTTGTATCTGCGTAACTATGCCTTGATGCATGTGAAAGACGAGCTTGCCAAGGTGGAAGGTGTCGGTAATGTGCGCCTGTTCGGCTCCGGTGACTATGCCATGCGGATCTGGCTCAACCCGGAAAAAGTGGCTGAACGTGGACTCACTGCCAGTGATGTAGTCAGTGCTATCCGTGAACAGAACGTGCAGGTTGCCGCCGGTCTGATTGGCGGTGCGCCGATGGATGATGCGGTTGAGCTGCAACTGCCGATTAATGCCAAAGGCCGTCTGGAAACACCGGAAGAGTTCGAAGAAATTATCATTCGTGCCGGCGACGCGGGACAGATCACCCGACTGAAGGATGTCGCCCGGGTCGAACTCGAAGCTTCCGAGCACAGCCTGAACTCCATGCTCAATAACCAGCCGGCGGTGGCGATTCCGATCTTCCAGTCGCCCGGCGCGAATGCCATTCAGATTTCCGATAGCGTCCGTGCCAGCATGGCTGACCTCAAGCAGCGTTTTCCTGAAGGTGTGGATTACGAAGTCGTCTATGACCCGACGGTATTTGTTAAGGAATCGATTCGTGCGGTGATCAAAACCCTGCTGGAAGCACTGTTGCTGGTCGTTATTGTCGTGGTGGTGTTCCTGCAGACCTGGCGCGCCTCACTGATTCCGCTGCTTGCGGTGCCGGTATCGATTATCGGTACTTTTGCGGTCATGCATCTATTCGGTTTCTCGATTAATACCTTGTCGTTGTTCGGACTGGTACTGGCGATAGGTATCGTGGTCGATGATGCCATCGTTGTCGTGGAAAACGTCGAACGTAATATCGAATCCGGGCTGTCGCCGCTGGAAGCCAGTTATCAGGCCATGCGCGAGGTCAGTGGACCGATTATCGCTATTTCTCTGACCCTGGTGGCGGTGTTTGTGCCGATAGCCTTTGTCAGTGGCCTGACCGGTCAGTTTTATCAGCAGTTTGCGATGACGATTGCCATCTCCACCGTGATTTCTGCCGTCAACTCGCTGACTCTGAGTCCGGCATTATCCGCCCTGTTACTGCGTGGTCATGATGCGCCTAAAGACCGCCTGACCAAGGTCATGGACTTTTTGTTTGGCTGGTTCTTTAGATTGTTCAACCGGAGCTTCAAACGGGCCTCACACGGTTATTCCAACTCGGTGGCGGGGCTGCTCAGACATAAATCCATTTCGGTGGTGATTTATGCCATTTTGCTGGGCTTTACTGTCTATGGTCTGAACGCCTTGCCCAAAGGCTTTGTTCCGGCTCAGGACAAGCAGTATCTGATCAGCTTTGCTCAGTTACCGGACGGCGCTTCTCTGGCACGCACCGAGGAAGTGATTCGTGAAATGGGCCGGATTGCGCTGGAAGAACCGGGTGTTGCCAATGCGGTGCAGTTCCCGGGCCTGTCGGTCAATGGTTTTACCAATAGCCCGAGTGCCGGGATTGTGTTTGTGCCTCTGGATGCCTTTGATGAACGCACCGATCCAAGTCTATCGGCAGGTGCTATTGCCGGTCGTCTGCAGGCCAAGTTTGCGCAGATTGAGGAAGCCTTTATTGCGATTTTCCCACCACCGCCAGTGCGCGGTCTGGGAACGACAGGTGGTTTCAAACTGCAGATAGAGGATCGTGCTGATCTGGGTTATGAAAAACTGGCTGAAGCAGTGGATCAGACGCTGCAACAGGCCTGGCAGAGTCCGGCTTTAACCAGTGTCTATTCCAACTATGAAATCAATGTACCCCAGCTCTTCGCCGATCTGGATCGCACCAAGGCCAAGCAACTGGGGCTGAACGTCAAGGAAATCTTCGACACCATGCAGATTTACCTCGGCTCGTTGTATATTAATGATTTCAACCAGTTTGGCAGGACCTATCAGGTGATCGCCCAGGCTGATGCGCCTTACCGTAACAGCCCGGATGATGCGCTTAATCTCAAGGTGCGTAATACCCAGGGTGAGATGGTGCCGCTGGGCAGCGTCATCGAAATGCAGGAAAGTTATGGTCCAGAGAGTGCCGCACACTACAACGGTTATCTTGCTGCTGATCTTAACGGTAATGCCGCGCCCGGTTATTCCAGCGGTCAGGCGCAGGATGCGATCAGTGAAATCCTGGAGGAAACCTTGCCACCCGGCATGGTGTTCGAATGGACCGATCTGACCTATCAGCAGGTATTGAGCGGTAACACGGCGATGTATATTTTCCCGTTGTGTCTGTTACTGGTATTCCTGGTGCTGGCGGCGCAATACGAGAGTCTGATTTTGCCGCTGGTGGTCATCACTATTGTGCCCTTATCGATTTTGGCTGCAGTATTCGGCGTCTGGGTCACTGACGGGGACAGTAATATCTTCACCCAGATCAGTTTCTTTGTGCTGGCCGGACTGGCGAGTAAGAATGCGATCCTGATTGTGGAATTCGCACGGGAACTGGAAATCAACGGTATGCAGACAGTTAAAGCGGCAATCAAAGCCAGCCGCATGCGTCTGCGCCCGATTCTGATGACTTCGTTCGCCTTCATTATGGGCGTGGTACCGATGGTGCTGTCGACCGGTGCCGGCTCGGAAATGCGTAACGATATCGGTATTACCGTGTTTTCAGGTATGCTCGGGGTGACCTTCTTCGGTCTGTTCTTCACACCGATTTTCTATGTGCTGCTCCGTAAACTGGAAGGCAATCGTCGCTACCATAGCCACAGCCACGTGGTGATGCAGTAACAAAGATTCAGCGGCGGGCGGTCAATGTGCGACCGTTCGCCGTTGACAGTATCAGGGCGCCGCTGGCGTCGAAATCCAGCCTCACCACCTCACTCAGCAGCTTAAGAAAGCGTTGCTCCTGCTTCATCAATGCAGGCGCACAGCTTTTACGGGTGGCAATTGGATCAGCAATATCAAGCTGTTCATTGAACTCGTAGGCGGTGGTGTACTGATTACAGCTGGCATGACCCGACAAGCGGCCTTTGCCGTCAAACTGTAAGGTGACTCGGGTGAAGTCAATCATTCCCTGGCCGGCGATATCCTCAACCAGCCATTCTTTGCCGGTCAACAAGGCATAGCTGTCACCGCCGCATCCACTGAGATGAATATCACTGTAATGTATTTCCACATGTTGTGGATAAGGTCTGCCGGACATGCTGTCCCGGCACAGACTGTTGAGCACATTGACTTTGAGCAGTGAGCTGTTGGTTTCAGAGAAAAGGACGAAACCGCTATGGGTCAGTTTCAGTTCCGGGTAGGGAATAACCAGCTGTTGCTCACCATAATTCCAGTTGAGCAACACTTCATCGACATTGGCCGATAAAGTCCAGCCCGGCTCATTGCCATGAGCACGAAAAGGAAATAAAGCCAGTACGTCTTCACTGACCCGGGCACAACCCGGCCATTCGAAGTCAGCCATGGATAAGATAGCTTCTTCGCCTTTGTTCCAGAATACGACTTTGCCATCGGATGACTGATATTTTGCACCTGAGGCGGAAACAACGCTTTGCAGGTGGTAGACATCATCCTGCAGATGCAGTTGTAGCTGCTGGCCCTGAGCAACCAGCTTCAGCGTTTTTTCGCCACAGAGGAATAAATCAGATTCAGCAGACTGAGGGGGTATCACCGGCAACAGGGTGACTTTGCCCAGCCTGCTTTGTTCGCTGGCGCGGTCGACAGTATGGAGTTCACTGCTAGTCCAGCGTCGACCCTCTGCCGTTTGATAGGTAATTCTCAGAATATAGGATGTGCCTATCTGTAATTGATCGCGGTAGACCCGTAGCTTGAAAGGCAGGGGATGTTGTGGCTTTTCCAGCGCTGTCTTTTTTTCGACAGTCATGGCATTGCCATCTGGCAGCGCAGAGAGTTTTTCCAGTCTGAGCGTTAGAGTACTTCCTCTTTTCGCATTCGCCTTGCCCTGGATGTCTATCTCACCGCTAATCAGGATGGCTTGCTGATTGATATTTTCTGAGGCTGACTGATCACAGCCGGTCACTGACAGCAAAAGGAACAAACTCAGTATCAAACAAATCAAGCGGGTCATAACTCATCATCCTGATAAGAACTTCAGTTTGATGATAGCGCGAACTGCTCATTGTCTGACAACAAGCAGTTCACGAAACCACCTGATCGTGGGCGCTATACTTTAAACTGGTTAATCAATTTCTGCAGATCTGCGGCCAGTCTGGCCAGGCTCTGACTGGTTTCAGTGGTCTGAGAAGTACTATCGGCATTCTCCTCTGCAACCTGGGCAATATTGGTGATATTTCGATTGATATCCTCGGCTACAGCGCTTTGTTCTTCTGCCGCACTGGCAATATGTGTATTCATGTCGAGAATGGATTTCACCTTGTCAGCAATCACATCAAGTGACTGGCCGGCTTCTTCCACTTGCGTCACGGTCAGTTCGACCTGTTCTTTACCGCTGAGCATGGCATTGACACAATGATTGGCACCGCTTTGCAGACGTTCGATAATGGTTTTGATTTCTTCAGTCGACTGCTGACTGCGCTGTGCCAGAGTGCGCACTTCGTCAGCGACCACAGCAAATCCGCGACCGGACTCACCGGCACGGGCCGCCTCAATGGCAGCATTTAAAGCCAGCAGATTGGTTTGTTCGGCGATTTCCTGGATGACGGTCAGCACCGTACCGATGTTGTCGCTTTCCAGCTGCAGATTTTTGATGGCCTCGGCATTGTTGGTGCTCTGCACGGCAAGCTGTTTGATACCGGCCACAGTTTTCTGCACAACCGATTTACCTTTGACGGTTTCCTCGTCCGAGGTCTTGGACGCATTAGCAGCCTGAGCAGCATAGCGGGCAACTTCCTGAACCGTGGCGGTCATTTCATTCATCGCGGTGGCCACTTGTTCACTGCTACTTTGCTGATTGATAACGCCTTCACGGCTTTGCTGTGAAACCACTGCGAGTTGTTCCGCTGCGGCGCTCACAGTCTGTGCCGAAGTCAAAACATCCTCGATCAGTTTCTGGAAAGCCCCGGTCATGCCATTGAAAGATTCAGCCATCTCGGCAATTTCATCCTTACCATTGACAGGTACGCGGATGCTGAGATTTTTTGTGTCTTCCACTTCATGCATGGTGTCAGCGAGTTTTTGCAGTGGTTGGATAATACTGCGGCTGATGGCCATGATAAGCCAGATGATACCGACGCCCATCAAGATGGAAATCGCACGAATCCACAGTTCATAGCGCTGAATGGTGGCCGGTACCGATGACTTCATCAGCTCATCCAGGCTATCAAGCGCACCCTGGCTCTGGTGAATGGTGGCTCGCATTTCACCGAGTAAGCCACTGTCACTGTCCAGGCCTTTTTTCTGATAGCCCTCAACCAGCGCCAGAAAATCCTGTTGGTAATTATCGAGCAGACCGCTGATTTCAGCTTGGGTGCCAGATGGCAGGAAGCTGTCATTGAGAGCAAGCTTGAAAGTCTGAATCTGGTCGTTGAAGCGCGGGATATATTTCATGTCCAGACGCAGCATGAAATCTTTTTCATGACGTCTCAGCATCAGCATGTGCTTGAGCAGCGTGTCTTGATTGAAGCTGTTGAGTCGTTCCTCAATATTATGAACAGAGGAGCGTAATGCGCCATAGAGGCCGTCTGTGGGTGTGAGTCCAATTTCTTTCTGCAAGGCATAAATGTCACTGAAAACAATGGCATAGTCGCTGACATAGAAGCCGAGATCTTCAGCTGCTGTGCTGTCCAGTCCCTGTTTTTCCAATTCCATGACCATCTGATCAGCACGGCTTATGAGGGACGCCTGCGTTTTTTGAAAACCGCTAATGTATTTGGGATCCAGTCTGGCCAGGAAATCTTTCTCGTGCCGTCTCAGTGTCAGCATTTCCACTTCCGCCTGCTGAGCTTCAATAGCCAGCGTTTCCAGTTGCACCACCTTACGCATGGCATATTGTTCCAGCGCCAGAATGATGATGAGTGTCAGCGCTACCATGATGGCAACGAGGATGAGTTTCTTTTTGACGGTCAGCTGGCTGAGCATGGGGTGGTTCCTTGTTATTATTGCCTGTCGAGGACAAAAGAATCAGTCTGCAGATTGTGTCGGCCTCTGAGCGATTTTCATTAATCGCTTTTATCAATTTTTAGTCGCTGATTAACTGAGTCTGGCTTGGGACTTTTTCCAGTTGCCAGTGCTCATTTGCCCATTGCCAGAGGATATCGACTGACGAGTGGCATAGTTCACTTGGTGGGTTGAGGCCCAGAAATACGAATGCCCGGCTTAGCATCTGTGCTTTATTGTCGTTGCTCAGTGCTTCAGCACCAGTTTGTTTACTCAGTTTTTCGCCTGCCAGATTGGTGGCTACCGGAATATGCGCATAGACCGGTGATGGCAGTTGCAGGCTGTATTGCAACAGAATCTGACGGCTGGTTGAGTTGAGTAAGTCAGCGCCGCGCACCACATGGCTGATATTTTGTTCAGCGTCATCGACCACAACAGCGAGTTGATAAGCAAACTGGCCGTCGGCCCGTTTCAGCACAAAGTCACCGATATCCCGCTGCATACGGTGATCAAACTGGCCCTGAATCCGATCCCGAAACAGGAGATGCGCGACATCGGTTTTAAAACGCCAGGCAACAGTGTCGCGCTCACGGCTGAGTCCATCGCGACAAAGGCCGGGATAAACCGGCCCTTCGATACCGGCATGGGCAATATCCGCCACCTCGCGCCGGCTACAGTTGCAGCTGTAGACTTGGCCATTTGCAATCAACTGTGCCAGCGTAGCCTCATAGGCTTCATGCCGCTGGCTTTGATACATGACTTTACCATCCCATTCAAAGCCATAGGCTTCGAGGGTGCGCAGGATGTCATCAGCGGCGCCCGGCATCTCCCGAGGCTTATCCAGGTCCTCCATTCTCACTAACCATCGTCCCTGGTGTATGCGGGCATCAAGGTAACTGGCTACTGCCGCGACTAGTGACCCAAAGTGCAGTGGCCCGGTGGGCGAGGGGGCATAGCGTCCTGTGTAAATATCCGGGCTCATGATTATGGTGAATGAGTACGGGAAGTTGAACCGCGTTCAGTGTCAACTGCATCGGTATTATCAGTGTTGTTGTGATAAAACAGGCACTGATTACCACCAGCTTGTTTGGCTCGGTATAAAGCTCGGTCGGCCTGACGGAAAGCCGTTTGTTCTGACACGACTTTATCGGCACTGAATAAAAAGCTGATACCCGCGCTGAGGCTGGTTGAAAAACTGTCGTCGTTGATATGAAAGCGGTGATCCCGGAATACCCGAAGCAGCCGGTCGATTTTATGTATGGCTTTTTGTTCATTTCCGGCTTGAAACAGAATCAGAAATTCATCACCACCCTGGCGTATACAGATATCCTCACTGCGGGAAAGACTTTGCATCAAAGAAGCTAATAGCTTGATGACCTCATCACCGGCCTCATGACCATAGCGATCGTTAACTTGCTTGAAATAGTCCAGGTCCAGCAAAGCCAGAAAGACCGGTTTGCCATTGTGAATAAAGGCATTGTGCAATGACTTGATCGCATCCGGCATCAGCCGACGGTTACCCAGTCCGGTCAGCGGATCCTGATGCACCAGTTGCAGAATCTGCTGGTGGTCTCTTTCCCAGTGCCTGACTTTATCACCCAGCGCCATGAGCAGCATTAATGCTTCGACTATGGCGCCTAACTGGGCATAAAGCAGGGAGTTCATGCCCCAGGGCAGAAGAGAGGTCGTTGCAGCGGTTACGCTGAGCGCAAGACCGCAACCGTACACCAGCCAGGCCAGAGCATACCAGCGGGCATAGACCATGCCCTGCAAATAGGCTTTGAGACCAAGCACACTAAGCAGCATCAGGCTGACTATGCTCAGCATGGCAAGATAGAGCACCGGCTCATAGAATCCGGCAAAGCGAAACACGATGCCACCCAGGAACACCACAGGCAGCCAGCGGAGCCATTTATCCAAGCGGGGAAACTGTAAACGGGTCATCAGGAACTGGCGGGAGAACAAAATTGCAGTGGCCGAGACCAGCAGGTAAAAGATGTGAAACCCTTCGTTATGCCAGAATACGGAGCCTGGCCACACAAACTGATAGGCAAAGCCGTTGAGCAAAGCCCACATCATTGTGCTGCTGGCCAGAAAACCGGTGTACAGGAGATAGAGCCACTGGCGGAGTAACAGGGCGCCAAGAAAGGAAATCACAATCAGTACCAGCATGGCACCATAGAACAGCCCGTAGAGAAGATACTCCCGATGCTGCTGCTTAATAAAAACTGAAGCGTCACTGAGCTCAAAATCGAGAGTGACGCTGTCTGCCTTGTCAAAGTAAAGTTTCAGATAAACCTTGGTCATGCCTCCGGCTTGGGTAGTGTGAGGCAGTGCGAGCGTCCGATAGGCCAGCAGCCGGTGGTCGAATCTTTCCCGATCGGAGAGATGAAAGTATTGAGTCTCTGCCTGCTTATCTTCTAAAAATATTTCAAGATGGTCGAGATAAGCGGTTTTGTGCGCAAGTACCCACTCAATAGCTTGATTGGAGCTGTTGTTAAGAGAAAAACGGATCCAGAACGCCTGATCGGAAATACCCTGGTTGATGGACGAATCATTGAGTGGCCGGAAATCTTCTTCTGCCAGGTCTGATAATCCCAGCTCCGGGGCAGTGACCAGATACTGGGCCGGCTCGCGGATAAGCTGCTGCTCAAGTTGTGAAATTTCAATGACTGGCGCCGCAGTAGTCTCAGCATGGATGAACTGGCCTAAGCTCAGCAGTATGAGAAGAACAAGAAATTGGAACTGTCGCACCAGCATGACTCTGACTTTACTATTTTTCTCTACGGAGCAGCGTCATCGGGCACCCTTATGTTCAGAACGCACTTTTGACAACCCCTCCATCAACGCGGACCGCGGCGCCGGTAGTTGCCGAAGCCAGTGGACTGACAAGATAGCAGACTATAGAAGCGACTTCATCTGTACTGGCAAAGCGCTTGATTAATGAGGTGGGGCGGACATTTTCAAAAAAATCCGCTTCAAACTGTTCCAGCGTTTGTCCCTGCTGTTGTGCCATGTCCTCGACGAAATCCGTTACCCCGCGAGAGCGGGTGGGTCCGGGCAGCACACTGTTGACGGTGATACCGGTCCCGGCGACATCCTCGGCAATACCCCGTGCCACCGCTATCTGGGCTGACTTGGTCATACCGTAATGGATCATTTCTGCCGGTATCTGTATGCCACTCTCACTGGAAATGAAAATGATACGACCCCAGTCTTTCTGTTTCATGACAGGCAGATAGAGTCTTGCCAGGCGGACGCCGCTGAGCACATTCAGCTCGAAAAAACGCCGCCAGTCACTGTCGCTGATCTCCTCAAAAGCGACTGGCTCAAAGATGCCCATGTTATTGATTAGAATTTCAACATCTGGGAACTGCTCAAAAAGCTTGTCAGCGACTTCTGCTGTGCCGATATCGCCGGCAAAGCCGAACAGGCGACCGCCTGCCTCAGTGGTGAGCGAGGCGACCGCCTCATCTACCGACTCCTGACTGCGGCCATTAATGATGACATCAGCCCCTTCCGCAGCCAGCATTTTGGCGATGGCATAGCCAATACCTGCGGTGCTGCCTGTGACCAGGGCCAATTTGCCCGTGAGCTGTAAATCCATAGCGCCTCCTGCTGATTAATTTTGAATCACATATGGACCGAGTTTAACGTTTATTGTTGCCGTTGAGTGTCTGGCAAAATCTGGATCTGCTGATCACAGATTTATGAACACATGCGTCTTAGCTAACAGCACCATGAAGTGGCAGATGGATTTCTGCCACTTCGCAGTGCATGTTTACAGATAGAAAGACCGGACTTACTGAATCCAGCTATGGTAGAGCGGAATCCCTATCAGCACATTAAACGGAAAAGTCAGACCCAGCGAGGCCAGCATGGCAAGACCGATATCCGCTTTGGGAATCGCTGAGCGGATCGCCACCGGCGCCGCGATATAAGAAGCACTCGCCGTTAATGTGCCCAGAATCAGGACTGAACCTTCAGGCAGTCCTAGCCACTGGCCGGTCAGTACACCGAAAACGGCCAGCAGCGACGGAGCGATGAGAGCAAACAGGACAACCCGGATTTTATCTAGAGACACCCGCTTGAGCGCTTCGGAAGCGACCAGTCCCATCTCCAGCAGGAACAGGGCCAGTACCCCTTTAAACATCAGGGTATAAAGATCCGTCACTTCAGCACCTTTGGAAGGACCATACATCCAGCCGATAATCACACCCCCGACCAGCAGCAGGACACCGCGGTTGGTGAGGGCCTCATGCAGAATATGCGACTTGCTGCGTGAGGCTCTTTCACCGGAAAATCTGTTGAAAATCAGCAGACCGAACAGAATCGCCGGCAGCTCCAGCAAAACAAGGTAGAGCGTGACCTGACCGCCGATTTGCATGTCGTGTGTTTCAGCATAGGCCAGTGCGACGGCAAAAGTACCGGCACTGACCGAGCCGTAGTGCGCGGCAAAACTGGCGCTGTCGGCGACAGACAGGCCAACCACTTTTCGCAGCAGGGGGTAGAGCACAGCCGGAATAAGGAAGCCCAATGCGGCAACGCTGAGCAATTCCGGTAACAGATGCCAGCCCATATTGCCATGTAATGCCATCCCGCCTTTCAGACCGATAGTGAGCATCAGCAACAGACTGAGCACGTCGTAAGCGGCTTTGGGTATTTCCAGATCGGATTTGACGATACCGGCAGTTAAACCCAGCAAGAAAAACATCACGACTATATCAGGCATTTTCGACTCCTATTTATGCAGTTCGCGCGCAATTTAAGCACAAGTGACTGAGAAGTCCAGTTTCAGTCGCTCAGTTGAATAGCCAATAAACCGCCAGCATCGCGATTAACAGCCACAACAGTATCACCACGAGACTCATCCATTTGAATTGGGGGAGGTCGGATCGATCTCCCGCCTTTGCCAGACTCCGTTGCCAGACCACATCGGGTACGCTGTGAATCACCAGCCAGCAGCCCAGCGGCAATAAGATGAGATCATCCAGATAACCAATCACCGGAATAAAATCCGGGATTAAATCAATCGGGCTGAGTGCATAGGCCACAACCAGTAAGGCCAGCCAGCGTGTCAAAACTGGTGTCTCCGGGTCGCGATAGACCAGGTAAATCGCGGTGATATGCTGTTTGAGTGTATACGCCCAGTTCGATAAACGCTGTTTCAAAGACATGGCCGAGTGCCATCAGAACTCAAACGACGCGACCAGCGGTGCATGATCCGACAAACGGTTCCAGGATGAATGCGGCGGCCTCTCGCAGAGCGTAGGCTCCATGCCCCGGTAATAAATCCGGTCCATTTTCAGCACCGGCATCCAGGAAGGCCAGGTGCGGGCATAGCGATTATGCAGGGTGCGATAGGCCTCTTTGAGATCCAGGTGCTGAGCCAGGCGCTTTTCCGCTTGACCGGCCCAGTCATTGAAATCACCGGCCACAATCAGCGGTGCATCATGGGGCACATGTTCTTCAATGCGTTCGCACAGGGTAACGAACTGACGCCTTCTTTCCATGCCAATCAGGCCCAGATGAATGCAGATAATATGCAACACGTCGTCATGCCAGGGTAGTTTGATTTCTCCATGAAGCAGACTGCGGCTGGCCCAGGTGAAGGGCGACACATTGATGTTTTCCCAGTTATCCAGCGGGTATTTGCTTAGGATCGCATTGCCGTGATGGCCGACACTGTATACGGCATTCTTGGCATAGGCATAATGCGGCCAGACGTCCTGTGCCAGGAATTCGAAATGCGGCTCACTGGGCCACTGGTGATGCACTAGCCCGTGCTCGCTGTGTTCGCCCTGAATTTCCTGCAACAGCATGATATCGGCGTTAGTTTCGACCAGCGCATCGCGAATAGGGTGCAAGGTGAACTGGCGGTTGCTTGTGTTAAAACCCTTGTGCAGGTTGTAGGTCAGGATGCGAAGCTCGTTTTTCGACATGTAGAAAACAGTCCGGTCGTGGCGCTCAGAGTATCCTTATTGATACTCACCTATTATGGTGGGCAGATGACAAAATTCCAAGTTCAGGCAAATTTAAATCAATGACTTGATTTTGTGATCCGCCGTCCCCATTTGCTGTGCATATTCCAACCAACAGCCAGATGGAGGCATTATTTCAATGGGCGTTGATGCACACAAGGAAACCATGGGTTTCCAGACTGAAGTCAAACAGTTACTGAACCTGATGATCCACTCCTTGTATTCGAACAAGGAGATTTTTCTGCGTGAACTGATTTCCAATGCGGCAGACGCAGCAGACAAGCTCCGTTTCCAGGCCCTGTCGGACGATGCACTCTATGAAGATGACGCGGATCTCAAAATCCGGGTCGACTTCGATGCCGACGCCCGCACTGTCACTATCAGCGACAACGGCATCGGCATGAACCGTGAAGAAGTCATCGACAATATTGGCACCATTGCCCGCAGTGGCACCCGTAAATTCTTCGACAGCCTGACCGGTGACGAATCCAAGGATTCTCAATTGATCGGCCAGTTTGGTGTCGGTTTCTATTCTGCTTTTATCGTCGCTGACAAAGTCACGCTGAAAACCCGCCGCGCCGGTGTCGGTGCCGAGCATGGCGTACAGTGGGAATCAGCCGGTGAGGGCGAGTTCACCATCGAAACCATCGAAAAAGCCGACCGCGGTACCGAAATCACCCTGCACCTGCGTGAAGGCGAAGACGAATTCCTCAACGGCTGGCGTCTGCGCAATATCATCAGCAAATACTCCGACCATATCAATCTGCCTATCGTCATGAAAAAAGAGGCGGTGCCGAATGAGGACGGTGAAATTGATGAAGCCGATCAGGGCGAAGAGACCGTCAATAAAGCAACTGCCCTCTGGACCCTGTCCAAGAATGATATTTCCGATGAGGAATATAAAGAGTTCTACAAGCAGATTGCCCACGACTTCCAGGATCCGATGACCTGGACCCACAACAAGGTCGAAGGCAATATCGAATACACCTCGCTGCTGTATATTCCGTCCAAGGCACCATTCGATCTCTGGGATCGTGATCGCATGCACGGCATCAAGCTGTATGTAAAACGCGTGTTCATCATGGAAGACAGTGAGCAGCTGATGCCACGTTACCTGCGTTTTATCCGTGGTGTGATTGATACCAATGATCTGCCGCTGAACGTATCACGTGAAATCCTGCAAAGCAGCAAAACCATCGACACCATCCGCGCCGCTTCAGTGAAAAAAGTACTGAGCGAACTCAGCAAGATGGCCACTAATGAGCCCGAACAATACGCCGAGTTCTGGAAAGAGTTCGGTCAGGTCATCAAGGAAGGACCGGGCGAAGACTTCGCCAACAAGGAAACCCTGGCCAAGCTGCTGCGCTTTGCCACCACCGAGTCCGGCAGCGCCGAACAGAACGTGTCGCTGGAAGACTATGTCGGTCGCATGAAAGACAAGCAGGACAAGATTTATTACATCACTGCTGAAAACTACGCCGCGGCGAAAAACAGCCCGCACCTGGAAGTGTTCCGCAAGAAGGGCATCGAAGTGCTGCTGCTGACCGATCGCGTCGACGAGTGGCTG
>ENA-ORCX01000381-ORCX01000381.1-marine-metagenome-genome-assembly--contig:-NODE-381-length-18183-cov-3.281509_pt1 | contig 18183 bp, 15 predicted proteins | sample MGYA00248630_ERZ508518 | MGnify/ENA primary metagenome ERZ508518 (study PRJEB26188, sample SAMN06268768) | marine metagenome | isolation source: Bioluminescent Bay, La Paraguera, Puerto Rico | place...
TGCTGATGATCCGAATGCGTCTATTTATAAGAAGGCAGATGCTGTAAAAGCATCCAAGGATGATGAATCCGCATTTGATCCAGAATCTGTCATCGTTGATAAACCAAAGTCTGGTTCTGGAGATGTTTCTGAACAAGAAGCGTTGGAAGTTGTAGAAGATTTCAAAATTGCAGAGATGGAAGAGGATATGGATGATATGCTCATCCTTCCTTTTGAATTTGATGATCTGGTTGTAAATGTTTTTTCCGGTATGGGAGTCATTTTAAAACCTGAAATTCCTGCTATTACGATTGGTGCTAGAGAATCTGTTGTGCACACATGGATGTGTTTAGGTATTCCTGCCAAGGGATCCTGGTTGGATCTGGTCTTTGAATGTTCTGAAGAAGCTGCAAAGGCTGTTACTGGAGCTATTTTAGATGAAGACAATCCTGGTGAGGATGAACAAAAAGAAATGCTTTCTGAGTTAATGAATATGCTTCAGGGATCTTTGAAAAGCCATTTTGAAGAGAAAAAAGTGCAGTGTTCCCAGCTTTCAATTCCTGCATCCAGACCATCGGATAAACCTGTTGAAATTGATGAAGGAAAGCTATTGGTTGATTCTGGTTTTAGTGTGAATGGTCATGCTGTAAATGTGTATCTCTTTGATTCCAAATCACCGGAAATGGTTGATGATTTAGCAAAGCTTAAGGTTAATGATTTTATTTGCGACGATGTCGTAGAGGAGAGTGGTGATTCTGTTGGCGCTTTAAGAAGTGGCTTAATGGTGAAACCAAAACACATTTCCGATTTTGATGGAGGAGGGGCACCAAAGATAAAACCCTTCCGAGTTGCAAAACCTTCTGTTATGGCTGAGCGTATAGGGTTATTTGAATCCTGATGCATGACCAAGCCCTTATACTTAATTGTTGCTTGTGACGAGCTAGGTGGTATTGGCTACCAAGGAGAGCTTCCGTGGGATATTCCAGAGGATTGGCGGTTTTTTCTGGAGTCTACCAGAAATGGAATACTTATTATGGGACGGGTCTCCTACGAAAGTATGCGTTGCTCAGATGTTTTCTCATTGAAAGATAGAACTTACATTGTTGTCAGTAAAACATTAGTTCCACCAGAAGAAGAGCACGTGCATGTTGTTCCTGATGTTGGAACTGCTCTGGCTTTGGGAATGAAGTTGCCTGGCCGTGTTTGGGGTTGCGGAGGAGTTAGTATTTATCGGGAACTAATCCCTGTGGCTGATTATTTAGTAATAACTCAAATTAAGGGCATTTTTCAGGTAGATAGGTTTTTCCCTGAAAAATGGAGATCATTTTTCCCTAATTGCCTAGAAACATTGGAAAGAAAAAATCAATCCTATCAATGTCGTTTCAGCTTGTTTTCTGCTAATAATCCAACTCCTGGGTTTTATAATTTCAAGGAGCTTCGTCTTTTTCGAGACGTTCACGAATAAACTGTTTTGCTCCCTCTTCATCGGTGAAAGCACCATCCAGTTGCGCTTCAAAAGCAGCATTCAGTATTGTTTTGAATTGAGGGCCTGCTTTTAGTCCCATTTCCAGTAAATGACGTCCCATTAATATTGGCTTAGGTCTATTATCTCTAATACGTAGTTCTTCTGCTTTCTTTAGAAGCCATGAGAGGCAGTTCAAATCTCTCTGTTTGGGAGGAGAACCCTGCATGTCGGCGGATGCAACTCTTACCAATCGGTCGAGACGTTCTACATTGTGAGCCAATCGCCTTACCGCATTGTCTCCTGCTCCATCTTTGTAATAAATGGCAGGTGTCATATGATAGCGAACTAAGGGGGGAATGTCTTTCAGTAATTTGCGTTCCGCTGTCATTCGTTGAAGTAAACTCAATGTTGGTTCGACCCCTTCAACTTCATGACGGGGAGACCTCCATCGTCCGTCAGTAAATTCAGTCGTAGCCGGTTTACCTAAATCGTGACAAAGAACTGCCAGACCAACTATAATATCTTCAATAGCATTTCCTGTCTTCTCACGTGCAAAAACATCCATGCAATGCAATGTATGGGACCATACGTCGCCTTCTGGGTGCCACTCAGGATCTTGTTTGCAACCAACTAAAGCTTCCAGTTCAGGAAAATACTGGAGCCAGCCGCATTCTTTTAGAAAAGTTAATCCCAGGGATGGCTTTTTGCCTTTTAATATGAGCTTCTCCCATTCTCCATATATTCGTTCAGGAGGAAGATCCTCAGGCTCGATTTGTTTGCAGATCTGAATTGTTTCATCACAAACAGAGCATTCAAAACGTGCGGAAAACTGCATCGCCCTTAGTACTCGCAGTGGATCTTCTGAAAATTGACTAGAGCAATGCCTGAGTTTTCTGGAGTGCAAATCTTTTAATCCGTTTAATGGGTCTTTGAGCGTTTGATCAAAAATATTCCAATAAAGAGCGTTTAGAGTAAAATCCCTTCGTAGACAGGCTTTTTCAATGCTCATATAAGGATCGCTATTTACGATAAATCCCTTATGGCCTGTTCCTATTTTTGATTCTCTGCGTGGAATACTAACATCGATATCGCAACCCTTTAGTTTTAAGACCCCAAAAGAACTACCAACTTCTGTAACGGGAAAGTTTGATCGTAGTAAAGACCCTAGGCGTTCAGCAGGTATTCCAAAAACTTCCACATCGGCGTCTTTTACTGTAACTCCAAGAAGCGCATCTCTTGGACTCCCACCTACAAGCCAGGCATCACCTCCGTTTTCTCTTACTATGGTGGCTAGTTTTTTAAGCGTAGAGCGTTCGCTTGAAGGGAAGTTGTTTAAGATATTCAACGTTTTTACTATTATGATTGTGATGTTTTAAATCAACAAGATGCGTAAATCAGAGAAATGATTTGCATATAGAATGAGGGATATTAAAACACAAAAAACAAGAGGTCAATATTGTGGATAGTAGGACAAAAAAGGTGCTAATAGTGGATGACGATGCTTATGGTTTATCGTTCTTTAAAGTGTGCCTTTTACGACAGGGGTATGAGGTTTATACGGCAACATGTGTAGAAGAAGCTAAACGTATATTAAATAAATTTGGAACAGATCTTTTTGATTGTGTCTTGACTGATTTCTGGATGCCGAAGGAAACAGGATTGGATTTATTGCGTTGGATTAGACTTCAAGATAAAAAACTTTCCTGTGTCATGATTACCGCTCAGGACAAGGTTTCTGTAGTGAAAGAGAGTTTGCGTGAAGGGGTGGTTGATTTTCTGGATAAGCCAATCAATAACGAAATTCTGATTCAAGCTATTGAGAAAGCAGTTCAAAGAACTTTTGAATATAGAAAAGCTGATGAAACTCAGCATTCGATGGAAGAAATAGGTTCTTTACAGGGACTTTTTGTTAGACTTTCTCATAAGATGTCTCAACGGATCGAATATTATTTTAAGCCTTTGAGGGATGTTAGCGGCGATTTTTTAAATGTTATAGAAAGCCCTGACGATAAAATTCATATTATACTGGGCGATGTGTCAGGGCATGGTCCACGAGCAGCTTTTTTATCTGCATATTTTCAAGGGGTTGTGCGGGGATTACTCGAAAAAGATAACTGTGATGCTCTAACAGCAATTGAACTATGTAACAAACTGATTTATGAAGATCTTAAGCGAAATGATAACAAGTGCTTGCAAAAAAATAGTATCTCACTATCCGTTATTGTTTTTGAAATAGATTTTCCGTCCTGTTCTTTTACCATTTTCAATGCTGCAATGCCGTTTGTCTTACTGGAAGACAAGAGAGGTTTTTTTCATGTCTCACGATCTACAAATCAACCATTAGGATGGTCTGTAGATAAATCCAATCATGTTCATTCGTATGACTTAGGAGATTATGTGTCTCTCCACATGACTACGGATGGTTTGATTGATACGGCTTTGAGTATGGGAATTAATCACGTGACGTTATCTCGTCTTGTTGAGCGTGGTGAAGATGTTACAGGAATTGATGATGTGATGTTTGTTCATTTTAATTTAACCGAGAAACAGCCCTTGAAATATAGCCCTATTATTCTGGAACAATATCGAGGAGATGAGCTAAGTGATATTGATATGATTCAGGATGTCTGGAGAAGAAGTCTTCAATACTTCTTTACAGATGACTTGGGTGATCGTGTTTATGATTTCCTTTTATGTTGTCGTGAGGCCGTGTTGAATGCCTTGCAATATGGTTGTGATGCATCTCCTGAAAAACTAGCAACGTTTCAGGTTTCTCACTGTGAGGAAGAAGGAAAACTTAGGGTTCGCGTAGATGATCCTGGAAAGGGGCACAGTTTTAACATTGAAGCACGTATGGAGTCTCTCAATAATACGGAGAGTAAGGAGCATTTAGGCTTGGGCTTGATTCGCCGTTTATGTGATCATTTTACCTTGGAAAATGAAGGGTCAACATTGATCTTCGAGTTTTCGCTAAACACAAAAAATAATGTTGAACGCTAAATTTGAATCATCCAAAAGAACTTTGCGTGTGCAAATGAGGCGAAACTTACTTTGTACAAACCAAAATGATTTCGTTGACTCCTTTGAGGCTCTTTGGAATGTCCATTGTAAAGAGAATTGGTCTGTATTCCTTTTGGATATGAATTATTCAAAGATGGTTGATTCCAGTGGTTTAAATACACTGCATCAAATTAGTGAGTTTCTTACTCAGAAAGGAAAAAGACTAAAAATCCTGATTAGTAGCTCTTCTATCCGAAGAGTTTTTTCTATTTCGCTTTTTGACCAAAAAGTTGAAGTGGTTATGCGGGAAAAGCGTCGTCGTAAGGAATAGTTTTTAGCAGTTTTGTCATCCTGTCCAAATCTACATAGTCGGTTGCCAACTTTTTAATGATCGGAATTTTATCTGTATCGTGTGGTTGGGTCTTTACCGTCATCGAGTGAATTTTGGATGCGGTCGTATAGCTATCCATTTTACAAATAGCCACAGGAATTTCTGTTTTGCTCAACATTTCCATTAAGCGTGGATGAGGCATTATGTCGTGTGTCAAGAGAAGACCTGAAACAGGATTTCCTTCTGATAAGCCCTCTGTTGCTGCTGCAGAAAGAATTATGTCATCACGATCTCCCGGTGTTATTATTAGGCGACCGGGTTTTATATGCTCTATGATTCCTTTGGCACTCATTGCACCAACGGTTACTTCTTCAACTCGATTTTTAGCTCCGTTTTCCTTTCCGAGGAGCCAGTCGGCTTTCAGTTCTTCAACAATTTGTCCCATATTTGGAGCTTTCAATCGTGGTTGAATAGGGAGTACTCCGAGTAAGGGGATACCTAAATTTTTAAGACCTCTACCTGCATAATCACGAACAACGTCCATTTTGTCCGGTAATACCTTGTTGAGTATGGCTCCAACAACTGGAACACCATATTTATCGAATAAAGACTTGTTTAAGGCGATTTCATCTACGGGACGTCCTATGCCTCCTGAGGATACCAAAATTGCCTGTGCGCCTAACATCTTTGCTACTTGAGCATTTGATAGGTTGCATACGGCTCCGACTCCTGCATGCCCGGATCCCTCTATGATGACGACGTCTTTTTCGTAGGCGGCACGATCAAATGCGCGACATATCGTATCCACCAAGATTTCATAGTTTTCCTCTCCAGTAAGATACCGTCGGGTAAATGTTGGATGGATTGCCACGGGACTCATTGCTTGAATTGGGACATTGACGTTGTAAATACTGTCAAGCAGTAGAGAGTCCTCATCTATTTGAAGTCCTTTTATGTCTACAAATCGTTGACCAATGGGCTTTATATATCCTACTCGATTAAAATAATTCTGAAGCGCACCATATAAACCTAAACATGTTGTGGTTTTGCCTTCATTTTGGCGCGTGGCCGCTACAAAGATACGTGGGATATCGTTGTTTTCTGGATGCTTCAGTAATTTTTGGCTCATACAAAATCAAGATTCGGTTCCGTAGAGGAACTGTTTGTCTATGGCTTGGCAGGCAACAATGATGGATGTGCCGAGAATATCATGTGCGTGTGCACCTCGACTTATTTCTGCCGCAGGTTTCGTCAAACCTGTTATTATTTGTCCGTAACTGCGTGTTTCAGCTACAATTTGTACCATTTTAGATACAATATTACCGCAATTTAAGTCTGGGAAAATTAAGACATTTGCCTTTCCGGCTACAGGATTATCAAGCATGCCTTTTTGTTCTGCAGCAAAGCTGACAAGTGCGGCATCAACTTGGAGTTCTCCTTCTATCTCAATTTCTATACCTTTGAGTAGTGCCTTTTCACGGGCCAGAGAAGTTGCTGCTCGCATGCGAACAATGGATGGATGGGGAATGGCTTTTCTGCTTTTTGTGGCATAACTCAGCATCGCTACGCGAGGAAGCTGATTTGTCAGGTGCGCCGCTATATCCGATGTCGTAATGGCTATGTCCGCAAGTTGATCTTCTGTAGGTTCGGGGATAACACCGCAATCTGCTAAGAAAAGGGTTCCTTCCATGCCCAATTTTGAATCTTCTAAATCGAGTATAAGCATGGACGAGCATGCGTTTACGTGTTCCTGCTTGGAAATTATCTGGAAAAGTGGACGCAAGGCACTGGACGCAGAAGATGTTGCTCCTGATACCAGTGCATCGGCTCTACCTGTTGCAAGCATTAGAGTCGCAAAATAGTTTTTTTGCAGGAGGATTTCTCTATGACGATCTATATCAAATTCACTGAATCTGGGAAGATCTTGAAACATGGGAAGGAATAACTCCCAGTCTTCGCTTCGTTCCGGTTCAATGATACGGATACCATCGAGTTTTATATTGAGCCTTTGGGCTTTTGATTTTATCTCGCTACGATCTCCCAGAAGTATTGGAACTCCAAAGCGTTTGGTGGCAAAACTACGCGCAGCCTGCATTATACGCGGGTCGTCTCCTTCCGGGAAAACCACGCGTTTAGGATGCCGTTGTAGTTTTGCTCCTAATTTATCTATTAAGGACATAGCGAGTAATTAATGAAATGAATGCTAGGTTTTTAGAAACAGAAAGCTTCACAAAGGATGGTTTATATACGCAAATTGTCAAACAATGAAGCAATCCAGGATTTGGGTTGCCATTGGTTGAGAACACATAACTATGCCCTCATATGGCTAAGGATGCCAAAGATGTTTTTGTTGTAGCAATGTCAACGGTAGGCTCTCGCGTAATGGGGCTTTTAAGAGATGTACTATTGGTCTCTTTTTTGGGTGCTGGTGCGGTGACATCTGCTTTCTTGTTGGCATTTACATTGCCTAACTTGTTCCGTCGACTGTTGGGTGAAGGTGTCTTAACATCTGCTGTAATACCTGTTTTTACAGACGAATTTGAGCTAAAAGGAGCCAAGGGGCTACATCAGACATTGAATCAAACCTTTACTCGCTTAGTCGCGGTTCTGGCTCTTCTGGTTCTATGCGGTATGTCTATTTTCTATGGTGTTCATTATTTGCCTGGGCTTTCAGAACGATGGTATACGGGGGCTAAACTCAGTATACTTGTTTTTCCTTATTTGTTTTTTATTTGTATCGCGGCTCTTTTTACTGCTGTTCTCAATGTTCGGAGGCATTTTCTTATTCCTGCGTTGTCTCAGGTGTGGCTGAATTTGAGCATGATCCTCACGATGGTGTTGCCTCCTCTCTTTGGAGTTGATGACACGGTAAGCAGAGTCTACTGGCTCTGTGTAGGAGTTCTCTTGGGTGGTTTATTGCAGGCTCTGCTACCTGTGTTGGTTCTGAAGAAAATGAATCTGACTCCACGTTTTTCGATGGAGCGTTCAGAAGCATTAACTCGTATTTGGCTTCTATTTCTCCCAGGTGTTTGGGGAGCTGCTATTTTCCAGATAAATACGGTTGTATCTCGTTTACTGGCATTTTCGGTAGATGATCAGGCAGTATCTATCCTTTATCTGGCAAATCGTCTAATAGAGTTACCATTGGGGGTTTTTGCCATTGCCGTATCTACGGTTCTATTCCCTAAGCTTGCCCGATACGTGACGCATTCCGACTATGATGGATTTGGACGTGACTGGTTGATCGGTGTTAGGTCTGTTTTGACGATTACAGTTCCTGCTGCGGTGGGTCTGATTGTTTTAGGTAAACCAATTCTTCAATTCCTTTTTGCATGGGGTGCATTTAACCAGGGAGACGTGAATGCATCGTTTGTTCCATTGTCTTTCTTTGCTTGCGCTATGCCATTTTATGCTGCTTCAGGGTTGGTTATACGGGCCTTTTATTCATTCAAAGATATGAAGACTCCTGTTCGGATAGCCAGTTACAACTTTCTTATTAACCTTATCCTTAGTTTATGCCTAATGTTTCCATTTGGGATGAATGGGCTGGCTGCAGCAAATGCCATGTCAGGCATTATTTATTGTTGTCTGCTTTATCTTTCTTTAAAGCAAAAATTAGAGTTCAGGCTCCCTGAGGATGGTTCCTTTAAAGCTCTCGTTACTTTGAGCTTTTCAGCAGTCGTTATGGGTGGAGTAGGGCTTTTGCTTTTACGGTTAGCTCCACTCATGCAGTTACCACTAAAATTAGAATCAACCGTTCTTGTTGTTGTTGGTATCCCTGTTTGTCTTGTTGTTTACACCCTCTGCCTTTGGATACTCAAGTTTAAGGACTTTGAGGCAGTGAAAGCTATGGTGCTTGGAGTTATTCGTAAAAAGAAAAAGCAGGCTTAGAAAGCCTGCTTTTCAAAAGAGATGTTTAACTGTAATCTAAAGTCTTACGGGAATTCCGTTTGTCTTAAGATGCTCTTTGGTTTCTCGTATAGTATACTTTCCAAAGTGGAATACGGATGCGGCTAAAACAGCACTGGCATTTCCTTGTTTTAGAACATCCACCATATGATCTAAGGTTCCTGCACCGCCTGAGGCAATGACTGGAACCTCTACGGCATCGCTGATTGCTTTAGTAAGGGCTATATCGTAACCATCTTTAGTGCCGTCACGATCCATGCTGGTTAGCAGGATTTCTCCCGCCCCCAGATTGACTACTTTTTTTGCCCATTCTATTGCGTCCCATTCGGTTGGTCGTCTTCCGCCATGTGTATAAACGCGCCAGGAATTTGTCCCCGGTTCACGCTTTGCATCAATGGCGACAACGATACACTGATTTCCAAATTTGCTGGATGCTTTTAATACCAGTTCTGGATCTACCAATGCGGCGGTGTTGAGACTAACCTTGTCAGCTCCTGCATTCAGCATCTGGCGAATGTTCTCCACATTGCGAAGTCCACCGCCAACGGTGAGAGGCATGAAACATTGATCCGCTGTTTTTTCAACAACGTGATGCATTATTTCACGTTCGTCACTGGATGCTGTAATGTCTAGAAATACCAGTTCATCAGCACCTTGCTTTTCGTATGCGATAGCACTTTCTACAGGGTCTCCCGCGTCTATGAGGTCAACAAAGTTAACTCCTTTTACAACACGTCCTGCATTTACGTCCAGACAAGGGATGATGCGAGCCGATAGCATTACTGAAGAGACTTATTCGCCGTAAAAAGCAACATCAGGTTCGAAGGAAATCGTCAGTTTATACTGCTGTCCCGGACGCATAACCAGAGGATGGTCACGTTCTAGAGTTTGCAGGTAGTGAACCTTGCCCCAATATGTTTTGTAATCAGGGTCATTGGTTACAACTTCGGTTTCCTTCCAATTTGCCTGGAAGTCATCCTTAAGAACGTTACAACGCAGCCCTTCTTCACCCATCGCAAAAGTAGTTCCTACATGGTATTGAGAGTGTGGAGAAGCTATTGCCAGCATATAACGCATACTGTCTAGAGTAACTTGATTCTTAACTGTGAACGTATATTCGCTTGTTATTTTGTTTCCAGCAAATGTCCATGCAACCTTTACACTACCCATGTTAGGTATTATGCGGTTGTCTACAGTTATGAAGTCTGGTTGCTCATAGCGGAAATAGAAGGAACGGCGTAATCCCAATCCGGTAACGCAGCGCTTGCCGTAGTATGCAGGTATAACTACATTATCACCGAAGCGTAGTTCCGGAATCATTACAGGAATGTATTTGTTTACGGAACCATCAAAAATGCCAGGGCAGTGTGGATAAGGCAGGTAATCGCAGGTATCATCCTGATCACTGCCACTCATGAGTGGTAAGTGCACATGAAGGCCACTTTCAGTATCTTGATAGATGAATAAGCCCTGCTCCTTTTTGTTGGATTTGTCGAAAATTACGAAACGGCCACCTGTGCGAGGTTGGGGTGTTTCGGTTTCCATGGTTCCACCTATAGACTTTGCCAGACGTGACCATTGGCATAGATAACGTGTGCCGTCGAGATCAGCCATACGACTGGTGTGAGCGGCAACCGTATCACGTTCTTCGTCGCGTACGACTAGAACTCCTCTTTCCTGATCCATATAAGTTAGGAAGAAGAACTGGAAGATGCGGCGGAGTAGCTCTGTATAAGTGCCTTTTTGGCTATCAGAAATCCAGCCGTCACGCATTGCTTGTAAAACCATACTAATGCTGTGCATTTGGCCATAAGCACCAATACGGGTTCCAAAGTTCCATGCCATCCCGTCTTGACGAACAAGATCAGGAAGAAGTTTTAAATATTTTTCTGCAACAGTGCGAAGGCTTGGCAGTTTACGTTCACGCAAGTGAAGATTAGCGTGCAACTGTAATGACTGGCGAATAAATACAAGGCTCATTGGCCCGTAAATATCAAAGCGACCACCCAATCCACTCGTAGGAGCATCATCGAAATAACCTGCTGAAGAAGTTTGACTAATGCGCTCAACAAAACGGTCGATTAGTTTTCCAGTTTCATCCTTTTTGGAAAGCCCCATGGAAAAACGAGCAACTGCTTTGGCAATATTAAATGCCTGGAAGTGGTTGTCGTAATCAGTGCGAGCTAGAAGGCGTTTGTCCAAGCGCTCGCGCGTGGGGTCTAAAAGACGCTCCCATACTGGGTTGCGGTCTTTTGCCGGACCAAAGGAAAGGAGTGCCAGAGCGGCATAGCCTAATCCATTTTCATTTTCAGTTTCAGTAAAGACCTGGGCCGTAATACAACGTGCTGCGAGGTCTACCAAGTCGTAGTCTCCCATCGTTGTTTCACCGGTCGCACGGTAAAACTCGCCGATCGCCAATGCGGCATGACCGGGCTCATCCAAACGTGGATTTTCTCCATCCACGGGCGTGATTGTACCATCCGGATTGATGGCTTCTAAGTTGTGGCCCAACATTGAGCGGGCCATGTCCAAACATTGGTCTGCGAAGTTCTGCATCTCGTAAAGCGAAGGGTACTAGCCTTCTATGTCGTTTGCGGCAAGAAAAATTTTATTCTCGGGAATAAGTTTGTTCGGTATACGTTTATATTGATTTAACAATACCTCTATATTGTAATTAATCCGAAGAATTCTTTGTTGGTTTTTGTTTTTTCTAATCTTTCAATTGCGGTCTCGCAAGCATCCTCCACTTTCATGGTTGCAAGAGCTCTGCGGAAAAAATGAGATTTATTGAGTGTCTTCTCATCCAGCAAAAGCTCTTCGCGGCGAGTGCCTGAAGATGTAATGTTCATGGCAGGCCAGAGGCGCAGTTCAGCACATTTGCGATCCAATACCATTTCCATGTTTCCAGTTCCTTTGAACTCCTGGAATATGAGTTCATCCATCCGACTACCTGTTTCAATCAAAGCGGATGCTATGATTGTTAGGCTTCCGCCTTCTTCTGTTTTTCTGGCTGTAGAAAACAGTTGGCGTGGCTTTTCCAGTGCGCGGATATCCAACCCACCTGTCATTGTGCGTCCACTGCCTCCCTTTGCGGAGTTATATGCACGGGAAAGGCGAGTTAGAGAGTCCATTAAGACAACGACGTCTTTTCCTGCTTCCACTTGGCGACGGGCGTATTCTATTGTGAATTCTGCGATTGCCAGGTGAGATGGAATTTCTTCGTCGTTGGAGGATGCGAATACTTTGCAGGGAACAGATCTACGAATGTCAGTCACCTCTTCAGGCCGCTCATCAACCAAAAGCATTATGACTTCACATTCAGGGTGGTTTTCAGTGACTCCCAATGCTATGTCGCGTAGTAAAGTCGTTTTTCCAGTCCTTGGTGGTGCTACGACAAGGCCTCTTTGTCCTTTCCCTATGGGGCAAAATATATCCACCATACGATTAGTCATTGCACCGTCTTTTTTCTCCAGTTTTAACCACTCATCTGGTGTTACCGTAGTTAACTGGGTAAAGTTTAGGCATTTTTTCCTTTTATCCACCGTTAGCCCATCGATTGTCTCAATGAAACGGACTTTGGGATTAGGGAATTTCCCTTCGAACTGAGCTTGCCCTACGACATAGCTACCAGCCTTGATTTTAAAACGGCGGATGAGTTCACGCGGAATGAAAGGATCTGACGGACGAGTCTTTCCATTCCTCGCCGGATCCAGCAATATGCCGGATTTGTTAGGTTGAGGTTGGAAAATACCTTCGACTTGGAAGCTTTGTTTTTCCTTTTTCTGGTCCATATGGATATGCAATGCACCTGCGGTTATGCCGGGTGAGATAATCTTAGAACCCTGAAATTTATGTTAATAGAGGTTTGCCTTCGGAATGAAGAATTCAGGGTGACTTGAGTAAAGAATAGGCTATTTATTGATAGCACTTTCGAACTTTCTCAGTTATATGTTACATATTGTTAGGCAGAACTCTTTATGTCAACCCCTCAAAAAGAGATACTGAGAAAAATATTTTACTTATCGTCCATCTATATAATACCGAAATACTTATTATGCTTCCGGTCTTTCTACGATTTCTCCCAGATCCGTTGACTTATGTGTCTGTTTTTAGCATTGGTCTAATAATCGCTTTGGTTCTTTGGGGGTATTCTCCACTTGTTCCGTTGTGTCCCAAATCGATAAAGCAGAAGGCTACTCTTCTTTGGCTATCGTTATTGGGGCTATTGTTTGTTGGTTTTGGACTTGTGGCTCCTTTTGAAATTGTTTCGCGAATAGGAGTTTTTTGCGGAGGTGTTTTGTGGTGTTTTAGTTTGTTTAGGTATTTTCTCATTCAAGTCCCTGGACATCAGAAAAGAAACCTTTTCCTATTATTACCTTATCTGTCTGTTAGTTTTATTGTCTCATACTGGAGTGCTTGGGGGGCTTTGGTTGGACTTGGTTTGGTTAATGGGGGATGTCTGTTTTCCATTTTCAGTTTTTCGGATGAAAATGCTGAGCGTAAGTCACTCTTAAAAAAGTTGGGTTATAGCTTTTTCTTTGGTGTTGTTTTCTTAACTTGTCTTTATCTGGGCGGTTTTTTCGTTTTACCAGGAGTATTTCTATTTCTTTTTACCAATATATATGTAAGCAAAATTCTTAAAGATTTAGCATGCCTGGATTCTCAAACTACCGAAGAGATCAGTGTTAAGAACGGTATTCTAAGGCAAGATAATGAGCGTGTTTTTGAGGAAAACGAGACGCTTTCTACTCGGAATACAAAATTAAATGATGAGCATAAGGCTTTAATGGAAGCTTATGATGCGCTAATTGCGCAGAATGCAAAGGCTGAGGCAGATCTTTTAGAGCAAATGCGTGCCAGTAATATTTTAGATCATTTAAAACAGAGTGTTGATTATGCACGCCGTATTCAAAATGGTGTTTTTTATTCGGAAAAAGAAATATGTGAGGCTTTTCCTGAGGCATTTATTATACAGAAACCCAGGGATGTGGTTAGCGGCGATTTTGTCTGGTTTTCACGCATAAGCGATGATGAAGTGATAATTGCCGCTATAGATTGTACTGGTCATGGAGTTCCCGGTGCGTTTATGACGATTATGGGGAACGGGCTTATGCATACTATTGTAAATCAGCAGGGAGTTACGCGTCCTGATCAGATTCTTTTCTTGCTGGATCATCGTATTAGGGAGTCTTTATCGCGCCAAGGTGGAGAAAAGGTTAATGATGGTATGGATCTCTCTTTATGTAAGGTAAACTTCAAGAGTAGAGAAATACTTTTTTCGGGAGCAAGAAACCCCCTATGTGTTGTTGAGGATGGTGATGTAACGCTCTATAAAGGAACTCGCCGAAGTATTGGTGGAAATCATCGTAAACCAGCAAAGAAGGGAGAATCACCCTATGACTTGCAGAGAGTTCAGGCGAAGTCTGGTCAGAGCTTTTATATCTATTCTGATGGGTTTCAGGATCAGTTAGGCGGTTTAAACCGGACTAAATATATGGCACGTCGATTTCGTAGTTTTCTTAAATGGAATCAATCTCAATCCATGGATCTACAAAAGACTGCTCTTGAACGTGAATTGAAAACATGGCAACATAAAGAAATGCAAACGGATGATATCCTTGTGATTGGATTTAAGGTTATTTGATGCTTTTAGTTGAAGTAAAAACATTGCCGGGTGGGTTTCCTGTGCGTTGCTGGAATGGTTCTGTGACGCAGGATACGGTTGTTGGTTTGCGATCTGAAATTTTTTCATTAGTGCCTCAATATAAAAGTGCACGTGCTCTTGGTGCTATACTTGTGGAATTATTGCAAAATGTGTTTTTACATGGGCGATTACTGAATGAATGTCCAGAGGCTACCGTATTGCTTATAGAGTTTAGCGATTCTTGGTTTTTAAGTGTAACAAATATCACCGATATGCCTACGGCGGTGGAAGTGAATCGACGGGTTCGTAATTACAATGCTTTATCAGCATCTGAATTGCGGGAAAAAATGAAATCTAAGAGAAAACTTCCAATAAATCCTGAAAAAGGAACCGCAGGACTTGGTTTGCTTGATATTATCCGAAAAAGTGGACATACTCTGGTTTGTTCCACAAAACCTCACGAAAACGATCTTGTATTGTTGGAAATGCAAACAACGATATCCAAAGAAACATACGTATGAAGGACTATATATTAGAAGCTACATCTTCGACTCCCAAAGTGGAATTGAAAGTCAGCCCTGCTGGGATGTTGCTTGAGGGAGCCTGTTATCCAGAAAATGCTGTTGGCTTTTTTGGTTCTATAATGGATTGGCTAAAGGAGTTTACCACAGAGGTTCGTAAACCGCTGGAAATGAATGTCCGTTTGGAGTATTTTAATACCAGTTCTTCCAAATGTTTACTGGATTTGTTTGAAGCTATGGAAGGATATCGTGCCGAAGGAGGAGAGGTTGTCATTAACTGGCATTATTGTGAGGACGATGAGGATATTTTGGAGAGTGGGGAAGAGTTTTCGGAAGATTTGTCTGTGCCGTTTAATCTAGTTAGCTATTAACCTTCTTGACCAATGGAAACCCCTTTCAGTCGTGAATATGAAGTCCTAAGCAGGGCACAGGATCGTATACGTGAAAATAATATTGATGATGCTTCTTTCCGAGATTTAGCACTGGCATATCGGAAGTTATTAAAGCAATCAGAAAAAATTGTTCGCATTGGTGATGCGACGCAGAACAAGCTTATGCGTGCCCGTAGGATGCTAGAGCGGGGAATTCAATATTACCGAAATAATGCAGAAATTTATCAGCGTAAGGCTGAACAAAAGACAGAGCTTGTGGGAATATTATCCCATGATATGAAAAATCGAGCGGCTCCTTTTTGCATCTTGATTGATAGTTTGTTGGAGGAGATCGAAAATCCGAGTGAAGAAGCAAAAGAGCTATTGGGAATGATTTCCACGGCAGCGGACCGCATGTTGGCTTCTATTGATATGGCGCTGGATCGGCAACCGGATAACATGAGTGATATTATTCCTGTGTTTGAGGCTACTGATGTGGTTGGGATTTTGAATGAAACAATTCAGGATGTTCGGATTGCTTCTGAGCGTAAAAATATAACGATTCTCACTGAGCTGTGTGATCCATTTGAAGCAGAAGTTGATCCTTTTCTCTTAGGAGAGGTTTTTCAGAATATTATTGGTAATGCTGTTAAGTATTCATACCCGGATAGTTCTGTTTTAGTTTCTCTAAATATAGGACTGGATTCCTATCGTCTTATAGTCGAAGACAAAGGGCAGGGATTTACTGAAGACGATCTTGAGAAGGTGTTTCAACCAAATACAACCTTAAGTGCCAAACCTACTGGAAATGAAAAAGCGACGGGGTTGGGTCTCTCTATTGTTAAGCGACTGGTGGAATTGCATTCAGGGGAGGTCGATATCCAAAGTTCTGGAAAAGATAAAGGGGCGTCTGTTCGTTTAAAAATGCCTCTAACGCAAGCTTAATTTGGATAAATATAATTGTTTAGTATAAAAATACTTTGACTAATCAAAGTTGGCATTATTATTGTTCAAAGTATGAAGGTTGATCGGATAACGGTTGAGGATACCCTGAAGCAGTTACATGCACTACTTTCGGATAATGAATATGTGACAGTGGATGCGCTGGCATTGAGAATCCAGCGTTCTGTTGATATTACTTATAAGATTTTGTCTGAACTGGTTCGTGTGAAGCTAATCCGACAAAAAGATAGCGGATGGGATCTTACTGAAGAGGGGCGGAATTATGCTCTTGAGGTATTGCGGGCGCATCGTCTGTATGAGACGTATTTGGCAGAGCAAACGTCGGAAGCCCCTGAGTTTTGGCATAAGCGTGCTGAAGTGGAAGAGCATAATCTCTCATCTGAGGATGTTGATACTTTGGCAACACGACTGAGACACCCACGGTTTGACCCTCATGGAGATCCAATTCCTACGAAAACGGGAGTATTGCCGGAATATGCATTTGTTCCTTTAGCACAGTGTGCTCCCGGGATGTTGGGGGTTATTACGCATATTGAAGATGAGCCGCATGAACCTTATGAGCGATTGGTTCGCTTGAAATTGGCACCAGGTATGCGTGTTAGATACACGGCTTATAATGACGAGTTATATACCATTAGTTGTGCTGGTCGTGTTTATGATTTGGATTTGGCAATGGCTAAAGCTCTTTGTGTAGAGCGTTTGGATAGTGTGGATGATTCAGAGGAAGGCGTTTGCCGGTTATCCGATTTAAAATCCGGTGAAATGGCTGAATTAGTTTCTTTAAGTCCTGCTTGTGTCGGTATGGAGCGGCGTAGGTTATTAGATATGGGAATGGTTCGTGGTAGTCGAATACAGTTAGAATTGAGTGGTGTGTTCAGAAGTCCAGTAGCCTACCGTGTGCGCAATTCAGTTGTCGCGTTGCGTGAGGAACAGGCTGATAATGTTATTATTCGTAAGATGGAGCTAAATAATGAGTAAATGTTCTCCGAAAGTATGCGAATCCTGTGTTGCCCGTCGTGCAGAACCTCTGCAAAAAATGGGGATTCAACTGGGTAAGTATAAATATACAATTGCCTTGGCTGGGAATCCTAATACAGGGAAAAGCACCATTTTTAATGCTCTTACCGGTATGCGTCAGCATACAGGAAATTGGCCTGGAAAGACCATTGCTCGTGCTGAAGGCGGTTTTGCCTATGGGAATGAGCAATACAAAATCGTAGATTTGCCTGGAACGTATTCTTTGCTTTCCACTTCTTTGGACGAGGAGGTGGCTCGCGACTTTATTCTTTTTGGCCAACCCGATGCTACTATTGTTGTTTTGGATGCGACTGCACTGGAGCGCAATTTGAATTTAGCTTTACAAATTATGCAGATTACAGATCGAGTAGTGGTCGCTGTAAATCTCATGGATGAGGCAAAAGCATCAGGTATTGAGGTTGATTGCCGCCATATGTCTCGCAAGCTTGGAGTTCCTGTTGTCCCTATGGCCGCGCGTAAAGGGGAGGGGCTTGGTGAGCTTTTAAAAGCATTGCAGTCTGTTTGCCGCGGAGATTACGAATGCCGTCCCAAAAGGCATGCCTGGGAAGAACAGGTTCAACAGGTTATTGAGAGAATTGCAAATCTCCTAGGAGAGGTTTTTCCCAGTTTGGAGCATCGTGAATGGATTGCTTTGCGATTGATTGATGGGGATGAACGTATTCAGGATGCTGTCCGGGATGGAAGTATTGGTTTCTTAAGGAAAGACGAGGTCGCTACTGTCGTCAAGTTAGGGGATGGTTCCCGAGTTACGATGGATGAGAAGGCTTTGAGTCCTGAAACCTTTGCTGAAGGCCAACGTATTATTGATGAGGCGAAGGAGACTCGCTGGGAGTTGCCAAGAAACTGTCATGATAAGATGGTTGAAGATTTGTATGCCTCGGCTGCGGGTGTTGCTGGAGAATGCGTAAGGCAAGATGGTGAAAACAAGCGTAGGAGGGTGCAGCAGCGTTTAGACTGGCTTT
>ENA-ORCX01000382-ORCX01000382.1-marine-metagenome-genome-assembly--contig:-NODE-382-length-18108-cov-3.328656_pt1 | contig 18108 bp, 13 predicted proteins | sample MGYA00248630_ERZ508518 | MGnify/ENA primary metagenome ERZ508518 (study PRJEB26188, sample SAMN06268768) | marine metagenome | isolation source: Bioluminescent Bay, La Paraguera, Puerto Rico | place...
ATTTCGCCGCCATGGACCAGTACGACACCCTCTGGGGGGACGATTACAGGGGCGGGCTGCCCATCGTCTACAATATATTTGACAACAGCTACGGCATGGGAGGGCAGACCTGCGGGGAGACCATGGCCTACCAGGTGCTCGCCCGGCTGGGGGCGGGGATCACCCCCACTCAGATGCATGCAGAGCGGATCGACGGGATGAATCCCCTGGCGGTCATCGACGCCTACCGGCGCAAGAAGGCGGTGATCGAAAAGGACCATCAGGGACCGGTGCTTCTCGATGTGATCACCTACCGAGTGAGCGGCCACAGTCCGTCGGATTCATCGAGCTATCGGAGCAAGGCGGAGATCGCCGCCTGGGAAGAGGCCGACTCCATCCAGGCGTTCAAGGCCCAATTGCTGGAGGTGAATATCGCCGGAGAAACAGAGTTTGAAAAGATAGAAGCCGCCTGCAAAGAGGATATACTGCACGCCGTCACCCTGGCCCGGGACGAAGACATCTCCCCCCGGATGGACCTCAATAAGACGCCCGATATCATCGCTGATATGATGTTCTCCGATAAAAGTGTGAAGAGCATGGACCCCGGCCGGGAGCCCGAGACCACGATGCCGATGGAAGACAATCCCCGGTACATAAAGAACAAGACAAAACACCGCTATGCCTTTGATGAAAACGGCAAACCGGTCTCGGGGATCAAGTCCTATCTATTTCGGGACGGGATCTTCGACGCCATATTCCCTAAATTCTACGAGGACGCCACCCTCATCGCCTACGGGGAAGACAACAGGGACTGGGGCGGGGCGTTCGCCGTGTACCAGGGACTCACCGAGGCCCTGCCCTACCACAGGTTCTTCAACGCTCCCATCTCCGAGGCCGCCATCGTGGGCACGGGGGTGGGCTACGCCATGTGCGGGGGCCGGGCAATCGTGGAGCTGATGTACGCCGATTTCCTGGGGCGGTGCGGCGACGAGGTATTCAACCAGATGAGCAAGTGGCAGGCCATGAGCGCCGGAGTGATCAATATGCCCCTGATCCTGCGGATGTCGGTGGGCTCCAAATACGGCGCCCAGCACTCCCAGGACTGGTCGGCTCTCTGCACCCATGTACCGGGGCTGAAGGTGGTATTTCCAGCGACTCCATATGATGCCAAGGGGCTGATGAACAAGGCGCTAAACGGCACCGATCCGGTCATATTCATCGAGAGCCAGCGGCTCTACAATACCGGGGAGATGTTTCATACGGAAGGGGTGCCCGAGGGGTACTACGAGATCGAGATAGGGGAGCCGGATATGAAGCGGGAGGGCAATGATCTCACCATAGTGAGCATCGGGGCGACACTCTACCGCGCCATGGAGGCGGCGGATATGCTGAGAGAGAAATACGGCATCGAGGCGGAAGTCATCGACGCCCGCTCTCTGGTGCCCTTTGATTATGCAAAGGTACTGGCGTCGGTGAAAAAGACCGGGCGCATCCTCATCACCGGGGACGCCTGCGAGCGCACGTCGTTCATGAAGGATATGGCCCAGAATATCGGGGAGCTGGCCTTTGACGACCTGGACGCCCCCCCGGTGGTGGTGGGGTCCCGTAACTGGATCACCCCGGCCTATGAGCTGGAGGATACGTTCTTCCCCCAGGCGGACTGGATCGTCGACGCGGTCCATGAGAAGATACTGCCTCTATCGGGCCACGTGCCCCAGCAGAACTTCACCCGGCTAAAAAAACTCGAGAACGCCCGGCGGGGCGTATAGTAACCGCTGCAGCAGCGGTTACAAAAGGAGATCACATATGAAAACGAGGGCGGTCAGACTATACGGAAAAGGAGACCTGCGGCTGGAGGAATTTGACCTCCCGCCCATGGGGGAGGATGAGATTCTCGTAAGGATCGTCTCCGACAGCATCTGCATGTCCTCCTATAAGGCGGCGGAGCAGGGACCGGAGCACAAGCGCATCCCCGACGATGTGGGGCAGAACCCCGCCATCATCGGCCATGAGTTCTGCGGGGAGATCGTACAGGTGGGCCGCAAGTGGCGGCGGAAATTTCATGCGGGAGAGAAATTCGTCATACAGCCGGACTTTAATTATCAGGGCTCTCTAGACGCGCCGGGGTACTCCTATCCCTATTGCGGCGGGGACGCCACCTACGCCATCATCCCCCCCGAGGCCATGATCACAGGGTCGTTATTGAAATACCAGGGGGACAGCTTTTTCTACGGCTCCCTGGCCGAACCCATCAGTTGTATCGTGGGGGGATTTCACGCGTTTTACCACAGCACCCGGGGCACCTACGCCCACGAGATGGGCCTGAACCCGGGGGGCAATATGGCGATACTCGGGGGCGCGGGGCCCATGGGACTCGGGGCCGTGGACTACGCCCTGCACTGCGACAGACGCCCGGGACTGCTGGTGGTCACCGATATAGACGATAACAGGCTTGGCATTGCCCGGCAGGTATTCCCGGCTGAGGCGGCGAAGAAGGCCGGGATCGGCCTGCACTTTGTGAACACAAGCAAAGAAGGGGCCGAGGCCGAGATGATGGCGCTGACCGGCGGCAGGGGATATGATGATATACTGGTGATGGCCCCGGTCAAAGCGGTGGTGGAGCAGGCCGATAGGGTATTGGGCCCCGACGGCTGCTTGAATTTCTTCGCCGGACCCATCGATAATAGTTTCAGCGCGCTTTTAAATTTCTACAACGTGCATTACGCCTCCACCCATGTGACCGGGACCACCGGGGGCAATATCGACGATATGGTGGAGGCCATCGATCTCATATCCCGCAGAAAGATCGACCCGGCCTGTATGATCACCCATGTGGGGGGCTTAAACTGCGTGGTGGACACCACCCTCAATCTCCCCAAACTTCCCGGGGGCAAGAAACTGATCTACACCCATATCGATATGCCATTAACCGCCATCAAAGATTTTGCAAAACTGGGGGAGACGGATTCATTTTATCAATCATTGTCCGAGATCGTAGAGAGGCACGGCGGGATGTGGTGCGCCGAGGCCGAGGCGTTTTTATTGGCGCATTTCCATGTGGGATAAGGGGGCGGATCATGACTCACACCATACAGAAATCCTATGCGATCGCCAGGGAGCGGTACGCCGCCATCGGGGTGGATACCGAGAAAGCCCTGGCGGAGCTAAAAGAGATACCCCTGTCCATGCACTGCTGGCAGGGGGACGATGTGGGAGGATTTGAAAATCCGGACCAGGCCCTCACCGGGGGCATACAGGTCACCGGGGCCTATCCCGGCAAGGCCCGCACCCCGGATGAACTGCGGGCCGATATCGAAAAAGCCTATTCCCTGATCCCCGGCACGCACAGGCTCAATCTCCACGCCTTTTACCTGGAGACCGGCGGCGAAAAGGTGGACCGGGATGCGATCGAGCCCCGGCATTTTAGGGCATGGGCGGACTGGGCGAAGGAGCACACCGACGGGGTGGATTTTAACCCCACGCTCTTTTCCCACCCGCTGTCGGATAGTGGGTTTACGCTCAGCAGCCCTGATAAGGGCCTCCGGGACTTCTGGATCGAGCACTGTAAACGCAGCCGCCGGATCGGCGAATTCTTCGGGAAAGAGCTGGGCAGCCCCTGTGTGACCAATCTATGGATCGCCGACGGGTACAAGGATATCCCTGTGGACCGGCTCTCTCCGCGAAAGAGATTGATGGAGTCCCTGGACGAGATACTCGCAGAACCTATAGATACAAAATACAATCTGGACGCGGTGGAGAGCAAGCTATTCGGGATCGGGTCCGAGAGCTATGTGGTGGGCTCCCATGAATTCTATATGGGATACGCCATGAGCCGGGGGACCTTGCTCTGCCTGGACGCGGGACATTTCCATCCCACCGAGGTCATCTCCAACAAGATCTCTGCGGCGTCGCTATTCATCGGCGAACTGCTGCTCCATGTGAGCAGGCCGGTACGGTGGGACAGCGACCACGTGGTGATCCTGGACGACGAACTGCGTGAAATCGCCCATGAGATCATCCGCAACGATTTATTGGACCGGGTGCACATCGGACTGGATTTCTTTGACGGCAGCATCAACCGCATCGCCGCCTGGGTGATCGGGATGCGGGCCATGCAAAAAGCCCTGCTGCTGGCGCTGTTGGAACCAACGGATCAGTTGAAAAAGATAGAGCTTGAGGGCGATCTGACCGGCCGTCTGGCTCTTCTGGAGGAATACAAGGCCTATCCCTTCGGCGCGGTGTGGGAGTATTTCTGCGCCGGGGAAGATGTGCCGGTGGGGACAGACTGGCTTACCGAGGTCAAGGCCTATGAGAAAGACGTATTGAGTAAAAGAGGGTAAGGGGAGAGCATGTACGATACGGGTAAACAACAGATGCGGCGTATATCCGCCTATGCGGGGGAGAGGGCCGACTATGTCCAGGGGGGCGGCGGCAATACCTCGGTGAAATGGGCAGATAGCCTCATGGCGATCAAGGCCTCGGGGTATACGCTCAAGGAGATCACGGAGGAAAACGGGTATGTGACCGTGGACTATCCCCGGATCAGAGATTACTACAACGGGGTGGATACGGGTATCAAAAAGGATTATGAGGCAGAGAGCCTCTCCGTTAATCTTGATAGCGTAAGGCTGCTCCCCGGTATGGAGAATAAGCGTCCCTCGGTGGAGGTGGGATTTCATTCCTTTCTGCAAAAATGCGTGATCCACACCCACTCGGTATACGCCAATCTATTGTGCTGCACCGAACAAGGGCGGGATATCGCCAGAGAGATATTTGCGGACAGCGGCATCAAATATCTATTCGTCCCCTATATCGATCCGGGCTTTCGGCTGACACTGGCTATCCGGGACGCGGTGAATGCGTACCGTGCGCAGCAAGGCGGTATGCCGGAGGCCATCTTCCTGGAAAACCACGGGCTCATCGCCAGCCACGATGACGCGGACGCCGCCATCCGTATCCATGAGGATGTGAACCGTCGGATCAAACGGTATTTCGATCTGGGGGATTACCCTCAACCGGAGATCATGCCAAAGGGGGAGCATTTCCAGAGCGATACCGCTTACTTGAGGGATTATATCCGAAGGAACAACGCGGGGAAGGACTATTTCTCTGTACTAAAGCTGTACCCCGATCAACTGGTCTATATCGGCCCCAGGCTGGACGCTGTGATCGATATCGACGCGGCAGCCGGGACGATTGCGTATCGTACCACGGAGAAAGAGGCCCGGACCATAGAGGAGACACTGCTGGCCGTGGTGTATATCGTACGTGAGATCGGCAGAGCGGGGCTCACTTTGCGGCAGATGGGGGAGCGGGACGCGGACTTCATCCATCACTGGGAAAGTGAGAAATACCGCTCCAAGCTGGCGCGATAGGGGGGATCGGCATGCCGTCTAGGGACTATATCGCCTTTGATTTCGGGGCGAGCAACGGCCGGGGTATCCTCGGGCGGTTTGACGGGGCACGCCTCTCCATCCATGAACTGAACCGGTTTCCAAATGAATATGTCCGGGTGGGAGACGAGTATTACTGGGACATACTCCACCTCTATACCGGTATGAAGGAGGGCCTCGCCGCCTACGCGAAAGAGTACGGCGGTGCGCTCTCCGGCATCGGGATCGATACCTGGGGAGTGGATTTTGGTCTCATAGACGCCCAGGGACGGCTTTTAGGCAATCCCCGGTCCTACCGCGACCCACGGGGTGCGCGGGGGCAGAGGGCGTTCTATGAGACATACGGAGAGAGAACGGCCTTTGACATCACGGGGATCGCCAATCTGGAATTCAATACGATCTACCAGCTCTACGATATGGTCTTACAAAAAGACCCCCTATTGGCCGCGGCGGACAAACTGCTATTGATGCCCGATCTATTGGGATATCTGCTGTGCGGGGAGGTGTCGGCGGAGCATACCTTCGCCACCACCACCCAGATGCTTGACAGCAAGACCGGCCGATGGTCGGATGAACTCATCGGCATGCTGGGGATCGATGCCGGTCTGCTCCCCGCCATCCGGATGAGCGGGGAGCGCAAGGCGCACCTGTACCAATCGGTCCGGGAGGAGACGGGGCTTGTCAATACTCCCCCGGTGTACTGCGTGGGCGCCCACGATACGGCGTCGGCGGTGGCCTCCGTACCGGCCCGGGATGACGACTACGCCTATCTCTCCTCGGGGACATGGTCCTTGATCGGGATGATCCGGGATGAGGCGCTCATAAACGATACGGTATACCGGAATCAATTCTCCAACGAGGGAGCCATAGACGGCCGGGCCCGGCTGCTCCGAAATATCATGGGGCTCTGGATCATCCAGAACTGCAAGCAGGAGTGGGACCGGCAAGTGAATATCGGTTGGGACGGTATCGTGAAAATGGCGCAGGAGGCGCCTGGCTTTCAGTCCTTCATCGATGTGAACGCCCATGGATTCTTCTGCCCCGGGGATATGCCGGAGAAAATACGGCGGTTTTGCCGGGAGACGGGGCAGCCTGTGCCCGGGACCAAGGGTGAGATCGCCCGCACGGTATACGAGAGCCTCGCCATGAGCTACCGGGACGCCTTCGGGGGACTGGAGGATCTGAAAGGATGCCGGATCGATACGCTGCATATCGTGGGGGGCGGCTCCAAGAACGCACTGCTCAATCAATACACGGCCAACGTGCTCAATAGGCAGGTGGTGGCGGGACCCGCGGAAGCCACCGCCATCGGCAATATCATGGTCCAGCTCCAGGCCTCCGGGGAAGTTGGCGGGCAGGACCAGGCCAGGCAGATCATCCGGGATTCCTTCGATGTCACCCGCTATGCGCCCGTGGATGCGGCGCTCTGGGAGGACGGATATCGGACCTATAAGCAGGTCCTAGGCGCGGCGGTATAGATAAACCATACCCCCGGTGACCCATGACCGCCCCCAGTAAGACGGCACAGGGCGTCGGCGGAAATGTATATACAGGATATGCGGAAGGCAGGAATTGTACCGGGCGGCTATCTGGATTATAATCAATACATAGAATACAGAGTAAGGGTGATTTGTCATGTATGCATTGTATTGCAGGATCTATCAAGCTATTTTGCGGGCGGTGTCCTATGTGCTGCCCTGGCGCCAGCCGGAATTGATCGACGGTGAAAACAGCCTGGACAGGCTGCCCAAGCGGATACAGGAGCAGGGGATCTCCAGCGTGCTGATCGTGACGGACAAGGGGATTTTGTCTGTCGGCCTAATCGACAGCCTGCTGCAGGGACTAAAGGAAGCAGGTATACGGTACGCGGTGTATGATAAGACGGTCCCAAACCCAACCGTCGACAATATCATGGAAGCGACCGGGGTGTATCGACAAAACAAATGTGAGGCCATTATCGCCTTTGGGGGCGGCTCGCCCATGGATTGCGGCAAGGGTGTGGGGGCGCAGATCGCCAGGCCCAATAAAACCATCTCCCAGATGCGGGGCCTGCTCAAAGTCAGAAAGAGAATCCCGCCATTCTTCGCCGTCCCGACTACGGCGGGCACGGGGAGCGAGGCAACCCTCGCCGCCGTGATCACCGACAGCAAAACCCATGAGAAATATGCGATCAATGACGTATCGCTAATACCGTATTTTGCCGTACTCGATCCCACATTGACGAGAAAGCTGCCCCCTCACTTGACCGCGACCACGGGCATGGACGCCCTCACCCATGCGGTAGAGGCGTATATCGGGAAAAGCAACACAAACAAAACCAAATCCTTAAGCGAAAAGGCCGTAAAGCTCATCTTTGACAATATCTATACGGCGTATTCCGACGGGGATAATCTCCAGGCCAGGGACAATATGCAGAAGGCCTCCTATTATGCGGGGGTTGCGTTTACCCGGGCCTATGTCGGGTACGTCCACGCCATCGCCCACACACTGGGCGGGCTGTACGGCGTCCCCCATGGACTGGCCAATGCGGTCATCCTGCCCTATATGCTTACCTACTATGGAAAATCAGTCTATACACCACTGGCCCGACTGGCTGAGCGTACCGGGATCGCAGCAGCCGGGGATACGGCTGAACAAAAGGCCCGGGCATTTATCCAGGCGATCGAGGATCTCAATCGCAATATGGATATCCCGGCAGCCATCGATGGCATCAGAGAGTCCGATATCCCCATCATGACACAGCGGGCGTGCCGGGAAGCAAACCCCCTCTATCCGGTGCCCAGGATATTATCAGAACGAGATATTCATGCTGTTATTGATATGATCAAGGCGCGGCCATAGCAAAAACCGGGGTGTATACAATCTTCTCTGAATCCCCATTGGCTTTCTGGCAGTCCAGTGCGGGATTTGCTTTATCACAGAATATTGTATGGCTGGCGGTACTGCCTCAGGTGATATTGCTGACGATATTGAACAGTGCGATGGCCAGCACCAAGAGCTGGACGATATTGAAGCAGAGCTCCACCTTCTTGTCCGGCATCGCTTTTTTGACCAATGTCCCTATATACCCGCCGGCGACGGCGCCTACCAGTATGGCGGGCAGCATGGACAGATCAAATATCGAAAAGCCCGTAGTCAGGGTGATCAGTGACAGCTTCGATACCTGTGCGAACAATATCGTGATGATGGAGCACACCGTCGCGGATTTGATATCAAATGAAAACAGGTACATGATCAGCGCGACATTGAACGGTCCGCCGCCTATGCCGAGGAAGGAGGACAGTATCCCGAGTATGAGACCGGTGAGTATGGAGGGGACGACGCCTGACAGGCCGCGGCTGGGTATGCGTTCCTTGTATCTCATATAGATAAATACGCCGAGGATGAGTATGCCGAGGATGGTATTCTGCATGATGACGACCGCGCCGTTGTCAGGGATCAGGCGCACCGCGCCCTCGAGCATCTTCTGCCCCATAAATCCCCCCGCCACCGAGCCGAAGGCGATAGGCAGGATGATCTGGTAGGGGATCTGTGCCTTCTGGACGATCTGCTTTCCGACGGATACCAGCGACATGGTGAAGACCGCTATGGAGGACAGTACGCCGATGGTGCTGACATCATAATCCTGCAGCACGTCGAGCAGCGGCTTGATGATCACGCCGCCCCCCATACCGGTGATGGCGCCTACTGTGGTGGCGCCTATGGCGATGATAAAATATACGATGTAAGATACCATAAAAAAGCCAACTTTCTGTGATCACAGACCCAGCGCAAATAGCGAAAAGGGCAATGTATCCATATAAAGATAAAAAATGGACACAGCAGTACCCAGGCTATCGGTAACCGATAGCATCGCAGTGGATATCCTCTTTTACGCTATGGCTGGGATCTGAACAATAAGCGGCGCGTCACTGATGACGCGCCCAGCTGTCTGCCCATACGCGCCGCTTTGTTCCAGATGGATCAATCTATAGCGGCATAGGCCGCCTGCATCAGTTTTGTCATGACTCCATAGCTGTATGACGGGACTCGCTGGGTCATCAGTGTCAGCGTCAGCCCTTCGCCGGGGTCCGCCACAGCCAAGGTGCCGGCCGCGCCGCCCCATCCGAATGTCCCGGGGAAGAACGCATGGGGGGAATTCTTCAGGCTGGTGGTCACCCGTGTCATCAGTCCCCAGCTCGCATTGCCCCGGGGGCTCCACATCTTCTTGAAGTCGGCGTATTGTGTTTCGGTGAGATGGTCCATGGTCATTAATTCCACCGTCTTTCGCCCCAGGATGCGTTTTCCCTCATAGGAGCCGCCGTTCCCAAGCATCTGGATGAAGGTCGAATAATCGTCAAGGGTGGAATACAGCCCGCCGATGCATATCTCCAGGGCGCCCTCGCTGTCTCGCACGATGGAGCTTTTGAGTCCGCTGGCGTGAAAGGGGGTCACATCTGACAGATCGCGGCAGTTGTAGATGGTCGCCGCGCGGTCTGTCTGCGCTTCGCTGGGATGGAATGTGGTATCTCTCATCCCCAGGGGCTTAAATATCTCATCATGCATATACTGCCCCAGTTTTTTGCCGCAGATCGCTTCCGTCACCCCGCCGAGGATGTCGGCGCATAGACCGTATACAAATCCCTCCCCCGGCTCAAAGCACATGGGGATAGTGGCCAGGGCCTCTGCCATTTTCTGTGTGGTGAGCGTCAGCCCCTGTTCCCGTTCCTCGATCAAGCGGGTGAATACCTTGGTGGAGTGGGCCGCCGCATCCATATAGCGGCGGGGGGTCTCCGCCATGACCGCGATCTGGGGATAGGCATAGCCGGCAGTCATGGTAAACAAATGCCGCATGGTCACGTCATTTTTCGCCGGCTTGACGAGGGGGACATCCCGGTTGAAATACGACAATACCGTCGCTTCCTTGAAGGCCGGTATGAATTTGTGGACCGGGTCGTCGAGGGTGAAATACCCCTGCTCAAACAGTTTCAGCGCCGCTGCGGCGTTCACCATCTTTGACAGAGAGAAAATGCGTATGACAGCATCGCAGGAAAGCGGCTTTTTTGACTCGATGTCGGCATATCCCGCGGCGCCGCGGTAGATATCCTCTCCCCTATGGGTGATGCGGGCTGAGACCCCGGCTCCCATGGCGCTGTCGGCGTATTCTTCTAGAATCCTGGTAAATGCATTCATAGTAATACTCCTGTAATCCGGCAGTTAATCTATCCTGTGGATAATAGGCGGCTCCCATTTATCGGTCCGGGCCTCGGGGAGAGGGAGATACAGCCTGAGGCATATATCCATCTCGCCCTCGCCGCAGGGCAGGTAATTGTTGTTCCATTTTTCGGCGGGGGGATCATGCTGCACGTATAGATCCAGCGATCCGTCTTCATTGTATAGGAAATGACTGTCCCACCCGGATAATTTGTAGCGGTTCAGGGGATTGCGCATCAGGTAGCCGTCCGCGTCATAGGCGATCAAGGACCAGTATCCCGTCTCCGCGATGGGGGGCAGCTGACCATTTTTGAAATGGATGCGATAGCCGTGCTTCCCGGACAACCGCCGGCCGTCGTTGTCAGAGGTAGCGGTGAGGTACATGCACATCTCGGGTGGATTGGCGGCATACCCATTCAACGCGCAGGTGCCGCGCAGCATATAATTGGTTCCGTACCGGCCCACCTCTTCGGTCGAGACATGCCAGCTATTGATCGTCGGCATATCGTGGAACAGCCCCTTTGTGATGTTGACCACATTTTTCGCGAGTTTTTCCGATATATCCCGGCGCAGGTCTTCTGGGAATTGATCGAGGGAGAATGTCAGCCCCGCCCCGATCCCGTATTTCTCGATGGTCCCTAGAAACGGTTTGTCATACGCATACGGGGGGTTTTCCTGGGCCAGTGTATTGAATAGATTGAAATACGTCTCAATATCCAGGCTGGCGACCATGGCGACGGGACTATCCAGCTTCGCGGGGAAATCGGGGATTTCCTTTTCGACATATGTATCGGGGAACAGCGGCTCCAGTTTGAATTGGGACTTCAGCTCGTTGATTTCCGGCATTTCGGATTTGTCCAGGCAGAATGTCCTGCTCCATATGATGGTGAAATTGGTGGGGCAGTCGATGCGGTGGTATTCCGCCGGCGTCTCCCCTTTAAAGTCAGGTCCGGTAAACACGTATGTGCCGCCGTTATTCCCGTTGATAAATCCCGTGCCCAGCAGTGCGACGCAATTCGTCCATGCGTCCATGATCTGATAGGTCAGATAACGGCCCTTGGGATAATTGTCCGATACCGAAGAGGGGGTGGTCAGGACGATGGGGGAAGTAGACAGGTCCAGCCATGCGTATGACGCCACCTGGTCGACACCCGGCCGGGCGACGATTTTGCGGTCTGCATCCGCAGGACCCGGCATATGTACAAATTTGTTTCTGCGCTTCTCCGCCGCGATCGCGTGAGACATGATCAGGGGCGCGGCATAGTAATAGGCTTTCGTAAGCTCTTCAAATACTTTTTTCTCGTTCATATTTCCTCCCTATAGATGTGATACATGCATAAAAAGCCGGTACAGTGTTGTTTGGGTCTGCCCGCGGCATATCGCCGGAGGCAGAACGGCCCATACTAGTATTTAGAGCAAGTCACATGCCAACTCATGGAACGTGCCGGGTGGTTTCCCGGGCAGCGGGGCTTGTTTGGGCGAACCGGCCGGTATACCGTCGCCTGGACCGACACCACCCACCGCGGGGCGCCGGGTAAGCGGGCGGCCATCGCCGATCCTCCAATACGTAATATTCCTTTGCGTTTATTCTGCCATTGTATGGGCGTATCTACCCCGGGGACTCGTTATTATCGCGATGATTCGTCAGATAGTACGGAAAAACAGCAGGGGCAGCGAGTCGAATCTGACTCACTGCCCCTGCCAATCGAGTCAATCATGACTTAAATCAAGACAGCGCCATCTATTGATTGCTTTTTCTTTTTATGCGGATAATGGACGACTGGCTGGTGCCGAGGGCCTCAGCCGCTTTGTATGAGCTATGAAACCGGGACAGGGAGTAGTTCACATATCCGCTGGCGCATTGATCGAGGAAGTCCTTGAGAGAGATTCCTTCATTGATCATCTGCTCATATTTATAATCGGCGCCCACTCGATTGCGGGGTTCGGCTTTTGATGGATACGACTGCAGTCCCATGCTATCGGCGATCTTCTGGGGACTGGTGATATCGATAAAATCGTCAATCGTCATGACCACCGCCCGTTCGATGAAGTTTTTGAGTTCCCGCACATTGCCCGGCCATTGGTATTCCTGCATGGTGGATATTGCTCTCTGAGTAAACACCTTTTTTTTACCGTATTTATGGCAGTAATGCTTGAGAAAATGCATGGCGAGGGGGATGATGTCATCGGTCCGCTCGCGCAGCGGCGGGATATGGAGATTCAGTACATTGAGACGGTAGTACAGATCGTTGCGAAAGAGCTTTTTTTCAATGGAGACGTGGAGGTCTTCATTGGTCGCCGCGATCAGTCGAAAGTCCACCCGCTTGTCCTTGACCGCGCCAACGCGCCTGATCTGCTTGGTCTCTATGGCCCGCAGGAGTTTGCCCTGCATGGCGATGGGCATGGAATTGATCTCATCCAGGAAGAGGACTCCGCCGTCGGCCTTTTCGATCAGACCGGCTTTCCCTGCGGATGAAGCGCCTGTGAAAGCCCCCTTTTCATAGCCGAAAAGCTCCGCCTCCAGCAAGTTTTCCGGCAATGCGGCGCAGTTGATGACCACCAGTGATTTCTCTTTGCGCGAGCTCTGTTGATAGATATACTGTGCCAGCAGTTCTTTGCCCGTGCCCGATTCGCCCGATATCAGCACCTCGGTATCGGCGGCGGCGATCAGTTCCGCGGTATTCAGGACTTCGACCATCTGCGGGCTTTCTGTGATGATGGGCCCGTCGTTTGAGGGCCTGCGCCTGATTTCAGGCGTGTCCGTGCTTTTGCTTGCTTCGGCAAAATCATCGTTGATGGAATCAAGCGTCTTCACCCTGGTGATAATATGGATGATCTCGCCTTGTTGATCGAAAATCGGCTGTGAGATAACCAGCAGCCGGATTTTCCCTCCGTTTTCGGAAATGAGGTCCTGAAAGATGGCGATCCGGCGCTTCTGCTCATACACCATATCGGAAATGCACACGTCGATAACCCCTAAGTCGAGGAGATCGTGGACGCTGCTCTTGAGCAGGCAGTCTTTGGGTATATTATTCAGCTTGACATACGCACTGTTGACATATATAAAGTTGCCTTTGTTGTCCAGTACATATACAGCCTCGCCGATATTATCCAGGATCATATCGCTAAAGCCATATTCCAACAAGAATCTCCCCTCTCATACAATCCTATTCCATCATATCAGAAGAGGTTGTCTTTCACAAATCAAAGAGTTGGCATGAAATTTGCAACAGTATAGGGTGCGTGGTTTAGGCTCCCGGTATACCGGTGAAAGGAGGAATGCCGGTTCAACAGGCTTGGTTATATTTGGGAAGACCGTTGCGCAAAATAAAAACAAAACTCGATTTCAAATACTAGGGGGGGAGATATATGCAATCGATTATACAAATTTTCTTTAGTAATCTCTATCTCGTCGCGGCCATGGCGCTCACGACGATGGGGATTGCGCTCACCTTCAAGACAGCCAGAAGCGTTAATTTCGCCCAGGCGATCACAGCGACGGCAGGCGTATACACCGCTGCGGCCGTCGTCGCCAAGACGGGGGCGAGTCCCTGGATCGCATTGTTCATCGGGATCGGCGTGTGCTTTCTGATCGGTCTGTTCTTCGACGCCGTGATCATACGGCATACGTCTTCGACCGCCGTGGGGCGGATCATGGTCACCCTGGGCCTGATCATCATCGTGACCGCTCTCATTCCCATCGTATTCGGTATGATACCCTACGAGTATTTCCGGTATTTCTCCGGCAACGTTGACTTTACGCTCTTCGGTATGGCCTTCACGGTGACGAAAAACTCCTTGTTTTCCATCAGCGTGGCGGCAGTGGTCATCGGCGGGATATTCTCGGCGCTTTATTTTACCAAATGGGGCCTGGGGATCCGCGCCACCGCCTCCAATAAGAATGTGGCGGCTATGATGGGCATCAACACCCATCGCATGACTGCCCTGAGCTGGGCTATCTCCAGCGCATGCGGCGGATTGGGCGCGATCCTGTACGCCTCGCAGACCTCCATCGTTGATGTGGGTATGCTGGGATCGGTGCAGATCAGCTCCCTGCTTTCCTTCGTCCTGGGCGGAGACCTCACTTTCTATGGGCCGGTCATAGGGTCCGTCATCATACCGATCATCCGATCCGGCGCCGCGCTGATCAGCGGGGTGTGGTCCCCTGTCATACTGTACGTCATCATACTTCTGGTGATACTGGTGAGGCCCCAGGGCTTGTTCGGCAAATCTGCCAGGAAGAAGGTGTGAGTGATGAAGAATTATTATAAAGACCTGAGAGATAAGGCTGCCAATCCTATCATCAAATACACGCGCAACCCGCTCTTTGGCTATGTGATCCTGGCCCTGGTGCTGGTGGTCATCCAGTTGCTGTTCATGTTCACCGACGGGATCATCAGCCTCACCATCAGCAAAGCCATCGTGCAGACCATGATCTATACCATCGTCTGTCTGGGACTTTCCATATTGATCGGTCGCGCAGGACTCACATCCCTGGGGACAGCGGGCTTCATGGGGCTCGGCGCCTATATCGCCGGGAATATATTGAAGTTTGCCAATCTGCCCTTTATATTCGTCGTTATCGGCACCGCCGCCGCGGCGGTCATACTGGGCGTTGTCGTCGGGTTTATATCGCTCCGTGTCCAGGGCCGGGCGCTGCTGATCATCACCCTGGCGCTGTCCGAGATATTGATCGAGCTTTTCAAGACGCCCAATGAATTCACCGGCGGCGCGTCGGGGTTTACGGGGGTTCCCTTCCCGAAGCTTATGATGTTTATCCAGCTCAATCGTGAAACGACGTATTTCCTGGTGCTGGTGGCACTATTCATCATGATCGTGCTCACCCTCAATATCATCAAGAGTCCCACGGGCAGAGCCATGTTGACCATGGCCAGCAGTCCGCCCGCGGCCCAGGCCATGGGGATCAATTTATTGAAATACCGCATCCTCGCGTTTGTCATCGCCACCGTCTACGCTATGATCGGCGGTGCGCTGTACGTGGCCTATGTCCAGGGCGCATCCCCCTATTCATGGACATTGCTATTGTCGCTGAACGTATTGGTCGCGGTGGTCCTCGGCGGGGTCGGATCGATTCCCGGGGTGATCATGGGTTCGTTCGTGATATTTGGGCTCGATCTCGCCGTGCTGAAAAACATTGCGTTCTTCCAGAAATATACCAGCGCGTCGGTCATTTTCAGCGGCCTGTTGATCATCATCATCATTATCAAATATCCCGGCGGCCTTGCCCGTCTGCTTCGCGATATCAATGTAGGGGTCAAAAAGCTTTACGTAAAATGGAGGGTGTACAGATATGGGCAGGAAGCTTAAATTCATTACACGCTTTTGGATCAGAAAGCGCGATAAGGCATATGAGAAGCTGGTATTTAATGAAAAATACGCTTCGGTAATAGAGGCGCAGATCGATGCCGCCACTGAAAAAAAACTGAATAAACTACAGTACAAAGCCAAAAAGAGGCTGTATCCCCTGGAGATTGCGGCCACCCCCAATGCGGTCAAGCACAAAGAACTCCAGGAGAGGGCCATGACACAGTTCAAGGAGAAACAGGTCATGCCACGGCGGGCGATACAGCAGACATACCTGCGCAAATCGAAACGGATCGGCGAACAAGCCGCCGGGGTGTATCGCGACCGCAAGCTGGCAAAACTCGATCGGGCGATCGAGGGCTATCAGGCGGCGCTGGATGCCAAATACCCGATGGAAAACACCACCGAGCCCACCAGAGAGACCGTGGAGCGGTATGCCAAAGCCCAACGGGAGGAGGACGCCGCCCTGGCCGCTTTCTCCAGGGAGCGCGAGATAAAGAGGAATCAGAGGCTCACAGCGGTCCAGGAAAAGATCGAGAAAGAGAATGTGCATCTGCAGCGGGTGTTTGATAAATACCAGTCGCTGCTGGAGGATGCAGACGCTGATGAACCGGAGCGGGTGGCCTCCGACGTGATCCTGAACATACGGGATATGCATATGCAGTTTGAAGGTGTCAAGGCCGTCGACGGATTGACCCTGGATGTGAAGAAGGGGGAGATATTTGGACTGATCGGCCCCAACGGCGCCGGGAAAACGACGTTGTTCAACTGCATCACCCAATTTCATAGGCCCACCGCCGGGAAAGTGTATTACCGCGACCGGTTTGACAACGTGGTGAATATGACCGAATACAGCGTCCACGACGTGGTGAAGACCGGTATCGCCCGGACATTTCAAAACGTCGAATTGGTGTGGTATCTCACCGTGCTGGAGAACCTAATGGTCGGCGCGCACACATTCTTTGCGTCGAATCTATTTGACCAGTTCGTCCATACCCGGCGGCTGAAGGATGAAGAAGAGGTCACCAAGGCCCAGGCGCTGGAGGTGCTGGAGCAGCTGGGACTGCTGGAATACAAGGATGTGTGGCCGGGGGGGCTGCCCTACGGCATACTCAAGCGCATCGAACTGGCGCGTACATTGATGACGCGGCCCCGCATGATCATACTGGACGAGCCGGCCGCAGGGCTCAATGACAAGGAAACCGAAGACCTGGCGGACATCATCAAGAAAATACGGGACGAGTATGCCTGTACGATTTTCCTGGTGGAGCATGATATGAACCTGGTCATGAGCGTATGCGACAGGGTCTGCGCCATATCCTTCGGGAAGAGGCTGGCCGTGGACACTCCGGAAAAGATACAAGAAAACCGCCTGGTGCAAGAGGCATATCTGGGTGAGGTGGAGGAGGCGTAAGTATGGAAAATATCCTCGAAATCAAGGATCTAGTCATAGACTATGGGATCATCCGCGCGATCAAGGGGATCAATATGGCGATCCCCAAGGGCAAGGTCGTCACCATCCTGGGCGCAAACGGCGCAGGGAAGACCACGACCATGCGCGCCATATCGGGACTCGTCAAAGTAGCGAGCGGAGACATCATCTACGAAGGCAAGAAAATAACAAATATCGAGCCCTACAAGGTCGCGGCGCATGGCATCAGCCAGTCCCCGGAAGGACGGATGATACTGGACGGGCTGACCACAGAGGAAAATCTCAGTGTCGGCGCGTACCAGGTCAAGTCGAGAAAACAGATGAAGAGAAACTTCGAGCAGGTCTATGACCTCTTTCCCATCCTGAAGGAGCGAAAGGACCAGTCGGCCACGACACTGTCCGGCGGCGAGCAGCAGATGCTGGCCATCGCCCGCGCCATGATGCTGGAACCAAAGATCATCCTGCTCGACGAACCCACCGAAGGGCTGATGCCGCGCATGGTCTCGCAGATTCACGAGATCATCGACGTGCTGCACAACGAAGGCGTCGCCATCCTGCTTGTCGAACAGAATGTTCCGCTGACGCTCGCCGCCAGCAAACGCGTTTATTTCATGGAGAAAGGCGTCGTGCGTCATCAATGTGCGGCTTCCGACATCACCGTCGACGACCCGGTCGTCAAGCAATACCTGGGGGTTTAGGCGATGGAGATGGTGGTCAATCTCATCGGCGTCATACCGCTGGACTTGCTGCTGATCCAGACGGTCAACGGCATCGTCACCGGCATGA
>ENA-ORCX01000383-ORCX01000383.1-marine-metagenome-genome-assembly--contig:-NODE-383-length-18094-cov-41.447522_pt1 | contig 18094 bp, 10 predicted proteins | sample MGYA00248630_ERZ508518 | MGnify/ENA primary metagenome ERZ508518 (study PRJEB26188, sample SAMN06268768) | marine metagenome | isolation source: Bioluminescent Bay, La Paraguera, Puerto Rico | place...
TTGGTTCTGCTGTTGGTTCTGCTGTTGGTTCTGCTGTTGGTTCTGCTGTTGGTTCTGCTGTTGGTTCTGCTGTTGGTGTTGCTGTTGGTTCCACTGTTGGCTGTCCTTCCCCATTGATTTTCTGAGGCTGAATTACAGAATATCCAGATTCTATTCTATCTCCGAACCAATCCATTAACATAGTTCCAGTAATCGCATTAGGCATAGTATTTGTATTTTCAAAAACTACAGATGTCTCTTCTTGCTTTAGTACCTTAAAACCTATTACTGCTACTGTTCCTGTTTCCTCTGCAACTCCGTTTTCTCTATATGCTTCTAAATTCATATATGATTTAGAAAAGTTCAAAATTCCATTTTCTATATCATTTGATGCAGCAGGCATTGCACTGTAATCTTCAGATACAAACAATTCACCTTTTGATGGTATTGAACTATCTAAATACTTTTTACCTGTACTTGGATTCACTGCTTGCAAAACTTCTGAATCATACTTTATGTTCACTTGATACCCAGCAAAATTATTTATTTTATTTACTTTCAATGTTGCTGTTATAATTTCTCCTACTTCTGCTGAGCTCTTATCATAAGTCATTGTTATATAACTATCATTTCCTGGCTCAGATGTTGGAACTGATGTTGCTGTGACTGTTGGTTCAACTGTTGGAATTGATGTTGGTGTCGGTGTTGACGTTGACGTTGTTTCAACATTAATTTCCTCAGGTTGAATAACAATATATTCTGAACTTATCTTATCTCCAAACCAATTAAACAAAGCTGTTCCAGTAACTGAATTAGGCATGGAACTTGTATCTTCAAATGTTACTGATGTACTTTTTTTCTGTAGAACTTTAAAACCAACAACTGCTATAGTTCCTGTTTCCTCTGGTACTCCAGCTTCTCTATATGCTGCTAAATTCAAATATGATTTTGAAAAATTCAATGTTCCATTATCAATATTGTTCGCTGCAGCAGGCATAGCACCATAATCATCTGATATGAGCAGTTCACCTTTTGATGGTATTGTACTGTTTTTGTACTCACTTCCATTGGTTGTTTTTACAGCTTGTAATACCGCTGGATCATATTTTATATTTACCTGATATCCAGCAAAATTTTGAATTTTATTTATTTTTAAAGTTGCAGTTATAATTTCTCCTACTTCTGCATTATTCTTATCAAATTCCATACTTATGTAACTTGAATCTTCTTTTGCAAAATTAATTGTCTGTGCCTGTCCAACTTCATATCCCGAAACTATTCTATTTCCATTCCAATCAAATAAATATGTTCCGCCTATTGAATTTGGAAGTGTTTCCGACTCTTCAAACCCAATTGAAGTTGATCCTTCTTTTAATACTTTAAATTTTATAGCTGCAACTACTCCTGTATTTTCAGAACTCGCTTCTTCACGATATTCTTCAAGACGTGTATACGCTCTTGAAAAATTTAAAATACCTTCTTGAACTTTGTTTGCAGCCATCACATTCAGTCCAAAGTCTGAATTTCTCAGAATATCTCCAGCTTCTGGTAATGTTGATTTTGCATAGTCCGCCCCTTCAGAAGTAACTGGTTGTAATACATCTGGGTCATATTTCATATTTACCTGATATCCTGAAAAGTCACTAATATTTTTGACCTTTATTGATGCAGTAACAATCTCCCCAACAGATGCCTCAGTTTTATCTAGTACAATTTCAATACCAGATGTTGGAGCTGCATTTACCAGGTTACCACTAAAACTGCATATTACTAACATCAAAGTTAGCAGAAACGATAATAATCTATTAACCTTCATCGATGATACCTCTCCCCTTCTAATAATTCCTTAAGTATAACCCAATAATATTTTAGGATATACTTTTCCAATTTACTAAACTGCACCTCCAAGACTTAGTAAACTTTAATTACAAGTCTTTATTTGATATGAGGAAGGATACACTTGTACCCTTCCTCATATTTGTAAGTGTTAAACCTTCTTAATAATCTGAAGATATTTTATTGAAGTGTTTTGCAACTATCATTACATCCTCTAGATTTATAGCACCATCTTTGTTTAAATCTGAACCTTCCTTATAGTTATCATCAGTAGATATTGTATTGAATCCTTTACAGATTTCCATTATATCTTCTAGGTTAATTGCACCATCTTGCGCATCTCCTATTATCATATCTCCTGCCCACATAAGTGTTGGTTCATCTGCTGTAGATAACTCTAAGTTATCACTTACTACAACTTCTGCAATTTCCCTTGAAAGATAATTGTCTTTAGTTATCTTAACTGTATACGTACCAGCAGTTATACCTTCAATTTCAAAATATCCTTCACTATCTGTCTCAACAGATTTTTCTGCTTCAACTATTTCTACTTTAAATCCTGCATTTACTATAGGAGCTGTTGTTGATGTTGCCATAAAGTCTGGGTTTATATAACCTGAAACTGTAAATCCTTCTGCAGCTTCAACTATATTAACTCCACCAACTTCAAATTCTTCAACTACAGGCAATAAATCAGGGTCTCCAAAAGTTGATTCTGTCTTACTTATTTCAGCTAAACCTTCATCTGCAATTACTTTGAAAGTTAAATTCATAAACACGCCGTCTTCATTAATAGACTGAGTTTCCATTGTATAGTCAAGGAACAACACCTTTAATACACCATTGGTTTCGTTGTTTATGTCAAAGTTTGTTTCTGCATTTGTAACTATACTTCCTGGTTCTGCACCCACAAACTCTATCTTATCTGCATCATAAGTGATTGTCATATTTGATGTACTAATTCCTGATTCAGGAACATTCACAAATGATACTGGAACAATTACCTCTTCACCTTTTGCTGCATCCACCGTATCTACTACAACCTTGAAGGCATTTGGATCAGCTTTTTTAACTATGTTAACTCCGCCGTTTACAACGTTTGCTGTTATTCCGTTTAAGTCACTATCACCAAATGTAGCTTTTCCACTTACATTCAATTCAGCTTTTGTGCCGACTTCTGCACCCGACTTTACATTGAAGTTAAGATTTGCAAATACACCATCTTCGCTAATATATTCATCTTCCATTGTGTAGTCAAGGAACAACACTTTTATCAAACCGTCTTTTTCTAAGTTTATTGCAAAATTAGTACTTGGATTTATAATTATATCGCCTGCTTCACCACTTATAAACTCAAGCTTATCTGAATCGTACTCAATTGTCATATCTGTTGTACTAACTCCTCCTACACTTTCAACATCTGAAAGTTTCACAGGTACTACAACTGAAGAACCTGGATTTGCTTCTACTGTATCTATCACAAGACTGAATCCTTCTGTTACTGGTGTAGAAGTTGGTTCAGCTGTTGGTGTTGAAGTTGGTTCAGTCGTTGCTGTTGGTGTTGAAGTCGGTTCATCTGTTGGTGCTGGTGTTGAAGCTACATCACCTACTTTAACAGAACCACTTGTAATAACTATACTTACACCTTCTAAGTTCTTGTCTCCAAATGTTGCTTTACCTGACTTACTAATTTCCGCTACTGCACCATCATCTGCCGATGATTTAATCATAAATGTTAAGTTCGCAAACACTCCATCTTCACTAATATATTCATCTTCCATTGTGTAGTCAAGGAACAAGACTTTTATCAAACCGTCTTTTTCTAAGTTTATTGCAAAGTTTGTTTCTGCATTAGTGATTATGCTTCCTGCTTCTGCACTCACATATTCAAGAATATCTGTATCATAAGCAATCGCCATATCAGCTGTACTTACTCCATCTGAAACTCCTTCTAATGAAAGAGGTACCACTACTTCTGATCCAGCTTTTCCAGTTACATCACCTATAACTAGCTTCATTGCTGATCCATCGATTATTTCTACCTCACCATCAATTAAAGCTGCTGTTATTGAACTTAAAGAACTATCACCAAATGTTGGTTTACCATCTATTGTTACTTCAGTAGTACCAACTTCTGCACTTGATTTAATCTTGAAGGTCAAGTTCGCAAAAACTCCATCTTCACTTATATATCCCTCGTCCATTGTATAGTCAAGGAACAATACTTTTATCAAACCGTCTTTCTCTAAGTTTATTGCAAAGTTTGTATCAGGGTCTGTAACAATACTTCCTGCTTCGCCACTAACAAATTCTAACTTAGAATCATCATATGCTATTGCCATATCAGCTGTACTTACTCCATCTTCAGGCACTTTATCAAATGTTACAGGTACTGTTACAGTATCACCTGTTCCACCTTGTACTGTCTCAACAGTCACTGTCAAATCATTAGGACTTGGCGTCTTTTCATCTGTTGGCTTCGGTGTTACTGTTACAGTTGGAGTTTTTGTTGGTGTAGTTACTTTTGTAGGAGTTGGTGTTGCTGGTGTACCACCATTAGGTTCTTCACCCCATACCAAGCTACCTGACATATATGCAGTCACTTTATTCCACGTTGTATAATTTGAAGCACTTGAGTTAAATGAATAGTCATCTGCTTGATTGTAATTTGTCCAATCAGACTTAGCAAATCTACATTGAACGTCAATAGAAGTATTAGCTTCAATTGCTCCACTACTAAATGACACCTCAAGGTAATAATCTGCACCATCAGTTGCTGTCATCTTTTTAAATTCACCTTTTACATTAGAACTTCCTATTGGTGACCAATCACACCAGAATTTCTGATCCTTATCTCCATCAACTGTATAGTAATAACGCAACTTCACATCTGAAAGATTAATTGTTGATCCACCTGTATTTGTAAGTTTAAACTTAGGATAAATACTATTTGATTGTGCTTGTGTATTTGTATTAAAGAACTCTACTTTTAAGTTAGAATCAACAGGTGCTTTTGTAGGTGTTGGTTTCTTTGTTACAACTGGTGTTGGTTCGTCTGTAACAACTGGTGTTGAAATTGTTCCACCACCATTTAGATCCACTCTTCCCGCTTTTAAATCAGCAGTTAATTTACCTAATTCCCTGTCACCAAATGTTGCTTTACTTATTTTAACTTGTGTTGAAACAGCGGATGACGTTTTCACTTCAAATACTAGATTTATAAATACTCCATCTTCACTTATATATTCATCTTCCATTGTGTAATCTAGGAATAAAGCTTTTAATTTACCGTCAGATTCTTTATTTATTGCATAGTTTGTAGAAGAATTTGTTACTATGCTTCCAGCATCCCCACTGATATACTCAAGCTTATCTGAGTCATATGTAATTGTCATATCTGCTGTACTCACACCATTTGCAGGTACTTTAACAAAATATACTGGTACTGATATTTGTTCTCCTTTTTCTCCAGCAACTGAATCAACCTGTACTGTAAATTTATTAGCTGTAAATGTCTTAGTAGGTGTTGGCTCTTCAGGTACCGGTGTTACTATTACTCCACCGCCATTTAAATCTATCCTTCCTTCAGCTAGTGCTGCAGTTAAACCAGTAAGGTCTTTATCTCCAAATGTTGCATTATTTATAGACACATTTGTTGAAACAGCTGATGATGTTTTTACTTCAAATGTTAAGTTTGCAAAAACTCCATCTTCTCCTATATACTCATCTTCCATTGTGTAATCTAGGAATAATAATTTCAATGTGCCGTCTGACTCTTTGTTTATTGCAAAGTTTGTAGATGCATTTTTTACTATGCTTCCTGCTTCTCCATCTACATACTCAAGCATATCTGCATCATATTTTACTGTCATATCTGCTGTGCTTACTCTGTTTGAAGGTACTTTAACAAAGTTTACAGGTACTGTTATTTCTTCTCCTTTTTCTCCAGCAGCTGAACCAATATATACTGTAAATTCTGTTGGTTCTTCTGTTGGTTTAGAAGTTGGTACTGAACTTGTAACTACTGGTGTTGCTATTGCTCCACCGCCATTTAAATCTATCTTTCCTTCAGCTAGTGCTGCAGTTAAACCAGTAAGGTCTTTATCTCCAAATGTTGCATTATTTATAGACACATTTGTTGAAACAGCTGATGATGTTTTTACTTCAAATGTTAAGTTTGCAAAAACTCCATCTTCTCCTATATACTCATCTTCCATTGTGTAATCTAGGAATAATAATTTCAATGTGCCGTCTGACTCTTTGTTTATTGCAAAGTTTGTAGATGCATTTTTTACTATGCTTCCTGCTTCTCCATCTACATACTCAAGCATATCTGCATCATATTTTACTGTCATATCTGCTGTGCTTACTCTGTTTGAAGGTACTTTAACAAAGTTTACAGGTACTGTTATTTCTTCTCCTTTTTCTCCAGCAGCTGAACCAATATATACTGTAAATTCTGTTGGTTCTTCTGTTGGTTTAGAAGTTGGTACTGAACTTGTAACCTCTGGTGTTGGCACTGAACTTGTAACCTCTGGTGTTGATACTGTTCCACCACCATTTAAATCTATCTTTCCTTCAGCTAATGTTGCAGTTAAATCAGTAAGGTCTTTATCTCCAAATGTAGCATTATCTATAGACACCTTTGTTGAAGCTTCTGCTGATGCTATAACTTTAAATGTTAAATTTGCAAATGCTCCTTCTTCACTTATATACTCATCTTCCATTGTGTAGTCAAGGAACAATAATTTCAATGCACCATCTGATTCTTTGTTTATTGCAAAGTTTGTAGATGCATTTGTTACTATGCTACCTGCCTCGCCATCTACATACTCAAGCTTATCTGCATCATATTTAACTGTCATATCCACTGCGCTTATTCCATTTGTAGGTATTTTTGCAAAGTTTACAGGTACAACTATTTCTTCTCCCGACTCTCCTTCACTAGAACCAATATATGCTGTAAATCCATCTGATGAAATAGGTGCTGATGTGCTTTCAGGTGTAGGTACTGATACACTATCATTTAATGAAACTTCTCCTGCAGTAACAGCTGCAGTAACACCTGAAAGTTCATTGTCTCCATATGTTGAATCTGTAATTTTCACAGTTGAAGTAGTAGATGCGGAACTTAAAACTTTAAACGTAATATTCGCAAATACACCTTCCTCATCTATGTACTGTGTATCCATTGTATAATCAAGGAATAATGCTTTTAATTTACCGTCAGATTCTTTATTTATTGCAAAATTTGTAGTAGCATTTTTAACTATACTACCTGCATCTGCGTCTACATACTCTAACTTGTCTGCATCATATGTAATTGTCATGTCAGCTGTGCTAATTCCCTTATCAGGTATGTTCACAAATTTTATAGGTACTGTTATTTCTTCTCCTTTTTTTCCTGCAACTGAATCCACACTAACTGTAAATCCATTTGAAGCAGCTGCAAAATATGTTGTACTAGCATCTTCCATTTGGTTGATAGCATTTTCGTATCCATACTTTGCCCATCCCAGCACGCCTGCTGGTATTGCCTTTGAATAACCTCCATTATTTGTTACTACATCTGAACCGCACTCGCTTGCAGAATCTTGAACTACATAACTAAGTGCTTCTGTGTCGTAATCTTGTGCTGCAAATGCTGTTCCAGGGGTTATTATTGTTGAAAACATGGTAACAAGCATAGCAATAGCTACAATCATACTGATAACCTTTTTCATTTAACCATTCCTCCCAAAAATTTTATTTTTATACGATCTATTTAAAGATCTTTAAGGTGCCTTAATAAAGCAGGTACCTATTATACAAACTAGGTATTACTCTAAATGAGTAATTAAACTAAACTAATTACAATACCACAGTACTATAAATAGAAAAATTAGAAAATAGATTTGAATTAGAGAGAGAATACATACAATAATAGAAAGATAACTAAAAACACTACTACGACTTTAACTGGGAAATATTTATAACTGAAAACAAATGCTACAATAAGTAAATAGAAAACTGTGAATTATTTCTCTAGTATTATTCATTCTAAACAATTTAAAATTCTACGAAGTCACAACAGATTAGAATTCATCTTTCCTCACAAACTCCTCCTTATATTAAACCTGTATATAATATATATATATAATAATATCTTATATTTTACTACATTAAGGGTATTTAGAGAAAAAATCTAAAAATAGAGATTAAACCTTATAAGAAATAAGATTGGATTTGAATGTAAGGTTTTGGATTTACAATAACTTCTCTACTCCCTTAATACTATAAATCTTTATATTTCAGTATTTTGTTTATGATTATAGTTTTATTATATATTAAAACTTTTTATCTTTCAACAACTACTTTAGCAAAGAATATAAGCATTACGTTCATAAAAGCAACTCCTTCCTTACAATCCATTAATCTATAATAGTAATACGCAAAAAAAATGATTTTTAGGGGGGTTAAAATATCATTAATAATAAAAAGCTTATTTTTTTTGCATATATTACATTTGAATTATCAACTCCATAAATCCAACTATATACTATTACACTAGGTTTTCTGTTCTTTTACCTATCATGTTACAGATTACCTTCTAGATACTAAATAAAGTAAAAAAAATTATCACCATCAACAATAATTTGCTTTATTTTATAAAATAGTATTTATATTAAAGAATTTAATATAAATAGCATACTCAAAGATAGTATGCTATGGTTTGATACGATTAACACAACTTAATGAACTACAGAAAATTATAAATACTAAAAATATATCTAAGCAAACAACTTTCAAGAACTCCTTTCAATTCACTAGCTACTCCCATAATATAGTTCTCATAAATTGAATATAACTTTATAAGACACTAATCATTCCTAAAAACTCTATCCCTTTAACAAGCTTTTTATATGATCCTTAGCAACATTTAAATCTCTCGCAACAAAATCTACAAAGCTAAAATCTTGCTTATATGTATATTCCGATGGCACCGCTATAGTATAACAACCTGCATTTTTACCTGCTCTTGCACCATTACTTGAGTCCTCAATAACTATGCTCTCTTTTGGACTGACATTGAGCTTTTGTGCTACCTTCAAATAAATCTCCGGATTGGGTTTACCATTTACAATTGGGTCCGATGGCTGTGTAGCGTCAAAATATTGACCTATATTTAATTTGTTCAAAGTTATTTCTAAAAATTTTTGTGGTGAACCTGTTGCAATAGCCATTCTCATTTTTCCTTTGAACTCATTTAAAATATCAAAAAGTCCAGGCATTGGTCTAACTTCATTCAAAAGTTTTTTCTCAACTAAACGATATCTCGTTTTCAATAATTCCTCAATTGGTTGATCTATATCTAAATCATTGCAAAAAATTGTATATGATTCCACAGGCTTTCTACCCATCATCCTACTTAAAGTTTCTTCACTGACTTTTTTACCAAAAGATTTTGCCATCTCTCTGTCCGTTTCATGATATAATACCTCCGTATCGACCATCAATCCATCCATATCAAAAATAATTGCTTTCATATATTCGCCTCTCATTCAAATACTTTTTGTACACCATATAAAGGTCAAAAGTTTATTATTATCTTTCATCTCTAACACCCTTCATTAAATTCTTTCAATGTAATAAATTTTTACCTTTATTTATAATGTTTATTACAACTTATTAATAGAATATCCGATTTCCATTTACATTTACAAGTACCAAATGCTTTAGACTATGCTTTAACAAAATATGATATAGTATAAAGTAATTTTATTATTCTTGTTTAGAATACATTATAATGTGATATAATTATTAAAACAAATCCATGGAATTATTTTTACTAAGCAAACATTGTACATACATAAAATTAACTTTTTATTATATTAATTAAAAGCGGGGTTGTGTTAAGTCGGTTTTAAAAATAACCTATATAGTATATAGTTCATAAAACCCATCTATATAGATTTCATGTAACGGCAGTTGCAAAGTATTTGTAATATCTAAAATCATGTTTTACATAAACTGTTTTTATTAATTATGTGGAAAATTATTAAATAATCAAGTATAATAAAAATGTTAAAATTGTGCAAAATTTAAAAAAGGGTGGTAAAATGAATGCTATAGCGTCTTTTAGGACATTTATAGGCAAGTTAATAGGAAATGTACTCTCTAATCACTTTGACAGTAAAATTAAATTGTTTGAGTATATTTCATGCGTTTTTCTTATCCTTTTTCTATCACTGGCACTTTATCTTGAAATGACACCTGAAGTTCTACGAGCATTTGTTTCACAAATCCAAATTCTTATAGCATTTTACTTGATTTTTCGTTTTAATTTTCTAGGTTTAATCTTCTGCATATTATCGAGTTCAATTGATTTAATTTCATTGTTTATTTTATATAATCAAGATTACAATATAGATTACTTAATTGGTTTTACATTGAGGCTACTTACTATAATAGTAGGAACTATAATTGCTATACTTGCCTTTAAACAAGATATACAAAAGAAAAAACTCCAAAAACTTGCAATAACTGATGAATTAACTGATGTATACAATCAAAGACAATTTAGGATTTTGCTAGAAAATGAAATAGATAATACAAATAAAAATAATAGCACTCTTGGTTTAATAATGATGGATATAGATAATTTTAATATGTATAACGATTTATATGGTCACGAATGCGGTGACAAGATACTTAAGGCAACTTCAACCATCTTAAAGTCAATAGTTAAACAAAATGGTTATGTATGTAGATATGGTGGCGATGAATTTGCAATTATTTTTCCAAATACAAACATTGAATCACTTGAAATGATTGCATACAATATAGTTCAAAAATTTGAAAGGGTAAGAAGTAATTATTTTTCTGAAAAGCTTTCTGAAAAAGTCACACTTTCTATAGGCCTTTCAGAATACCCCAACAGATCTTGCAGTAAAAGTGAGTTAATTTCCCAATCAGATATGGCTTTATACCACGCAAAAAATCTTGGTAGAGGAAGAGTACACTTATATCAGGATATAATCTCTCAAATTCGAAAAAATCTCAGTTCAGATAATCAGCAATTAATTGGTGCCTTTAAAGGGCTTCTCAGTACTATATCTGCAAAAGATAAATATACCCATGCTCACAGTGAACGTGTTTCTTCTTATGCCGTTATAATAGGCAAAGCTATGAGCCTAAGCCTTGATGAAATAACTGTTCTTGAATATGCGGGGCTACTTCATGATATTGGAAAAATTGAAATTCCCAAATCCCTGTTAAATAAAAACAGCAGCTTAACATATGACGAGCAACTTATAATCCGCCAACATCCAGTATACAGTGAAAATATTCTTGAACCTCTTGAAGATATTGATAATCTATTGGACTATGTAAGACACCATCATGAAAGATTCGATGGTTCAGGATATCCTGACGGCCTTGCATGTAATGAAATAAGTTTAGGTGCAAGAATACTATGTGTCGCCGATTCTTTTGATGCCATGATTTCAGAACGTCCTTACTGTAAAAGAAAAACCACCGAAGATGCTCTAATGGAATTAAAAATGTATTCAGGTTCCCAATTCGATCCTGAGATTGTAGATATATTCTGTGAAGCAATGTCTCCTTCATATAAAACCTTGTCATCCGGTTAATAAGTTTTTTGTAATTTGATTTACATTTTTTTAAACTCTCTTCTTAATCTAAGGTATAGCAAAAAATAACTTCCAGTTTTAGTCAAGATTAAAAATTAACTGATTAACTTGAGTTTCAAAAATTGATTACATTTTTTGCATTGCAAAATAATATTCCTATTGTAGAAAGTTTAAAAACTTCCATAATGGGCTTTGCACCTGAAATATTGAATATGTATTTTTTGAAACTCCCTAATAATTTTGAAAATACTATTAAATCAAGTTTTTTCGTTATCCCAGAGTTGGAACTTATATTTTAATCGTTACTTATCTAACTGCGATAAATATGTATCAACATCATCTCTCAATTCTGGATCTATTTCAACCGCAGATTTTAGTTCTTTCTCTGCTAATTCATATTTCTGTTCATAGAAATATAATATGCCACTAAGATAATGCCCTCTTGAAGGATTAAGCTCCTTTAAATAGCTCGCTTTTTTCATTGCATCATCATATTTTCCTTGAGCATATTCCAATATTGCTACCTTCAATAAGGCATTTACTTTTAAATCGGTGTCTATTATCTTCATATCGATAATTTCTTCACCCATTTTTTCAGCCTCAAACAACTTATTTTCTTGAGCTAAGTTGCTAAATTGATAATACTTAGCATTGCCGCTAATATTAAAACCATAGTACAAACTGCCAGTCAAAAGCAGAATGGTCACAACTATAAAAACAGGTCTTCCTAGAAGTTTATTAGGAGCTTTTTTAATTTTTACTACTCCTGAAATAAGAAAACCGCCTATAAGCCCACCTATATGCCCAAAGTTATCTATTCCGGGATTTGTAAATCCATAGACAAGATTTACAACCACCATAATTAGTATATTATAACCAAAATACTTTTTAAAACGATTAGGATTTTCAACACTAAAATACAACAAAGCTCCCATCAATCCGAATATAGCACCCGACGCACCTACTGCCGAATGTGGTGAAAACATAAAACTTGCTATATTCCCAATTATACCTGCTGCAATATAGACAATGGCAAATTTTTTGTGACCGTATATCCCCTCAACTAGTTTTCCAAAAACAAATAGAGATAAACAATTCATTGCTAGATGCTGAAAATCGGCATGCAAGAATATAGGAGTCAAAAATCGCCAATACTCACCGGAGAGAATCAAGTAATTCTCTTTTGCACCAAGTGGGAGAAATAAACTCTGGACGCTAATACCCTTTACCCACGCAAATATATTCATTGCTAACCATATCACTGCGTTTATTATAATCAAACTATAGGTTAAAAAAGGAACCTTAGCCATAAGTCTAGCCGGTGAATAGTTTTCTTTATTCTGTTTTTCCAAAACAGTATTTGTATAAATATCTTTATCTATTGACATGCCTTCATTGGTAGTATCTGTATGTAACATTGAATTTAGCACATCTTCTATGCCCTGAGCTTGTATAGGAAGATTGTACAATTTATCAACTACTTTATTTGTCAAGTTTACGGTTATACATGGTATATATTTTTTGATATATACATCTTCCATTTGCCCCTGTTTTATCAATTGAAGTTTTGTATCATCCGGTCTTGAATTAAAAACAAAAACCTGAAAAGCTATAATATTTGAGCCACTAATTTGTGTCAAATTCTTACCAACCATCTCAAGCTTGTGCTTTATCTGTACTTCGCTCATGAAATCGGCATCTAGTAACTCAACAATTATAAATTTCCCTTTTTCTACTTTTTGTACAATTCTCATTCCTTCATTCTGCATACGATGCCCATCTTTGTTTATAACAGGTGCAAAACCTTGTTTTTGTATAAGCATTGCATCGACTTTATTCATATAGCTAATTTTCATTTATAAACACCTCTTATTTTGTCTATACAAACTATATAATTCTCTATAAATTATCACATAAACAATTTCAAAAAATAAACTTTAAATATTCAAGTTCTCAATTCTCTCATAGAAAACTAAAACTTTCAAACACAGGAACATCATTTTTCATTACATAAAATGTTAACTGTTTTTTTCACTCAATTGATAAGTTATTTGGTAATCACCTTATTTTTTTTTTGAAATACCATGTACATATTTTTAAGTTTTTTAAATATACAAATTAAATTCACTATATTTCTATGTATTTTAACCATTATACCAAAATTATCATCGCCTTTGAATATAATTATTTATTAACTTCTATTAACTTTTTAGTAGAAACAGTAAAAACTAAAAATACTGTTAGGAGTTCTGTTTTTTATACACTACCCTCTAACAGTATCATAATATTCTTTATTTCAACAGTAATTTTAATATAATAACTTTTTAATCATTCTAAATCCATACCTAAGTAATCACCTATTTCATCCTTATATTTTGATACTATTTTATGTTTTATTATATGAACCTGATCAATAATCTCTTGATTACTTGCAAAAAACTCACTGTCCTTTAAATCTGCGTACTTTATCGAATACAAATCTTCATTAATAGGAAAGGATCTATCCCTCGAAATATTTAGATACGGAAAATAATTAAGACACATATAACTGTCTATTGAAGTCAAAGGGTTTAAATCCGATGGCTTTAAAAAGATGAGATAATAACAATCAGGATTCATAACATTCGTTGTATCACCATAAACAAGTCTATTACCATTATTCTCATTAAAAATATTTATTACATTCATAGTATCAGATAAAGAAAGTTCATTTCCACTAGTTATATTAAATCCATATTCTTTATATACAAAATATTTATTTTCTTTCTCTATACCAGTTCCTTTTAAAATCTTTTCCACAATTATTTCCTGTCCAAAACTTCTAAGAGCTTGTTCTATATTACCAGTTGGTTTTCCTATGACAACAATAGGATATTCTTCCGATGATTCAATGTACGAATTTTGATAATCAATAAAACCATCTAAATCTTTCTTTTCCAAAATATATTCAACACCACATTTTAATAAATATCCATCTTCAATAGTTTTCATTTTATACAAACCATGATCTATAAAATTTGCTTTACAAATTTGACCCATAACAAAGACAATTATAATTATCAATAATTGATATGACAACCATTTTTTCATGCTTCTGCCCCCTTATACAATTTACCCTCTGCCATTTTAAACGTCCCATCACAAAGCATATCTATATCTTCCTTATTATGACTTGCAATAAAGACCAAGGCTCCTCTTTTGGCCTCTTCTCTTATTATATTTCTAACAAGTTCAACTCCTTCTGTATCTAGAGCATTTGTTGGTTCATCAAGAAAAAGAAAATCCGGTTTTTCCATGATAGCTTGTGCAATTACTATTCTTTGCTTCATACCTAGCGAATACTTTCTTACTGTTCTTTTATCTTCGGGCTCTAACCCTACTCTTTTTATTGCATTTCTGACTTCCTGTTCTCCAATATGATTGTTTATCTTTGCTAAAAGCATCAAATTTTTTAGTCCCGTATATGCTGGATAGAGAGAAGCATTCTCTATCACCAAACCTATTTTGGCACTATTATGCTTTTCAACATGTATCTCTTTTTCGTCTAGAAACACTTTTCCAGATGACGGCCTAATAAGTCCTCCTAATACTCTAAACAGCATTGTTTTGCCAGAACCGTTTCTCCCAACTATTCCATATATCTTATCGCTACTTATTTCTAGATTTATGTTTTTCAAAATATTTTTACCTTTTATTTCTTTGTTTAAATTTCTTATTTCAATACTATGCATTCACTTTCACCCCTTTATATACTTTCGCAATCTAATAAAGCTATATCAACATTATCAACAAATCTACCACCTAAAATAAATGTAAGCACCATTAGAATAAAGTAGTAAAACGCCACTATACTCTGAGCAATAGGGTTATCAAATAAATTAAGTACTATTCCACTCAATGGATTAAATAGTCGAACAAAATAATACTTCCCTAAAAAAGGTATGGACTCATGCTTAAGCGATAAAAAAATCAGCATAATAACACTAATATATACTGCAATAAAAGCTGTAGTACTACCAAATTTTATCGCAAGCAAATTTATAATAATAGTCGTTATAGCTAAAATCATTGTAATCAATCCAAATAGAACTAAAAATATTTTTACTTCATTTAATTCAATTTTACTAGTGGAACAAAACGTACATATCATTAAGTTGCTCACTAAAAACAATAATGCATAAACAGAAGAAATCATTAATAATTCAAATGCTCTCTTATAAAACCATACTTTACGGTTTCTTAACCTTGAAAATAAATAAACACTACTAAACCTGAAATCCTCCGAAATCAAATTTCCAAAAAATATGTTAAACAAGACAAGGTATAATATATTACTCAACATGAGAACAAAAGCTTTTGAAGTATCATCAGTAACTGACCCAAATATTTTACCTGTCAACATACTAGCAATTGCAATATCATGTTTATCTGAAATCAATGAGTATAAAGAGAAAAAAAACGTAACTGGTACAATAGATATTATTCTTATAAATTTTTCCCAATTAGACAATGTACCCCCTCCTAAATCTCTTCCTTTTTACAAGCATATCTAAAAGAAAAAACAGAAAATAATATCACAGCAAGTATAAAGGATAATATTACAAAAAAACTTTTGCCAAACATGTGATTAACATACATGTATTCGATTAATTTAAAACTTATATAACGTTTTGATAATATAGTTAGAAAATTGCCCAAATAGAATAATAGATAAATAGGCACAAAAAGCAATATTTTGAATTTGGTAATATAAAACGAAAATAACCCAGAAACAGTGCCTAATATACCTGAAAATAAAGATATTATACATAAAAACAAAAAATTATATGCCATAGGACTAAATAAATAGAGCTTTACAAAGGGTAAACCTGATTGAACTGTGTTTACAACAATATTTGTCCCCAACAAAGTCTCTGCATAGTTTAAAGCATTATAGTCTCCAAAAATATGATTGTTATTCCACGGAAAAGTTACATAGCATAACAATAAATTGATACAAAAAGGTATAAAAATTATAATAAATGATCCAAGAAAATTTGTTATAATTTTACCCGCAAAGTAATTACGTCTTCCCATTCTACCAATAACGTATGGATGTACTTTAACACCTAAATCAGTTAAATATGAAAAGGAAAAGGGGAAAACAACAATAAAGGGAAATACCGCTTCAAAGTTATTTCGTAATGCACTATACTCAACACCACAAAACATATCATGTGCAGAATACATAAAAGCAATATCTGTATTCATGTTTAATACCAAAGTTGTTATATATGAAACCAATACATACAACATTACAATTGAAAAGCCCACTTTAAAACTTATACTGGTAATCATAATACAAAACTGCATTTTTATTGACCTTATCAAATCCATTTGACCTCCTTTTAAAAAACATTAGTGCCGAATACAAGCATCATAATTACATGAAACTTATATTCAGCACACTAATTTAATATTTACTTTTAATTTATACATTTTGGCCAAAAGTATTAATATGTGTAAATATATAAAATCATGATACTACAAAAAAAATTTAATTCAGACTTCATATTAATGTGAATTAAAACTTCCTGTTATCATACAGTCTAATTCTGGCCATAACATCCTTTTAAAAATTTTCTATAACATTCAAGTATATAAAGTTTTCTAAGATTCTTGCTTAAATGTTTTACCATTCCTTAACTTATAATATATGTATACATATTGTAAACACTTATTTTTTTTCATATACTTCAAATATTTTTACTTTACTTGTTTTTTTGTGTTTTTTCTACTATTTTCTCAGGATGTTTTTACGTCGTACTATCGAATCAAATTCTTATTTTGTAAATATTTGCAACTATACTGTCAGTTTCATATAATAAATATAATAATTTCTGGAGTAGACTTATTGTGGAAATTTTAATATAATTAGATTAAAGATATTATTGAAAAGGATGAGACTATTGTGAATAAACCCTTATTTATTACTTCATTGGTTCTTATTACAACATTGGCAGTATCGTTTGTGGTTTATGCAAACGCTATTACTGGTGTAGAATCACAGTACGAGTCTATTTTAGATTCATTTGATATGGAATACCTTGACAAAATGAATATTAAGTTAGAGAAAACCTCTAGTCCTGCTAAAATCACATCTGATGTTGCTGTAGAAAGTGCTAAGAGTGAATATGAGAGCTGTGCTAAGGACGCTAAAGAAATTAGTATTGAATATGTAGCAATGACTTGCGATTACGAACTCTTTTCAGAAAAAGCCTTAGAAAAAACGCTAAGTTAAAAGCAGATAAATCTTTAAAATCACTTCCTGTATATATTGTTACTTTCAAGGGATTAAACTTATTATCTCCATCTAGTGACCCTGTCGCCGAAAGTGGAATTAGAACAGAAAGCATAAGTAGTATCAGAATAAAAACCGAAATCAACATAGTCATAGACGCAGAATCTGGAGAACCACTATTATCTTTTAGTTATAAATAAACAGACATAGCACAATCAACTCTATATAAGACTTTCTCTTACGAAAGTTCACTCATGATAAGAACATTAAAACAAAGCCTTATGGCATAAACCATAAGGCTTTGATATAAATCTGGCAGCGACCTACTTTCCCGGGACGTCTCCATCCAAGTATCATCGGCACTGGG
>ENA-ORCX01000384-ORCX01000384.1-marine-metagenome-genome-assembly--contig:-NODE-384-length-18052-cov-2.992434_pt1 | contig 18052 bp, 15 predicted proteins | sample MGYA00248630_ERZ508518 | MGnify/ENA primary metagenome ERZ508518 (study PRJEB26188, sample SAMN06268768) | marine metagenome | isolation source: Bioluminescent Bay, La Paraguera, Puerto Rico | place...
TCCTCTCTGGCGGCGTCGGTTGTGATCCCAATGCTGGTCATATAGCAGATCATGTCTTCAATCTTTTTTATTTGTCGCCCAGACCAGAGCGCGAGCGCCATTTCCTCTGATGGCTGCTGCGGGCCCAGCGCAAGCAGTTTCTCGGCTGTATCCACGTGTCCGTACCGCAGGAGTTGTTTCACGACCCTGGACCCATAGTCCGCCCGTGCATCGCTTCCGGAGATCCTGTGATATATCCGCCGGAGTACGGAAAAATCGTTGTGCCGCACCCATGGGAGGGCCAAATCGAGGAGATGATCCGCCCCCTGGACATCCAGCAGCAGCGGCAGGAGGACTTTCGCTTTTGCCGTTTGCCCGTTATGCAGCAGTATCGTGTGCAGGGCGTTGATGCCGTTGTATTCATCGGCGGTCAATTCCACGGACTGCAGTTCATCGCCATTAAATGCCTTCTGTATGCACCGGTACAATGCCTTGGTGGACGGGGCGATCTCCTTTGTTCTATCCATTTTCTGCAATAGGTCTTCGGCCTCGGACATTTGATCACGCAGCCAAAGACCCTGTATCCGCTGAGGCAAGAGGCGGTCCTGAATCGTACCGTCGACATCGATCTGATCGTCCTCTTTTCCTGCTATGATTTGGCAGAGACACTCCATTTCCACAAGCGGATCGGATAAGCCAAGGCATTTCAGCAAGCGGATGCAGTCGAGAGTTTTTTCATATTTACCCAGGGTGAAGAAGGCTTTTGCCAGGATCATGATCTGCTCGGGGATTTTTTGCTGTACGGGTATATGCAGCATATCCGTAAGAATTTCCGGCAGATCCTCTTCGACGGCAAGCCTGCATATCTCAGACAACAGCTCCGTATTCTGATTATTCATCCGATACGCCTCCTGGAGGCATAGGAGCGCCTGGGGGTAGTTGATCGATTGTTCCAATATAATTCCGAGCATTTCCCATACGACGGCGGCGTTGGTCTCGGGACGGGGCACCATGTTACCAGACTGTCCCATACTGTTCAGACATCGCTTCAGATCCTGGATGCTCTCTTTGCGCATCCCGAGCTGGTTGTATACTTCTCCCCGCAGCACCAGAAGGTCCGTATATAGGGAAAAGCTCTCGATGCTTCTATCTAGTACCTCCAGGGCCTGCTGATAGCGCTGCAGATAGAGCAGGGACCATGCCAGGCATTTATAGAGATGCGGGGCGTATATACTATCGGTGTTGAGATCGAGACAGGCCTTTTTGAAATACGCTACACTTTCCGCATGCCTCCCCTGGTTAAAAAGCCGTAACCCATACATATAGTTTATATATGGATCATCAGGATGCTCGGTCCTATCCGCATCCAGCAGCCGGATACGCATATCTGCGTCCCAGGAGGGCCTATCGCCGCGCTGTTCGATCTGGATGTTCGCATTTTGAATACTTGAGACCTGTTCATCCGGGAGCTGTTCAAACGCCCGATACCGGTAGCGGTACTCCTTCCGGTTGCGGATCAGCCGCAGCCTGCTATGGGGCGAGGAAACACCCTGGACGTTTATGCTGCTGCCATAATAAAAGAGATATCCCTCGACGTTTGGGTTTTTTAGAAGAGCCGCCAGATTTTTCAGATGCGCGGCGGATATGGACTCATGGGGCTGAAGGAATAAGACCCATCGTCCGTCGGCCCGGTCCATGCAGGAATTCCTGGCATCGCTGAAGCTGTCCTTCCAGTCAAATCGATACAGGTCTGCGCCCGCCCGCTTTGCCGATTCCACCGTTTCATCGGATGATCCTATGTCTGCGATGATGATCTCATCGACATATCCGTCCAGGTCTTGTAGACAGTCTGTGATATATTGCGCGTCATTGTACGTAATCATACACAGGCTTATCTGTTTCTCTGTCACTATGATCCCACCTTGTCTGATGCGGTATGCAAAATACGGTATGTCTTTTCCGCTTCCTCGTACGCGCCCTGCAGATAATAGATATCGGCGAGTTTCTGCAAAAATCCCGGGTCTTGCGGGGCAAGTTCCAAGCCCATACGGCAGACCGATACCGCTTCCCCGTATTTTTGCTTGCGGTACAAGGCGACAGTATAATTGCACAAAATATCTCTGTCCGGCGGACTGAGGGCATAGGCCCTGGCCAGATACCGCTCGGCATTATCCCAGTCCTTTAGCCGGCAGAGGATTGTACCGATAGCGTTATACAGATCGGCGTTATCCGGCTGCATCATAAGCCGGTCCAGCTTTCTATTTAGATCGTCAATGATGGACACGAGGGTCACCCCTTTTGATCTCATTTTCAAAATCCCTCAATTGCGCCTGTAGCGACGCCACCGCATCTTCCAGATGAATACACAGGCTTTGGTTGACGATATTCATATATTGAAAGATATTGTACTGTATCTTGAAATTTTCAGTTATTTTCCCGATGGTATCGATGGGCCCCAAGCGATTCATCAGGTAATAATAAATAAAGAACAACTGCTGCGTGAAATGGCGGCATAGACCGTTGTGCAAAAACCCATCAAGTACCTTCAGGTTTTTTCTGTAGATTTCATCCAGCATGGCGGTATCCGCATCTCCACGCTGGGACAAATCCACCATCTTCTTACAGTCCAGCTTCGCCCTGACCGTGTCCCGCACATAGCCGCGAAAACAAGCAGCCTGTTTCTCCGTACTCTCGATGAGGGCGGAAAGACGCCCGGCCCGCTGGACCATCGATATGTCTTTTTCGCTTTCGCGTATGACTTCATTGACGCGCCGCGGGATCTGTTTTGTGCAGTACTTATGGATCGCTTCGGCCAAGGGGATGGGTTTCGCGCCGTTGATCTTGGCGCCGCCCTCGGTGGCATTGAGAAAAAGATGCTCGGGATGGGCCATGATCTTCATCTCCAGCCCGAGCTTGAAGTCTTTCCACAGTTGATTGGTGGGGATCGGGGCGCCGTCGTTGCCCTCCACATAGATGACGGGCAGAGACGCTACGAAGGATCTGGTGGCTTTCCCTGTCTGCTCATAGTAGGACGCATCCCTGCTGTGGGTCGCCCCTTTTGGGCCGTATGCATAATCCTGTCCCACGAAGACAATTGGATTTGCTCCGAGATAGGATGCCAGCTCCATGGCGAGGTGGGATACATTTGACCCGCCGTCGATATTGCTGCCGTCGCCGAGGCTCTCATTGATCCACTGATTCATTGCCTCCCCTTTTCGGAATATGGGGATTTTCGCCCCCGTAAAGGAGGGCAATACCTGCTTGTCAACCAGCGCCAAGCAGAGCAGGGCCATGTCATCCGGAAAATCCCTGTCTTGCAGATGGTAGGTGAAGGTCTTTTTTGAGCGCTCGATGATGGTGAGTATATCCGGCTTGATACCGTTTTTGATCAGGGGTACGATGGCCGACTCCACCGAGATGATCAGCCCTTTTCCGCCGATCGCTTTCAATTGCCCTATGTTTTTATCCAATGACGGACCGTTTGCCACGATAAACGCCGGCGTATCCTTGTATTTGTCTTTCAGACAGCTGATATAGGGGTTTCGTGTCACCGCGCCCGCATTGGCGATCAGATTGCAGAATCCGATCAGATTATCCAAGTGGTCGTTGCCTATATAAAAGGTCAGATACGACAATTGGGTCAGTACAAATCTGTATATGGGTATATACCGCTCTTTGAAATTCCGCTGTGCGGCAGGGGTAAAGGAAAAGGCGGGGCATGTGCAGCTAAAGAAATTGACACTGTAAAACAGCGCGGAAAAGGCGTTGGTGAACATATCGCTGTCACCTATCAAGAGAACCAATTTTCCTGATTTGATAAGGGGCTCGAGGTCGAAGTAATACAACATCGCCTTGAATAAAAAGAGATCCTGCTCAAATACCACGACCAATGTGTGGGGCATCTTGTGGGCGAATATCTCGAACAAGGGGTAGCCAAAACCCGAGCCAAAAAGAAAGATGGACCCGGACGCCTGATGCAATACATCTTTGCACCATCTCTGCGCCTCGGGGATGGGCTCCGCACTGACGATCTGAAACACCCGATCGTCCTGCCGATACCGGCATACCGGGTATCCCTCGTCATTGTAGGCAACGTCTATCTTTTCCCACAGTTCCTCTTCATCTATTTTCAGCGCCATGTCCCGCAGCCAGGGATTCAGGAGCTGAAGGTTCTTTTCATACATTTCCTTTGTCTCATTCTTTTTGGCTATTCGCATATTTCCTCGCACCTTCCCGGCAGTACCGTTGACAGCGGGCAGATAGTGTATTCCAGCAGGTCCGCCATCCCCGTGATGTCCTGATTTTGCATACATTCCAGCAATTGGCGGTAAACGGGCAGGATGGCATCCACCGGCAGGCTGGCGTCCCCTGTACATTGATATTGATTCAGCAGGCATTCCAGGTCTTCAATACTGTGCAGGAGCGCATCCAGTCCGCCGTGATCTTTTCCTTGCCGAAAGAGAGCAACGGAGGTATTTACTGCATCCCTGTACCGGGCAGTGATTTCACCCGTGCGCATTTCTTCGCTCATTCGCCCTGCTCCTCATCCATGATTTCCGCCCATTTTGATGCCTGATAGGCCTCCAGGTTTTTGGAGATACAATAATGGGCTTTCTGTATGGTGGCGTCCAGATTGCGCAGTGTGTCCTGTATCTCATTTTGTTCTTCATCGGTAAAGAAAAGATTTCGCAGGCGTTCCGCTTCGGCTTTGATATGGGTGAATACCTTCTTTAGCTCCGATGCATTACCCGCCGCGCGAAAGACTGCTTCCACACGGGCCTGTAGGTCTTCGGTGTACAATGCATGATTGTCATGATCCGTCTCGATCACGATCCATCTTCCTTTCCCTGCGGATATATTCATGATAGGAACACATTGTCGTAGTCCAGTTTCGCCTGGTGAAAGTCCTGCATCTTCCCGATGTCGATCCAATATTCCCGGATGGGGAACGCACAGACTTTTTCCTTTCGCCGCAGCATTGCCTCCAGCAGATGATTCATATCGTAATTGCTTGTCTTAGGGATGGTTTTCAAAACCGTTGGGTTGATCACATATATCCCGGCATTGATGAAGTTTTCAAATACCGGTTTTTCGTCAAATCCGACCAATGTGTCCCTGTCGATCTTCACCACGCCGTATTCGACCTTGAAGTCATAGGCCGTCACCGCCACCGTGGCATAGGCTTTTTGGCTCTCATGGAAATGCAGCAATTGCGCAAAGTTCAATTTTGTCAGTATGTCTCCGTTTATGACGATAACCGGCTTATCCGTCTCCCGGCGAAAGAGACACAGGGATCCGGCGGTCCCCATGGGGTGCTGCTCCTGTATATAGTCGATCTCAATACCCCAGCGGCTGCCGTCTCCGAAATACGTCTCTATGTCTTCTGATTTGTAATTCACAGAGAGGCTAAAACGAACAAACCCCTGCCGGATAAATTCGTTCAGTATGGTCTCCAGCAGCGGCTTTCCCCCGATGTCCAGCATGGGTTTCGGGCAATCATCTGTCAGGGGCCGCAATCTCGTTCCCAATCCGCCGGCCATGATGACAACCCAGTTTTCTTTTTGGGGCGGCTGGATCAGATCGTCCAGTTTCTCAAACCCGATCAGACGGCCGGTATCGTCCACCACCGGGAGATGATGGAGTTTATTGACCTTCATGATATTTAAAATGCTGTTTGGGTCATTGATCTCCGGTATGGTGACAGGGCGGCTGTTCATGATCGTGTCGACACGCTGATCTATCGGGATCCCTTTCAGTATCCCGCGGCGTATATCGCCGTCGGTGACGGTCCCCAGCAGTTTCCGGTCGCGATCGACCACCAGTGCGATCTGCTGTGAACTGATATCGATTATTTCTATGGCTTTTTGTATCTGCATATCCGGTGCTATCAATATTTTTTCCCAAGCATTCATACACTGTTCCCATCCGTTATACGTACTATTTGTGTCAAATATATTTTCATTATATTCACCACATAGTCCGGTGTTACAGTAATGCATACTAGGTTCAAGAGGGAGTGCGAGGCATGATTCGAAGGAATCAGCCCGCCATCGGTTGAATCGGAAAATCCATCCCGCTGCAGCCGATGAGCGGCAAGCGCTTCTATTTTACATGGCTTCGTAATATACATATACGTAAAAAAATGACCAGGAGACGGTAGGATGACGTTGATCGGAAAGAAAATCATGGTGACCGGCGCCAATGGGTTTATCGGGTCTCATTTGACCGAAGAACTGGTCAGGCGAGGTCACTCTGTCCGGGCGTTTGTCCGGTACAATGCATTGGATTCCTGGGGCTGGCTGGATCATTCCGCGCCCGACATACGAAGCGCCCTGGAAGTGTTTTCAGGCGATATCCGGGATCCTTACGGGGTGAAAAAAGCGATGGAAGGCTGCGATGTCGTGTTTCATCTGGCAGCGCTGATCGCCATACCGTATTCCTACCGGTGTCCAGAATCGTATTTTGATACAAATATAAGGGGGACGCTAAACGTCCTGCAGGCCGCCCGCGAGCTGGGGACCGAGAGAATCCTGCATACATCCACCAGCGAAGTGTACGGGACGGCGCAATATATCCCCATGCCCGAATCCCATCCCCTCCATGCCCAGTCCCCGTATGCGGCGTCCAAAATAGGCGCGGACCAGATGGCGATGTCCTTCTACTATTCCTTCGGCACGCCGGTCTCCATTGTCCGCCCGTTCAATACCTATGGTCCGCGGCAGTCGGCCAGGGCGGTTATCCCGACCGTCATTACGCAGATCGCCCGGGGGGCGCGCCGCATCAAGCTGGGGGCGCTGACGCCCACACGGGATTTCAATTATGTCAAAGACACGGTCCGCGGCTTTATCGAGATCGCCGCATCATCCGCGACAGTGGGGGAGGTCGTCAATATCGGGAGCAATTTCGAAATGTCCATCGGGGAGACGGCCCGCATGATCGGTGAGATCATGGGCGCCGAGATCGTGATTGAGACCGACGCGCAGCGCGTCCGGCCCGGGAAAAGTGAGGTCGAACGGCTGTGGGCCGATACGGCCAAGGCGGTAAAACTGTTCGGCTGGAAACCGGCTTACGGCGGGAAATCGGGTTTTAAGCGGGGGCTTAGTGAGACCGTGGAATGGTTCTGTGATGAAAACAATCTGAAATCATATAAGTCAGACAGGTATATCCTATGAAGACGGATGCGGATATAAGTCCATCGGTAATGACTGCCGCATTAAAAAAAGTTCTCGGTGAGAGCGAAAAACCGATCGCCCTTCATGAACCGGTATTCTCCGGAAGAGAATGGGACTATGTGAAAGAATGCCTGGACTCGGGATATGTCTCCTATGTCGGGCGCTATGTTGAGGCGTTTGAAAAGGATTTGGCCCGGTATACAGGTGCGAGATATGCCGTAGCCGTTATGAGCGGTACGGCCGCTCTGCACATCTGTCTTACGCTCAGTGGGGTGGGGCAGGGGGATGAGGTGCTTGTTCCGGCGCTCACCTTTGTGGCCACCGCCAATGCGATCTGCTATTGCGGGGCGGTGCCGCATTTTATTGACTGTTCGGCCGACAGCCTTGGGATAGACCCCAAAAAGCTCTCTGCGTATTTAGCCGCAAAAACGATTCAGAAAGACGGCCTTTGCCGGAACAAGCGGACGATGCGCCCGATTAAAGCCATTGTCGTCATGCACACCTTCGGGCATCCTGCCGATCTCGATCCGCTCCTGGAGATTTGTACATCGTATGGGATTGCGCTGATAGAAGACGCGGCGGAATCCCTGGGATCCTACTATAAAGACAGGCACACGGGAAACTTCGGAAGACTATCCGCCATAAGCTTTAATGGAAATAAGCTCGTGACCACCGGCGGCGGGGGCGCCATATTGACAAATGATGAAGACCTCGCGAAGGCGGCCAAACATATCAGTACGACGGCTAAGCTGCCCCACAAATGGGCATATATCCATGATCAGGTGGGGTATAATTATCGGATGCCCAATATCAATGCGGCCCTTGGCTGTGCGCAGCTGGAGCAGATAGACCGATTCATCCGCAACAAAAGGGCGCTGGCGGAAAAATACCGGGAGGCCTTTGCGGATATACGGGGCATCGCGTTTTTTGAAGAGCCCATATACGCACGGAGCAACTACTGGCTGAACGCATGTATTCTCGATGAGGAAAACGCGTCGATGCGCGATGCGATCCTATCACAGACGCATGACGCGGGGCTCATGACCCGGCCCGTGTGGACCCTGATGAACAAGCTGCCGATGTATCAGCATTGCCCGCATATGGACCTCTGTGTAGCGGAGAGCCTGGAACGGCGTATTATCAATATACCGAGCAGCGCCTGTTTCGGCGGAGAATAAACGGGCGAATATGCTCCATCTTATATCCGGAAGCGAGGGCGTGATGAGTTGAAAGTGTGTTTCTGCGGACTCGGGTCCATCGGGAAACGGCACCTTAGAAATCTAATCCGCGTCGCCCCGGAATTCCACATGCCGCTCACAATACATGCCCTGAGAAAGACGGGGAGGGTGCTGGAGGAAAGTATATCCGGTCTGATCACCAAGCAGATCACGGATGAAAGCGGATTGGACCGGGATTACGATATTGCGTTTATCACCAATCCCACCGGCATGCATGTTGAGACCATGCGGACGATGGCGGACAGGACTCAGCATATGTTTATCGAAAAGCCCGTATCCGACGGCAGGGACGGTGCGGGGAATCTGGACGTAAGGCAGGGGGGCGTACAGTATGTGGCCGGACCGCTTCGGTACTCCCCTGTCATCCAAAGGCTACGGGAAATGATCGGCCGACGGCGCGTATACAGCGTGAGAGCTATTTGCTCCTCGTACCTGCCGGACTGGAGGCCGGGGTTGGATTACAGACAGACATACAGCGCAAAAAAAGAATTGGGCGGCGGCGTGGACATCGACCTGATACACGAGTGGGATTACATCGTGGACCTGTTTGGCTTTCCCGAACAAGTGCATCGGATCTGCGGGAAATATTCGGACCTTGCGATAGACAGCCCGGATATTGCGATCTACATCGCCGAGTATGAAAACATGGCGGCGGAGCTGCACCTCGATTATTTCGGCCGGGAAGTAAGGCGGGAGATCGAATTGTTTACGGCCGACGGGACGATTGCCGGCGATTTGATCAGGAATACCGTCACATATACTGGAGAGCGGATCCATTTTGCAGAAGATGACAATGACATGTATATGCGGGAGATGCGGTTTTTTCTGGGCCGTATCCAGGAGGGGAGAGCCTTCAATAATATACGGCATTGCCTCGCCGTTCTGGATATCGCCTTGGGACGGGAGAGTGTATGAATATACTGATCACGATATGCGGCAGAGGCGGCTCGACGGGAGTCGCGGATAAGAATATTCGGCGCTTTATGGGTAAACCGCTTGCGTATTATACCGTTGCGGCGGCGCTTCTCTTTAGAGAGAGACATTCTGCATATTGTGTTGATATCAGCGTCAGCAGCGACAGTGACCGGGTATTGGACCGGGTCCGGCACTTTGACCTGGTATGCATCGAGAGGCCGGATACACTCGCGGAAAACGAAACGCCCAAGCTGTTCGCGATCCGGCATTCCCTTGCGTATATGGAAGAAACGCATAACAGGAAGTACGATTTTGTCATGGATCTGGACATAACGTCTCCGCTGCGGCGGATCGAGGACATGGAAAACGCCCTGAAAACCCTGGAAGAGCATGCTGAGATGGACGTTGTGTTTTCCGCCGTACCTTCTAGGAGAAATCCGTACTTCAATATGGTGGAGAGACGGGACGGGAAGATGCAAAAAATCATAGACGGAGGCTTCAGCGCCAGGCAGCAGGCCCCCGCGGTCTATGATATGAACGCGTCCATATACTGCTATCGGCGGGACAGTATCGTCAATAGGCTGAACGCATCACCCCTTGACGGCGCGTTTGATATCGTCTTGATGCGGGATACCGGTGTACTGGATATCGATGATGAAGATGATTTTAGGCTGATGGAGATACTGGCGCCTTATTTCTTTGCAGGGGAATGCAAGGAACTGTACGCGTATACCCGCGCGATGTGACCCGCATATGAGATGAAATCTGAAAGTGAGGAGACCTATGGCGCGTATCCTGTTGATTGGCGGTGGGGGACACTGCAAGTCGGTACTCGACTGTGTATTGGGTATGGGTGCGTATGGCGATATCGCTATTATCGATAGGCAGTATGCAGGCAGAAAGGCCATATTAGGCATACCGGCCATAGGCGCCGACGATGATCTCCCAAGCCTCCGCCGTGCCGGATGGACAGACGCGTTTATCAGTCTGGGCAGTATCGGAAATCCGCATAGGAGAAGGGCACTGTACGATCAATTGCGGGAAATCGGATTTGGCATCCCGTGTATTGTGGATGAAACGGCTGCTGTCAGCGGCAATGCCCGATTGGGCTCCGGCGTCTTTGTCGGGAAGAAGGCAGTCATAAATGCCGGTACGTATATAGGGACATGCGTCATCATCAATTCCGGGGCCATCGTGGAACACGACAGCAAGGTCGGCGCGTTTTCACATATAAGCCCGGGGGCCGTTTTATGTGGCGGGGTTACGATAGGCCAGGATACCCATGTCGGCGCCAACGCTGTGGTCCGGCAGAAAATCGTCATCGGCAACAACGCTCTGATCGGGATCGGCAGCGTTGTGACCAAGGATATCCCCGATGATTCCGAGGCGTATGGGAATCCGTGCAGGGTGGTGAAAACAATATGAGTGTGTATGTGATCGCAGAAGCGGGGATCAATCATAACGGCAGTTTAGAAACGGCGTCCCTGCTTAGTGATGCGGCCAAAAAGGCCGGGGCTGACTGCGTCAAATTCCAGACCTTCGTTACGGAAAACGTGGTTTCTTGCTTTGCACAAAAAGCGGACTACCAGAAAGGCAATACAGATGCGCGCCAATCTCAACTGGATATGCTAGAGAAGCTGGAATTACCGTTCGGCGATTTTATGAAGCTGAGTGAGCACTGCCGATCGATCGGGATATCATTTCTCTCCACACCCTTTGATCTTGACAGCATCGCGTTTCTCGATACACTGGATATGCCGTTTTGGAAGATCCCGTCCGGGGAGGTGACGGATCTGCCCTGTCTGCTCGCCATAGCGAAGACCGCAAAGCCGGTCGTCATGTCTACCGGTATGTGCACAATGGACGAGATCCGTGACGCCATGGAGGCGCTGCGCACAAAAGGAACGCCGAAGATCACACTGCTGCATTGCAATACCGAATACCCCACGCCCTATGCGGATGTCAATCTCCGGGCGATGCTGACCATGGGGGAGGGCTTCGGCGTGGATGTGGGGTACTCCGATCATACCATGGGCATCGAAGTAGCCGTATCCGCCGCGGCGATGGGGGCGGCGGTGATCGAAAAGCATCTTACATTGGACCGGACTATGGCAGGCCCTGATCATCAGGCGAGTCTGGAGCCTGACCAATTCGCCGCCATGGTGCGCGGTATACGCCATATCGAAATGGCCCTGGGAAGCGGCCGTAAAGAACCGAGCGCCTCTGAACAAAAGAACAGGACTGCCGTACGAAAAAGTATCGTGTCGAAGCGGCCGATCCGCCGGGGTGAAGTATTCACCGATAAGAATATCACGACAAAAAGGCCGGGGAACGGGATCAGCCCCATGCGTTGGTTTGCCGTTTTGGGGACGAGAGCGGTCCGCGATTTTCGCGAAGATGAGCTGATCGAAGTATGAAACACACGGTATGTGCGATCACCGGTTCCCGGGCGGAATACGGACTGTTATATCCCCTTCTGTCAAGGCTGTCGAACGACAGCGGGATACGATTGCAGTTGGTCGTCACAGGGAGCCACTTGGACAGCACCTTTGGCGATACGCAATGCGAGATCCAAGGAAGCGGATTGACGATACATGAGCGGATCCCGATCCCCCTTGATGGAGACAGCAAGGCGTCGATTGCAAAGGCGGCCGGAGCGGCGCTTTATTCTTTTGCCGATTACTTTGCCGGAAACCGGCCCGAACTCCTGATCCTGCTCGGCGACAGGTATGAGATATTCGCCGCTGCCGCGGCGGCCAGCCTGCAGGGGATACCGATCGCCCATCTCTACGGCGGAGAAACGACGGCCGGTGCGGTCGATGAATTCCTGCGTCACTCGATCACCAAGATGAGCTTGCTGCACCTGACCGCCTGCGAGCGATACCGCCGGCGGGTGATCCAGCTTGGGGAAGCGCCGGAGCGGGTGTTTGCCGTGGGGGCGCTGGGGGTGGAGAATTGCCTCAATACAGAGCTTATGCCGCTTTCGGAATTGCAGGAAAGCGTGGGATATCCGCTGGTGGGTAAACCCTTTTCCGTCGTTACCTTCCATCCTGTGACACTGGAAGACAATACGACCGAAGCACAGCTTCATGAGCTGATATGTGCGATAGACGCCTTTCCCGGGATGAATTATATTATCACCAAGGCCAACGCCGATCCCGGCGGGCGGGCGATCAATCGGATATGGGATGCACAAAGCGCATCGCGTGAAAACTGGCTACTCGTATCCTCCCTGGGGAGACGGCGGTATCTGTCGGCCCTTGCATACGCCGAGATGGTCCTCGGTAATTCCTCCAGCGGTATCATCGAGGCGCCAGCCATGAAGACCCCCACCGTCAATATCGGGGACCGTCAGAGCGGACGGATCATGGCCGAAAGCATCCTCTGCTGTGAACCGGCAGCGAAAGACATCATATCAGTTATGAAAAAAGCACTGTCGCCGGGATTCAAAGCCATTGTGGATACTGCTGTGAATCCCTTTGGTGACGGACGCACGTCCCAGCGGATAATGGATGTAATACGGGCATTCTTATCGGGCGGCCCCCCTGCCATGAAAAAGGCATTCTATGATATAGAGGTAGTACTGTGAACGTATTGGTGATCGGCCTCGGGTCGATGGGAAAGCGCCGCATACGGATACTCCTCGGGATACTGAACGGGGGGCGCGTATGCGGCGTGGATACGAGCAGGGAACGCTGTACCCAGACGGCAGACCTCTACAATATCGCGTGCTTTGATACCCTTGATGCGGCGCTTGCGCGCAATAATTACGAGGCCGCTTTCGTCTGTACGCCGCCATTGATGCACTTCTCTGTCTCAAGACGGTTACTTAATATGGGGATTCACGTTTTTTCCGAGATCAATCTGGTCAGCGACGGGTATGTGGAACTGATTGAATTAGTCAATCGGCATAAAGCCGTTTATTTTTTATCATCTACCCCCATGTATCGTGGGGAAATGGAAATGATACATTCCGTTACCAGGCATGAAAGTATAATCACGTATAATTATCACGTCGGGCAGTATCTAGCGGACTGGCATCCCTGGGAATCGTACAGCAGTTTTTTTGTGGGCGATAAACGTACAAACGGCTGCCGGGAGATATTTGCGATCGAGCTCCCGTGGATGATAGAGGCATTTGGAGAGATCACCGATGTGCAGGTCTCGCGTAAGCGTTCGACAGATCTGTCTATTCCATATGATGATACATATATCGTGATACTGAACCATGCGCGCGGCAACACCGGGGTTTTCTGCGTGGATGTGTGCTGCCGCAAGCCCGTACGGCATCTGGAACTATATAATCAAAATCTGTATATCACATGGGACGGCACGCCGGACAGCTTGTATCGTTACGATACAGACACAAAGGAGATGAAAAGGATAGAGCCGCCCGAGATAAATAAACACGATTCCTGCTATGCGTCTTTTGTCAATGAAGATGCATATATCAAAGAGGTGGTGGCGTTTCTCGCCTGTATGGATGGACACGGTGTCCCCGTGTATACCCTTGAAAAAGATAAGAAAACGCTTGCCATAATTGACCGGATAGAGGGGATTACAAATGGATGAGCGGCTTTACGAAAAAGCCGCTCATGGTAATCTAAGGGCCAAAAGTGATATAGCAAAATGATCAAGTCGTCATCTGCATGATGGTGACCGAGGCGTTTTTGAACGTCGCAAAATTCGCCTTTGTCGCCGCGCCGTCGGTGGCGCCGCCTCCGTATACGGTCTGGAACGCGCCGCCCGACACCGGGAAATCCGCGGAGCTGGTACTGCCGGCCACATATACCGCGCCCTGGGCGTCCACGGCGATGGCTTCCGCCGACTGTGTGCTGGTGCCGCCCAGATAGTAGGATACCAGCAGCGTAGCGGCGTCGGCGGACAGCAGGCTGATGAACCAGTCCTGCGTACCTGTGAGGGAGGATGTGATCACCGTGGGCGTGGTGGGGAAATCCGCCGAAGTCGTCGACCCCGCGAGCCACACATGCCCTGCGGCGTCCAAGGCGATGGCGTTGCCTATATCGGCTCCGCTCCCACCGAGATAGGTGGAGAAGATGAGACTTGCGCCGTCCAGTGAGAATTTGGTGGTAAAGGCGTCTCCCGCGCCGCCATAGGCGGTCTGGAAGACACCCGCAGTCACAGGAAAATCACCGGACGTAGCCGAGCCGGTCACGCAGGCCTGAAAGCTGCTGTCCACCGTCACCGCCAATGCGGCGTCAGTCGCCGCGCCCCCGAGATAGGTGGAGAACACCGGTGCGCTCAGGTCTCCTATAAATTTGGTGACAAAGGCATTTTGAGTGCCGGCCAGAGTGGTCTGGAATGCGCCGGTCGTCGTGGGAAAATCCGCGGAATCCGTACTGCCCACTACATAGACAAAATCCGATGAGTCCAGCGAAAGCCCGTATAGGATGTCCGCGCCCGATCCTCCCAGATAGGTGGAGACCAGCAGAGACCCGCCGCCGGAAGAGAGCAAGGATACAAATCCGTCGCTCGCGCCCCCGCTGTAGGCGGTGCTGAATGCCCCGGCGGTGGTCGGGAAACTCGCGGAGCTCGTTTCCCCGGCGACAAAGGTCTGCCCGAATATATTGACCGCGATCCCCCGTCCGGTGGTGCTGCCCGCCGCGCCGCCCAGATAGGTGGAGAAGGTGAGCGCGCCGCCGTTGGGGGAGAGTTTGGAGACAAACGCATCCTGGGCTCCGGCCAGGGCTCCTTGATAGGGCCCCACTGTCGGGAAATCGGCGGAGGTGGTGGACCCCGTCACATAGGCGGCGCCGGAGGGATCGATGGTGATGGCCAATCCCGCGTCGGTGCCCGATCCGCCCAGATAGGTGGAGTAGATCAGGCTGGCGCCGTCGGAGGCTATCTTGGTGATAAATGCGTCGGTAGCTCCCGCCAGGGCCGCCTGGTACGCCCCTGCCACAGTGGGGAAATCGGCCGAAGCAGTCTGTCCCACAAAATACGCGTCTCCCGTCAAACCCACCGAAATCCCATTGATAGAATCCGCGGCAGAACCGCCTAGATAGGTGGTGTAGCTCACTGCGGGGTCGATATAGAGGGGGACCGTTTCATCGTACGATCCGGTTTCAAACCCCACGGTCATTTCATCTTTGCGGCAAAAGGAACACGCGGTCTCCGTTTTCACACCGCCAAGCTCCTGAAATGCCACCGGGTACGCATCCGTCATGCTGCCCAGGGCATGCCGTACTGTTACGATCCCTTCATCGTCCAGATGTAGCGAATCCGCGCCCAGATAGCTCATGACGATTTGTTCCGGGTCCGCACCGGGCCCCACCGTCCAGTTGCATTTCAGTTTCCCGCCATCGCAGCGGAGCAAGAGATCCACGCCGGGCCAGAGGTCTTGATACATAATCTCCTGATAGGTGGCTACATTGTCCTTGTACTGTGTGGGATCGTTTCCGAGATAGAAATTCATCACACCCTCGCTGCGGGAGAGTCCCCGCGGCGCTATCCCGGCATTGCTTCCGTCAAATACCAGGACGACCGCCGCCCGGGTGCACTGCTTTGTATCCTCCGACACCGGACCTGCGAAGTCAAAAACGATCCTGTCGGACAGGAAAAAGACACAGGCATCTTGTCTCTGGATACAATAATATACATCCGAGCTGAACAATCCGGCATTCGGCACGAATGCGTCAGGGCGGCGCAGAAAAGTTTCTTTCAATGCTTTTTCATTTATATTCATCACAATACTCCTTACTCTATTCGCAGCGTGACGCTGTCGCCCGCCGTCAGTGACAATAATGCGGAATCGGAAAATTCACCGAGCACCGATTGTGTCGGTATCGACGTCGAGCTGACCACCGTGCCGTTGACGGCGATCGATATGCTCGCATCATTATTGCTGGTGAGGGCGACCGTATATTGGATCAGATAATTTCCCGTATCCGGCACCACGATGGGTGTGGTTCCCGCCGTATGCGTGATGCCGCTCAACGGACCGTTATCCTCAAATATGACATCCGATCCCAGCGCAATGCCCGTTTCGGTGTCGGTGGGATTATACATATAGCCGAACGTCGAAACACTGGGCCCTGTCGGTCCCGTAACGCCCGTGGCGCCGGTAGCGCCCGTGGGTCCGGTAGCGCCTGTGACACCGGTAGCTCCAGTCACCCCTGCGCCGGTGGGGCCAGTTATACCCGTGGATCCGGTAGCGCCTGTGACACCGGTAGCTCCAGTCACACCTGCGCCTGTGGGGCCAGTTATACCCGTGGATCCGGTAGCGCCTGTGGCGCCGGTAGCTCCAGTCACACCCGCGCCGGTGGGACCGGTCACGCCCGTGGCGCCGGTAGCGCCTGTGGTTCCTTTCGGGCCGACTGGACCGAGGGGTCCTTGGGGGCCTGTGGCACCGATAGCGCCGGTAGCACCTGTAGGGCCTATCGTACCTGCGCCTGTAGTCCCTGTAGTACCTGTAGTCCCCGTGGCCCCTGCTGGACCGATTGGGCCAACGGGCCCTAGCGGACCTTGCGGTCCCGTGGGACCCGTGGGACCTGTGGGACCCGCATTGGCATCATCCTCTACGATCATAAGTGTGGCTTTGACCGGCAAGCCGGACGCCAAAGCGGCACTGCCTATAGCCGCATTGGAGAGAGTCATGGTGACGGGGGCAATAGCTACATCAATAATGCCGATCCCGACCACTTCATCCACTCGATTCGGCGTATTTCCTTCCAGGAAATCTCCCTGGGAAGTGGACAGTGCGAAGATTACTCCTGCAGCGGCGGACGCCTGGGTCACCAGCCACCAGTTGACGATATACCGTCCGGCCTCATTAAACGTGATGACGCCTGTCGCCGCATTGTAGCTGATATTTCCATCGGTATACACCACGGTATCAAAGATAACAGAGGAACCGGCCGTAATCGTACCAGCTGCCAGCCGTTCGATCTGTAACGCAATATTCGGCATACTCATCCTCCTTAAAAAATCTTATTTGTGCAAGCATTCCAGTAAGCCCTCTGTAATCACGATATCCTGCACGGTCGCAGTGGAGAATGCAACGATATATTAAGCGGTATTGATTAATACCGGCAGTTGTAGGTTTATTTGTAATGTGATATCGCGCATGCAGAATCCCCCAAATACAAAGAATCAGAAATGCTGTTAGTAATATACATTCCCATACATGCTATGCAGGTATATCATGAAATGACAAAGGTATATACTTGATTAATTGCCGCCGCAGAGCTCGCTTATTTCGCGGCTCCTCGGGCCTCCCCCGGTAACCATTCGCAATAGCCGCCTGCCGTTTCGTCACCAAATGAGTGACGGACGAACCGGCGCATTGAATGATCATGAGGTCAGAAAGCTGTTTGAGATTATAATAAATTAAAGAATAAGAGGGGTTGCGGCTATATATCCCACCCTCCCGACGAGATGATGGAGATGCCCGGCCGGGCGTTCATCATGCGTGACGGCAAAGCCGTGGGTCTCAAAAGACAGCCATACCGTCCGGGCAAGAGCTGATCTGACTGATGGCCGGTGGAAAGATAAGGGAACAAAAATCAACGTATATACGATTACGGGACTGCTGGCAAGGGGCGGTTCACAGGCTTTGCACCGGATACGGTGTTATGCGTCCCGTGTGTAAGGGAGGGATAAGCGGTGTCTTCACCCCTTGCGGGATAGCGTTACCTCGATCCTATTATCTATGATAACGGTGACGTTTTTGTCTCTCGCCTTTATTATTTCCGGACAGTGATCGATTGTCTCTCGACGACCCTGCAT
>ENA-ORCX01000387-ORCX01000387.1-marine-metagenome-genome-assembly--contig:-NODE-387-length-17848-cov-3.058691_pt1 | contig 17848 bp, 14 predicted proteins | sample MGYA00248630_ERZ508518 | MGnify/ENA primary metagenome ERZ508518 (study PRJEB26188, sample SAMN06268768) | marine metagenome | isolation source: Bioluminescent Bay, La Paraguera, Puerto Rico | place...
CTTCATCTGCAACTAAGAGGCGGTTGTTTGCCGGGTCGACAAAGATCGATTCCACAACAAGAAGACGTCCTTTACCATCGATATCGCCAAAGGTATTCTCCAGATCGTCTTTCATTGTGGCGATAGTAGAGCCTTCAACTTCTATTTCGTAGGCTCTTACACGTTGCCCGTATATAGTTTTATCGATATTGCTGAGTTGTTCAGGAGTCAGTTCATCTGTATCCTGATTTCCTAAATCTTCTATTTCTGCATTATCTGTTACATAGACGGTATAAAGGCCATCGCCTTTAGGCATTACAGTGATACCATAAGGTTGAGTGAGATCGTCTTCTCCAAAGCTGCCCATTGGAGTGAAATCAGGTAAATGCAACACTTGCACGCGGTGGTTATCGCGTTCTGCGACTAGGCAAAGGTCTCCAATAATGGTTATGCCATTTGGTCTATTGAATTGACCTAAAGCGATACCTTTGCCACCGACCCTACGTATAAGACTTCCATTTATGGCATCTTCTACAAGTAGGCAGTGAGAGGACTTTGCTGTTGTTACAATCCAATTTTGTCCTTCTTTTCCATGCCATATCGCTGGACTATCTACGTTTTCCTCATGTCTCCATGATGTGAAACACCATTCTTTTACAGGAACTATATGTAAATCTGCAGAGAAAAGGGGGAGGGTAGATAGGGTGCAAATACTACCTAAAAGTATTTTACTAAATTTCATGGGATAGAGTGTTTACCAAATTGAACATCCTTGGAGGTTAGGACTTCCAAGGATGTCGTATGTTTTATTAGAAGTGATATTTCAGGCCAACATTTGTGCGCCAACCATAGGTTTCAATTTGTCGTAAACCAATATGATCGCCGTAGTATGCTTTAAATGGTTCGTCTGTGATGTTGAGAATTTCCACATAGATCTTTGTGTGTTTATTGATCTTGTAGTCAGCTGTAACATCCCATTGCCAACGTGCGTCGATGATCTCATCTTCGTCCACATTAGAAGCAATTACGTCGTAGTATTCACTGCGGTAAGTTCCGGCAATACGGAAGAAGAAACCATACTTTTCATATGTTAAAGCAGCGTTGTAGATACGGCGTGACTGTTTTAGGAAGTCACGTGATACACCATCTCCGTAAGTTGCATCTGAATTTGTAAATGTGGCGTTTAACTGTGTTCCCAATCCATTAAGAAATCCAGGAAGGAAGGTGAATTGTTTGGCATAAGTTAGTTCCAAGCCAGTGATTTCTGCATCGTCACCATTGACTGGCATTATGCGATCTCCACCTGTGATCGGATCTGTATCTTTAAAGTCATAAATAAAGTCATCGATTTTCTTATGGAAAACAGATGCACCTATCATTCCCAAGCCATTCATGTAATATTCTACTGAAAAGTCGAAGTTATGAGCAAAATATGGATCCAGGTCCGGATTTCCCTGTTCTACATCGCCGTCTTCATTTACTTCGCGACGATCAGCTGAATCACCTGGCTTAGGACGTGACAATGTTTGTGTATAGGAGGCACGGAAAACTAGGTTTTCAGTGGCATCGTAGCGGAAGTGAATTCCTGGAAGAACGTTTGTGTAATCTTTGCTGTCTGAAATAGGGGTAATGGCCTTTAAATCACCTTCGTCACCAAGACCGGCATCTTCATCATCAGCTGTGTAATAGCTAACTTCGTAACCAGTAGATTCAAAATCAGTTCTTTCTACGCGAAAACCTGCAATCATGGACCATTTGTTCCATTGATGTTGAACCATCGCATAAGCTGCCAAAACATCTTCATCAGCTGTGTAATCACCTTCTAGGCTTTTTATGAGAGAATCTTCTGATTCAAATTTAAAGTATTCACCATCTTCTGCCTCAATGGACCATTGTCCGTCGCCTAAGTAAGTAATTGTGCCTTTACCGGAGCCAACGTCATTATGGAAGAATTCGCTAAATGCATCCGCATCTACGCTTGGCCCATCCCAGTATGTGTAATCTGAGCTGTAGCGAGCGAAGTCAGCCAGACTGAGGCTGGATGTGTTGCGGGTATTGTCATCATTATAGTAATCTTCCGGATTAGAGTATACCCATGCGTTTTGATCTGAATCCTTGTCACGACTGCGATAGCTTAGACCTGTTTTAATGTAAGTCTTGTTGCTGATATCGTAACGTGCGTTGAATACTGCTTGGTAAACGGTTTCTTCGCTTTCATTGTCTTCGTATTCAACTTCATCAAAGGCGTAATTGGAAGCATCGAAAATATCGCTGTAATTAGTGCTTTCATCTTCCAGATACTCGACTGTTGGGTAGCTGGCTTCATCTTCGTAGTTGTAATGGATAACTGCGATGATCTTGTCTCCGTTACCATCTTTTTTAGGCATACGGAAATCAGCATTCATTCGATCATGTTCGTATTCTGTAGAGTAGGCATAGGACAGGGCATAATCGATTTGCCATTTGTCAAAAGACTGTTCTCCACCAGCAACAATACTGAAAATCTTTGATGATTGTGTTCTGTTTTTTAGGTCGATATCTGTTTTTTGAATCCCAACGATACCTTCTCTCTCAGTAAGCATTGCGCTCGCTATATCATCTGTATCAAAGATACCATCGCCATCACCTGGTTTTAATTCTACGCGGTAGCGGCTTTCCGTATCTTCGAACTTGTTATACATTGTGCGAACATAGAAAAGGCTGTTTTCATTTGGTTTGTATTCAATTGCATTTGTCAGTCCCCAGCGAACGCGCTCTACATTATATTCACGGAATTCCATTTCAGCAGGGACGTAGTATTCTTCGCCATCAGGACCTTCTTCAAGTGTCCAGCCACCATCTACTTCAGCGCCGTAGGTCCCCATTGTTCTTTCTTGATACGAACCGGATAGCGCAATGCCTAATTTTCCGTCGTTATAAATATTGGAATAGCTGCTTTTCACCTTGTAGCCATATTCATCAATCATATCGGCATACTGTGTTTCAGCACTTATACGAAATGTTTCTCCTTCATTGTCAAAAGCTGAAAGAGTTTTAATATTAATATTACCTCCGATTGAGTCTGCGGGCATGTCTGGAGTCAGTACCTTACTTACCTCGATAGAAGATATTCCATCATTTGGAACAACGTCGAGGTTTACCTTACGAGTTTCTGACTCCGTGGCAGGTAGCAGCATCCCATTGACCATGGTGCTGTTTAAATCCGGGTCGATGCCGCGAATAATTACAAAACGACCCTCACCTTGGTCTCGCTCAAGGCTAACACCCGGTAAGCGTTGTAAGCTTTCAGCGGCATTTTCATCCGGGAACATACCGATGGCATCGGCGGCGACTATATTTTTTAGGGACAAGGCAGTCTTTTGCTGATTAATGGCACGGGCCTGACCCAATGCTCTTCCCTCTACTACAAATGCTTCCAGTTCCAGGATTTCTGAGCCCAGTTGCATATTGTAGACTTCCTTTTGGTTATCAACGTTAATGGTGCTGGTTTGTGGCTCATAACCATAGTAGTTAAAAACGAGTGTTTGTGCACCTTCAGGAACGTCTTTTAAAACGTATGTTCCTGTGCGATCAGATTGTACCTTTATATCTGTGCCTTTAACACTAACTGTAGCGTTTTCCAGGCTTGTGTCTGAATTATAGTCTGACACACGGCCAGTAATGGTGGCTGCGGTAAGGCCGTTGCTAAAGAGCATTAGACCTGATGTGATTAGTGAGAGTTTGGACATGTTCGATGCCAAGGGACTCAGGAATTTTGTTACACTATTCATAGTTCGGTTGCAGGTAGAAAAGGATTTGCAACCGTCTCTAAATCAATGAGTCAACGGTATACTAGGCGGGTTTCCATAACGTTGCTCTGGTGTTTCCCAAGTGTAACATGTAACGTGAACGTTTACTTACTAATGGGACACTATTCTTGGTAGTATACAAAAAAAGAACTCACGTTTCAGTGAGTTCTTTAAAAAATTAAGTGGTACCCAGGAAGGGGGTCGAACCCTTACACCCGAAGGTACTGGATCCTAAATCCAGCGCGTCTGCCAATTCCGCCACCTGGGCACTTATGGGATTCCTAAAAAGGTGATAATTTAGGTGCTTGGCAATATTTTTCTTTAGTATTTAAGAATATTCGTTGTTTTTCATTTTTCTTATTTTAGAAAAATACGCCTTAACTTTCTATTGAATAGTTTGTTATGCGATTCTTTTTCTTGGAAAATTTATGAAGATTAGGTAAATAAAATGCATTGCTCTTCTTATGGAATAATCGTGATTTAGGATTCGAGTATATTGACAAATTAGATGATATTGTTAGCCTGCTAATTAGTATATGAAACCTCGTCATCTCCTTCTATTACTTCTAATACCACTCCTTTGTGTTTTGGGTTGTGGAAGCAATGATATCGATGAGGCTCTGCAATTACGTTTTACTGAACTGGTGCGTAAAGAGTGTGTTGTCAGTCAGGAGATCTCAGATTACAAAGCGACAATAGAGAAGTTGGATTTGGATGTTCGCACATTCAAGCAGTATGAGACTTTGCTGAATAGCAGCATGACAGAGATGGCTCAAATTCATGAAGAAAAGCAACAGATCCTTGAGTATTTCAGCAAATCTAAGGAAGTTGAAGCTGAGAAGCGAAAGAGTGGCTTTAGTTTTGAGGCAAGGTTTAGTAGCGTCTATATAATGCTGGGGCTTTAGCCGCCATCTTATGACCTCTAATTATGAGGGTAGGTTTCCGAACGTGTATCGTTTCTTTACTGTAAGACGATAGTTTTTCAATGCTCCTAAATAAGTGCTTGTCACAAAAGATAATGGTTTTCCGTCTTCTAAAAAGAAACCCATGGGGTTCGTGGGTACCTATTAATTCAATTTTAGAAAAAAATGTTAGTTAGTCAGCAACAAAGATGGATCTCAAATGCAATGTATCTAGTGGATATGTTAAACGCTGAAGATAAATTTGTAAAAGAAAAAGTAGAGGGAGAAGAAGAAGGATTACTTAAGAGATATAACGCTAAAATAAGAGAAATCATTAATATCATTAATTATAATGATGTTCTTGATGTCTTAGAGAAAACAAAGGATGAGGAACTGTGCTCTTTTTATATGGCTTGTAAAAAAGATGGTGATAATAAAAAAATAGATAATGAAGCAGGTGGTAAAGTAAACAAAAGGATTCATCTGGAAGTGAATTGTATGAGCCCATACGCAAGAAAAATTGCCAGTAAATTGATTCATGAATATGATAAAACGGGAAAGAAAAAGTATGAAGCAGAAGGCTATAAAATTGAAGATACGCTTCTTTTTGCCATCTTTAAACTTACTTATTTAAACAGAATTATATGTGCTTTAGCGGAGGAAGTAGCTAAAGAAAGGAGTGACATAAAGGTAACTGTAAAAAATGGACTAATAAGAAAAGTAAATGCTAAGGAGGAGGTCGCATTCACTGCATTAGAAAAAATAATATCAATATACGTGTATGCACAACGAATCAGGTGTTGCAGCTTTGGTGATAGGTATCAATTAGTTGATAATGACCCGACCGTAGAAAAGGAATTTACACTAAAGGAATTGAAGGAAAAGTTTGAAAAAGAGCAGAAAGAAAAAGATTGTCCTTTCAATAAAGACTGGCATAGGAGAAGAGAAAAAGGAAGCAGGATGGGAGCTATTATTAATGATGAAGCTTATCTGCTTTCTATAGGTTCCGGGAGAAGTATTACAAACATCCAATCGGATTCCACTCTAGGGCTTGTTCAACGAGTTCTGGGTCTACCGGAACGCTGTGATATTTCAGGAACGACGACAGATGCGATTGGTGCAGCGTTAGCGCTTTATGGTGATCAAAAATTTGATGACTCTGAACAAACAATTCTTAAACCTAGTTTTAGGCAGGACTATATCCTGGCTTGTATAATATCTATGTGTCTCTCGGGGCACCATTCTTTAAGTGAAATGGGTGCGGCCATATCTCTTTGGTCTAGTAAAAACTATAATCCCCTTGATCCTGAGTCGGTTATTTCTTGTTTGGATACTTTTTACAATAGAGATGGAAAGACTCCAGATAATAGTACATTTGTTAAGAGAAATGTTGATGGTGATGAACATATTATCTCTAACTCAGCTAAAAGTATATGGCTTTCCCTTGTTGGTAGTAAATATGAAAAAGAAGAATATAAAGACCTTTGGGAATTTAATGATAAAAATTGGTACGTTTGGAAGGCATTTGCGGAAGCAACAAAGTCTAAATAATGTGAAGCAGTGAGATGTTTTTTAATAAAAGAAAGCGGTGATTGGAATAATCACCGCTTTTCTTATATCAAAATGTTTACCTTTGATTTACAGCCCTTTGTTTAATTGAATTCTTCCTTTGGATATTTCTGTTTGTTGGTTTGCAGAAGCATCCTGAGAAGAGTGTTGGGGTAAATCTTGTTTTTCAGGGATTTCTTTTGTTTGAGAAGATCTAGGTGAAGATGAACTTATTTGAGGTTTGTTTTGGTTGTCCTTTAAAGGAGTTTTGTCAGTAGATTCTGTTTCCAAGGGAGGCTCTGTTTGGAATGCTTCACTTGGAGTCAGGTTATCGTCGTCCCAACCGCAGTAAGTTTCAAGTATGTCGAAGGAGTCTATATCATTTAATGCTTCTGATGAAGCTGATGTGGAAGATTTGTTTTCAAAGTCTTTGTCAGGCATTTTTTCTGTATGTTTTGAGTTACTGATTGTGCTTTTTGGAGCTTGTTGCTTTACGTCTGTTTCTAACGTGGGTGTATCTTGGGTCTCCGATTCTTTTGAGCCAATAGTGTGAGTCGTATACGAGCCTATGATTGCTGTAGAACTTTTCTTTTTCGAAAGACTGGAAAGCAACTTGCCTTTCTTGATGTTTTTCTGTCTACAGATCGCTTGTTGTGCAGCTTTTTGTATTCGTGATACCATTTAATTTTGAGACGAAAAAGAAAAAGAGCTTGTGATATATCTTTTAAACCAAGCCCAAGTTACTTTATCTTTTCGATATCCTCAAAGAGCTCCATTTGAGCTTTGTGGCTGCTTTTTTCTGTCGCAAATCTGACTCCAGTTCCGAGTAAGCGGACCTTATGGGGACTTCTGGCGTAGGCCTTTTTTAAAAGTTCTTCATAGATTGACCAAATAGGGGTTTTGCAAGGACACTCGCACGTTGTGCTCTTGAAATTACTGAATTTCACTTTTACAACGGCTCTATTGATCTTCTTGTTGGAAGCATGTTTTCGAATATCTATCAATAGTTCATCAAAAAGCTTATTAAGGGCTTCACAGCATTCCTCGAGGGTGCCCAAGTCGTGATCATAGGTTTGTTCGTTGCTGAGCGATTTTCTTTCGTAGTGAGATTCTACGGGGCGTTCGTCAATGCCTCTACAACGAAAATAGAGTTCCATGCCCCATTTCCCAAAGACAGATTTCAGTTTCCACTTAGGCCATTGTTGAAGATCTTCACAGGAGTGAATACCTTCTTGAGATAATCTTTCCTGACTGCGTTTTCCAACTCCAGGTATTTTTTCTACTGGAAGCTTCTTCATAAAGCTTTCTATCTGGTCTGGTGTAACCGCAAATTGACCATTCGGTTTGTTCCAATCGCTCGCTATTTTGGCCAGCATTTTATTAGGAGCAATACCAGCACTCGCAGTCAGTTGAGTTTTTTCGAATATTTTCTGACGTATTTCTTTCGCAAGATCCCATGCATACCGGTTTTGATGACTTACATCCAAATAAGCCTCATCAAGTGACATGGGTTCGATTTTATCTGTATATTCTCTAAATATACTTTGGATGATTTTTGTTGTGGCTTTATAGACTGAAAATCTAGATTTTGCCATTATAAGGTGAGGGCATTTTCGAAGTGCCTGTGACATGGGAAGTGCGCTATGAACTCCGTATTTTCTAGCTTCATAACTTGCTGTTGAAACGACAGATCTAGGCCCTGTTCCTCCTACTGCCAAGGGATGTCCTTTCCATTGGGGATGGTCCCTGATTTCTATGGCAGCAAAGTAAGAATCCATATCTATGTGTATTATTTTTCTCAATGTAAATAGTTTTGGAGGGATAAGGCTTCTTGCTTTTATGGGGGCTCTTCTTTATCCGTGAAGAGAATTAATAACTAATGAGTTGGAATGGTACAACTAATACTGTTCAAGCATAAATTGATATGCTAAGATTTTGAAATGGGCATGGATGTTCTTATTGCTGAAGACGATTTTATTTCGAGGAAGTTGTTGACGACAACATTAAAGCAAATGGGCTACAGTGTCAGTGTTGCCAAGGATGGCAATGAAGCTTGGCAAATGTACAACCAAGTGCCTCACCGTTTGGTTATTAGCGATTGGTTGATGCCGGGAATTGACGGTTTGGAATTATGTAAGAAGATTCGTAACCGTCCGAACACCGACTACACGTATTTTATTCTTCTTACGGCAAATGCCGGAGACATGGAGTACGATATTGCGATGGAAAAAGGAGTCGATGATTTTCTGGCCAAACCAATGGATAGACACCAACTCAGCATTCGTATTCACGTAGCTGAGCGTATCCTAAAATCAACATCTAGGATTAAGTCATTGGAAAATATGCTTACGATTTGTGCGTATACCAAAAAAATCAATATTCCTGATGAGGGCTGGCAAACTATCGAGCAATTTATGGATCGCCATCTGGGTATAAAACTCAGTCACGGTATTGAACCCAATTACTATGAATCGGTCATCAAACCGCAACTGAAGAAGTTGACTCAGGAGAGCAAATCATAGGTTTGATCCTGATGTCATTATACGCTAGTTAACGGGCGCATAAAACCGGAACTTTGCAGAGACGCAATAGGCTTGTTGTGGTACTGCCTAATATGAATTCTCTGATTCGGCTATGTCCATATGCCCCCATTATAAGGAAATCTGCTCCACTATTGTCTACATAGTCGGAAATAGCAGTTTCTACATTTCCCTGAAGAATGTGTTTTGTTGCTTTATAGCCTGCTTCAGTCATGCTGTTCGTTGCTTCTGCAAGAGAAGTTTCCAGATCGTCGGAAATGGTCTGTGGTGCTACTGTAATGATATCCACGCTCAAATCACCTACAGGATGATTTAGCATATACTTTAAAGCTTTGTTGCAACTGGAACCACCATCATAAGCAAATACAATATGTTTAGGTTCTTTGTAGGCTCTGGAGGTGACTAGGCAAGGCGCAGGACTCATACGAACAACACGCTCCATGGTGCTTCCTAGGTGTGCCATAGCTCTGTCGCAATGGGCTCCTCTTTTGCCGACAATAATGAGACAGTAGCTATCTGCGTCGACTTGTAAACGGTCTACGAGTAAGCCTGTCGCATGTTCGTAATTGATTTGGCCTTTAAAGCCGCTTTCTTTGAGGATTTCTTTTGCTTTTTCTTCAATGTAATCAGATTTCTTACGTTCCAAATCTTGAAGTTGCGCAATAAGGTTTTGGTAGGGTTGTGCTCCCAGGCTTCCTGAAATGTCAGCTATAAGAGGAACTTCAAATTGTCTTAAGTCAGTGACGTAAAGAACGTCTATATGAACGTCAGGGTGTGACCTGCATATCCATGCGGTGTAACGATAGGATTCTTCGCTGTAGGCGGAGCCATCAGTACAGATGAGTACCTTTTTCATACTCAAATCCTTTCTTTAGGAGTTAACTGTTTTACGGGGTAAGTGTTTATAAAACAGTATAGCCAAAAGAGCCGTCATGGCAAACGTTTTCAGTGCTTAGGCAAAAACCGTTCCGCTTGGTATTTCGGCATTTTTCAGCACTATTAACACGCCATCACGAACATAAACACCACCTTCTTCGCAGCGGGATGGTTTGTTCGTTGGGTCTAATACTACATTGTCACCAATGCGGGCATTTTTATCGATAATTGCGTTTTTAATACGACAGTTTTTACCGATTCCAATGTTTGGTCGATAGAGCTTTTTATTTTCTTCTCTATCTTCATCGGTTTCAAAAAAGTCAGAACCCATCATAATGACATTATCTATTTCCGTGCCATCACTTATGCGCGAGCGAACGCCGATAATGCTTCTGTTGGCTTTAACTCCGTTTAGAATGCAACCGCCGGCAGTAATTGTTTGTGCTAAATGGCAGTTGTTCATCTTCGTGGCGGCCAAATAACGTGCGCGGGTGTAAACGGGAGCGTTTTGATCATAGAAATTAAAAGGAGGCATTGGTTCTGTGAGGCTCAAATTTGCCTCAAAGAAACTTCTAACTGTCCCTATATCTTCCCAATAACCATCAAAGATGTAGCTGCACATCTTAATCTTACCAAGCAGACCTGGAATTATTTCTTTTCCAAAATCCTTTGCATTGGTGTTTAGTGCCTGCATGAGAATGTTTCTATTGAACACATAGATGCCCATGTTGGCTAAAGCATAATCATCATTTGGGTTATCTAAATTTTCTTTTAGGCTTTCAGCAATCGCTAGAGACTTTATTATTTCTGGATCAGTTGGTTTTTCAACGAATTCACAAATGCTTTTGTCATCATCTACACGCATAAGACCTAAACCTTCTACGGCGTCCAGAGGTAGTGCTTTTGCTGCAATCGTTAGATCTGCTCCAGTTTTTTTGTGCTGACGAACTACTTCCGACAAATCCATACGGTAGAGCTGATCCCCGGAAAGAATCATCACCAAATCATCTTTGTTCATTTCGAAGTGGTGCATGTTCTGTAAAACGGCATCAGCAGTGCCTTGATACCATGTATCACCACTTTCTGTTTGTTCGGCAGAAAGGATATCTACAAAACCGCCGCCAAATGGATCAAACTTGTAGGATTCTTGAATGTGGCGGTGTAGGGAGGCTGTATTAAATTGGGTTAATACGTAGATTCTATTAAAATGAGAATTGAGACAATTGCTGATGGGGATATCCACAAGGCGGAATTTTCCGGCCAAAGGAACAGCGGGTTTGCAACGGAGTTTAGTGAGCGGGTGTAGACGAGTTCCACGACCTCCGCCCATGATCACACAAATGACATTTGGTTTCATATAAATAAAGGAGATGGGCTAGATACTGAACCTTATAATGCCTTAAGAGCGGATTCTTGACAACTTAATTATCAAGATTCCCGACTAAAACTGTCATAATTACTTTACTTTTAGATTCCTGAAACATGTTTGTTTCTTTTTCTCAGAGAGAATGATTTCCTGATGGTTTGCTAATATAATAAAAAAGCCTCCGAGGGATCGGAGGCTTTTTGCTTTGAAAAATGTATCTGTTTTATTCCAGAGTAATCACTACGAGGGATTTGGAAGGCATTTTTACCTTAACACCATCCTTGGTGATCTTTGCATCTTTGAAGGCCGCTGGAAGTAGATTATCGGGGCTTTCAAAGGTGTTATGGACGGTCATGTTATCAGAAGTCAAAACGGTTCCTGAAACCGATTTTGCGGTCATGCCGTCTATCTTAATGGTTATCTCTTGGTCATTGTTTGGATCGAGGTTGCACAGACTGATGTTTATTTTACCTTTTGTATCCTTGCTAGCGGCAGCGGTTACAGAAGGAATATATTCGCCGTTGAATTCATAGTCATCTGTGTCTACATGGATTGCCAGTTCAGTTGCTCCCTGGTGAACATTCAGCATTTGAAAGGCGTAGTAGGTTGGTGTCTTTACGAGCTTATCATCTTTGATGAGGAGCATTGTTTGCAGCACGTTGATCATCTGAGCGATATTAGTCATCTTTACGCGATCTGCGTGAGCAATAAAGATATTCATGTTTACACCTACAACCAATGCATCACGCAAAGTATTTTGCTGATAAAGGAATCCAGGATTTGTTTCTGGTTCTACATCGGTCCATGTGCCCCATTCATCAATGATGAGTCCTACCTTCTTTTCGGGATCGTACTCATCCATGATTTCGCTGTGGTCTTCGATAAATTCGTCCATAGCAAGGGTATTTTTCAATGTAGAGAACCATTCTGTTTCATCAAATTCAGTGGCGGAGCCCTTTTTGCTCCAGTCGCCGGTTGGAATGGTGTAGTAATGCAGGGAAAGGCCGTTCATGTTCTTATGGGCGCGTTCCATCATTACTTTTGTCCAGTTATAATCGTCTGCATTGGAACCGCTGGCGATTTTGTAAAGAGTGTTTCCTGAATAGTTCTTTAGGAAGGTGCTGTAGCGTCGATACAAGTCGGCATAGTATTCTGGACGCATGCTGCCACCGCAACCCCAGCTCTCATTCCCCACGCCAAAGTAAGGGATTTTCCAAGCTTTTTCACGACCGTTTTTACGACGTAGATTTGCCATAGGGGTATCATCATTACTGGTCATGTATTCTACCCATTCGACCATTTCCTGAACGCTACCGCTACCAACATTTCCACAGATGTATGGTTTCGCACCTACAAGTTCACAAAGGTCTAGGAATTCATGTGTTCCAAAGCTGTTGTCTTCAACAATGTTTCCCCACCATATATTAAGCATTTTGGGGCGGGATTCCTGAGGACCAATACCGTTTTTCCAGTGGTATTGATCAGCAAAACAGCCACCCGGCCAACGAATTACGGGAACTTCAAGTTCTTTCAGCGCTTCGATTACATCGTTGCGAATGCCACGTGTATTAGGAATTTTACTATCTTTGCCAACCCATATGCCGCCGTAAACACAATGGCCAAGATGTTCGGCAAACTGGCCAAAAATAGCTGGTTCAATTTTGGCTCCGGGTTCATTTGCCTTTACGTCAATTTCTGTCTTTGCAGAAGCAGAAATAATGGTTAAAGGGCATGCTAAAGCAAGTGCGGCAATACGCAGTATTTTTTTCATGGGTAAGGATTTGTGGGATTAGTTGTTTTCTGTAGTAAAAAGTAACTTTATTATGGTACTTTATTCTGGTTTTTTACCAGACTAATCCTTCTTCTCCTACTGTTTTTGATACATTATTATGTAAATAAAATATATTTTTTACCTATAGCTGTTTTTCGATATAAGTGACTATCTCGCTGATATCATCCCTGTTAAAATCATTTAGTCTAAGAACTGGAACGTCCATTTCTCCTATAAATTGATCATAGTAATCTTGTAGTCCTTGGAGGTAAGATTTAGGAACGCAGCTTTCGTAGCTGCGGTTGCGGGCTATCATGCGCTCGTAAAGAGTGTCCACACTTGGGCGTAAATAAATCAAGCACTTAGGGGAGGGGATATGATTCATTATTTCATCATAGAAGCTATGATATAGATCATATTCATCTTGATTTATTTTGCCGTCTCTATGCATGGATTCCACATATACCATTGCGCTATCAGTTACAGAACTGTCTTTAATAAAAATTGTTCCTTCATCACTGATTTGATGAAATGTTTTCCAGTGTTCGACCAAAAAATACAACTGAGATTTTATATGTGCCCCTTTTACCCCTTGGTGTGCATCTGGTAAAAAAGGGTTATGCATATAAGGTTCCGGTATAAAAGGGAAATCCAGTTGTTCTGACAAAAGGTTACATAGAGTCGATTTTCCGGAACCCATGTTTCCAGATACAACAATATAGTTTCCGGTTTTGGAATTATGCTTCATGTGTTTTCGTTTTACTGTAGGTTAGAACGAAAGGAAAAGCCCGGCAATTGTAGCAGACATCAAGTTGGAAAGCGTCCCTGCAACAACGGCACTGATACCCATGCGGGCTATATCACCTCGGCGTTTTGGTGCCAAGCTGCCTAGTCCTCCTAAAAGAATGGCAATTGAGGATAGATTTGCAAATCCACAAAGAGCAAATGAGATAATTGCTTTTGTTTTTTCGCTGAGAAGCACTGTAACTGTAGGATCTTTCAAGTAGTCAACAAAATCTGCATAGGCAACAAATTCATTGGCGATCGTTTTTTCGCCAATAAAGGAGCCAGCGACAACAGCCTCATTCCAGGGAACTCCGATCAGGTAAGCCAAAGGAGAGAATACCCAGCCCAATACAAGTTCCAATGTCAGGTGATCTATTCCAAACCAACTCCCTACGAGACCGAGCAAGCCATTAATGAGGGCAATTAGTCCTATAAAGGCTACAAGCATACCGCCGACATTTAAGGCTAGTTTCAAGCCTGATACAGCACCCGCTGCCGCCGCATCGATAACATTCACAGGAGTCTCGTCGTCATCTTCTTCAACTGCTACGAATTTTTCTATGGGTTTGTCTGTTTCGGGACAAAGAATCTTGGCAAAGAGAAGACCTCCTGGTGCTGCCATAAATGATGCTGCGACAAGATATTGAACAGGGACTCCCATTGCCACATAGCCTGCCAAAACGCCACCGGCGATGGAAGAAAGCCCACCGCTCATTACCGCAAATAACTCGGATTGAGTCATTTTTGGAATAAAAGGTTTTACAACTAGAGGAGCTTCAGTCTGGCCTACAAATATATTGGCTGCTGCGGACATGGATTCTGCTCGGGATGTTCCCAATGCTTTACGAAGTCCACCACCTAAAATGCGGATTACCCATTGCATTACCCCTAAATAGTAGAGAACTGAAATCAATGATGAAAAGAATATCAATGTGGGTAATACATTGAATGCAAATATGAAACCAAAGCTCTTTTTATCTGTTACAATGCCTCCGAAGACGAATTCTGAGCCTTTTGCTCCGTAGTCAATGACTGCGGCAACTGCATCGGATACACTTTTTAGCAAATCTTTTCCCCAGGGGACGTACAAGACGAACGCTCCAAAGGCGAATTGAATAGCAAATGCTCCTAGTACAGTTCTGTAATTGATAGCTTTACGGTTATTGGACAGGACAAAGGCGATGGCGAGCAGTACCACCATGCCGATCAGGCTCATAAAAAAACTCATAGTCTGTGAATGTAATCTTCTGCGTTATAGTTTTGCACATAAAAGGACTCACAAACTCGTGTGGCGAGTAAAGAATTAAGTTTTCTTTAAAAAAACTTGGTTTTCATCACATATTTTATGCCTATTTACGCAGATAATTCCAAGTCAGGGGGATTTTGATTGTAATTCCACCATTCTTTAATCCAAGGCAGCTTTCCCATATGTTCTGTGAGTGTTTCTTCTGTAAAGAGCCTGAGATTCCTCGCATTTTTATCGAAATCTTCAAAGGACTTACTGGCAAGAGAAGCTTCAATTAGCTGAAGTAATGTTGGGGAGATTCCATCTATCATTGATACCTGTTTTTCAAGCCATTTGGTATAGGCATAGGGTTGACCGTGTAAAAGACAGATTGTTTGCAATGCTAATTCTATCATTTCAGCATTATAGAGACTTGTTGCTGTGGAAATGCCTCTTCTTGAGGCCGCTGCTGTCGAGAAACGGGCAACAGCAAATCGGATGTAATGATAGCGAATAAGATCGTTTAGATTTTTCTGAAAAAGTGATGAGTAACCTTTGATTGCTGAGTGAATGGATAGCTTATCGTCTATCATCAAACCATTTGTATAGATCCAGAGATAGGTACAATCTCCTTTTAAAAGAGAGTCTAAACGTTTTTTGAGCCAGCTTTTGCTCCTTATCTGTCCAAAGACAGTTGGTTTATTGTTTGGATCATTGATTAAGGGATCTGCGTTGCCTTTCTTATGGATTTTCGCATAGACCTCATCTTCTAAAATGATGTGTAAGTCCCAATCGGCTTTCTCATCGAACCCCTCTTCAATCCCATATCCAGCTGAACCACTTAAATAGATAGAAGACTTTTCTTTCACGTATTTGTTGACTGGTGTATCTGGTAAATTCTGGAGGTATGTTTTTATGGCTTCTATCTGATTTCTACGCTGCATGTGTATGATCGTAGAAATAGAAGAATCAAATACCAGAAGAAACGTTAGCTATCATGCCTCGTAGAGAGTCGGATCTGGAACCTCAGCAATTTCAAATGCCTCTTTGCGTTCGACACAAGTTCCACATTTGCCGCAGTGGATTTCTCCTCCTTTGTAGCAGCTCCAGGCATTTTCAAAAGGAACGCCTAGTCTATGCCCTAATGCAACGATCTCTGCTTTGGTTTTTTCTACGTATGGACGCCAGAGTTTCACTGTATTCCAATCGGCCAGTTGAATCGCTTTGTCCAAGGCATTTGCAAATTCTTCGCGGCAGTCAGGGTATATTGCATGATCACCTCCGTGAGCTGCGTAGGCGATGGCATCGCTTCCTGTAGATATTGCCCAGCCTGCGGCAATGGAAAGCATGATCATATTACGGTTTGGAACTACGGTAATCTTCATATTCTCGTCTGCGTAGTGTCCTTCGGGAATTTCTAAATCAGGGTTTGTAAGGCTACTTTGGAGGAGAGTGCTTATGGAGGATAAATCAGCTACTTTGTGTTCAACCCCAAGTTTTTCTGTAATTTGAGCAGCGGCTTCCAATTCTTTACGGTGACGTTGCCCATAATCTATGCTTAAAGCTCTGACTTCAAACCCTTGGTTTATGCAATCATAGAGCAACACAGTGGAGTCCAGACCGCCTGAATAGATGAGAACAACCTTTTTCATTGGCGTAAAAGTTTTTGATTTAACGTGTCCGCTGAAACCAGCGTCTCGTGTAATAGATGGTCATGACTTGCTCGTTGTGGGCAGATGTCGATGCCTCCACGCCGGGTATAAATACATGTTACGGACAGCTCATCTGGTTCAAGGAGATCCCATAATCGTTTATAGATCATTTCACACACTTCTTCGTGGAAATGATTTTCGGTGCGAAAAGATACCAGATATTGTAGTAATGACTCTGGCTTAAGACCTTTATTTCCTTTCAAGTGGATGTAAACGCTTCCCCAATCAGGTTGATGGGTAACTTTGCAGTTACTGCGTAGAAGATGACTGCCCCAAGTGGTTTTCGTTATTGCTTCTGTTACCTCCAGCAAATCGGGTGATTCCTGAAACCTGGAAAACGAAATATTCTCTGCTTCTGGAAGCTCTTCCAACAGAGGGTAGTTTTCGAATCCGTATAAGTCGGTTCCCGATTGCTGATGAAAATGAGCTTTAACAGTGGTTTTTAAAAGTTTGGAAAGGTCTTTTTCAATGGTGGAAACAAATGCTTTTATTGCTTCGTTGGAGGAGGCTCCCATTTCCTCCATGTTGAAGGAATTTAGATACAATTTTAGAGATTTGCTTTCTACCAGAAAAGGAGAATTGCATGGAATGGCTAGCTTTAGAATTCCTGTGACGGGAAGACCCTTTTCTGTAAGAAAACTGGCTTCATAAGCATGCCAGGCATCCCAGCCGATAAAAGGTAGGGATGTTTCTTTAATAGCGTAAAGGGTTCGGTTCTCTTTGCGTGGTAAGGCGAAAAGAAGCTCAGGAGAGTACTTTGTTTTATAGACAACCGGTTTCCCTAAAGAGCTGTTTTGTTCAGCTTGTTTCATTTTAAGCTAAGACTGGCTCAACTTCTTCTGCCTCTTCAGTTACCAGTTCCTTATCTTCTTCCATGTAAGGAACCATTGGACGTAGTTTGTAAACCATCAAATAGACAAAAGGAGTGTCTAGTGCAGCTACAATTACCTTGAGAAGATAGTTCCCTATAAAGACATCAAAGAGCGGTGCTCCCGTGCCCCAGAAGGCGATCGTGACGAAGATGCTTGTGTCGATTGCCTGTGATACCATTGTGGAGCCGTTATTGCGTAACCAGAGCATTTTACCTCTAGTTAGACGACGCAAGAAGTGAAAAGACCATACATCGTAGGTCTGGCTTGCGAAGTAAGAGCAGAAACAGGCCACGACAATGCGTATGCTACTGCCTAAAACTCTTTCAAAAGCTTCTTGATGTTGCCAGAAATCGGCCGAAGGAACTTCAACCGCTATATACGTCATGGCACCTGCAAAAATGACTCCTACAAATCCCAATATAACAACATATTGTGCTGTAGCTCTGCCGTAAAGTTCGGCTATTGTGTCCGTCATCCAAAAGG
>ENA-ORCX01000389-ORCX01000389.1-marine-metagenome-genome-assembly--contig:-NODE-389-length-17805-cov-2.400102_pt1 | contig 17805 bp, 18 predicted proteins | sample MGYA00248630_ERZ508518 | MGnify/ENA primary metagenome ERZ508518 (study PRJEB26188, sample SAMN06268768) | marine metagenome | isolation source: Bioluminescent Bay, La Paraguera, Puerto Rico | place...
GCATCACTGAGAATACTGAGGCCTGGCGCATAGCGCAGTGGCACCTGCCTTGACTCCACTACGCTCAATACGCCGAGCGGACTGGACTTACGCTGCAGCACTTGGGTTTCGGGCACCGCCAGCATCTGGCTGAGACTTTTATACGATGACACATTGAGCTGCAATGAGGCTGGCATAAAGAACAGCGTCACTGCCACAGTCACCAGCAGACTGGCTTGCCATAGGGTTTTCTGTCTTCCGCTCCAAAGCGGAGATTGTGTCACCAGCAATAAACCGATCAGCAAAACCAGGCAGGGTAAAACCAGCAGGATCTGTTCGACATCAATCACAAACAGTAAGGCAATAATGCCTATACTGCCGAGCGCCGCCCCCAGCAAGTCAGATGCATAGAGTGTGGGGATCCCGCGACGAAACTGATACAGGGAAAGACCGATAATATTGGCAGCAAAAAAGAAAGGCACAGCGAGGATCAGATACACCACCAGCCAGTAAAACAGTTGCCGGGGGTCCCATAACAATTCGGCCGGGTTGAAGGGCAAAGCCTGCGCCAGCATAAAACTCAGTGGCATCGACAAGGCAAGGAGCAACAGATTGCCCATGATCACCGAGGGAAAATGGCGGCTGACATGCTGGCGAGCCAGCGCCAGAAACACACCACTCACCCCGTAACCCAGTAACGCCAGGCTGATCACCATAAAAGCAAAATGATGCCACTGGATCAGCGAAAACAGGCGCAATAACAGTACCTCATAGGCGAGCGTCGCGCCCGCAATCACGGCAATGGTTAGCAGATAGCCGGCGCCGGGATGCATCCGGGAATCAATGCTCGCCGGTCAGGGGCACAAACTGCACCGGTAGCAGTTGCTCAGTGATGATATCGCTGTCTTCCGTTTTTTTGACCAGCACCAGGTGCTGCACCATAAAGCGGCTGCCGACCGGAATGACCATGCGGCCCTCAGGTTTTAACTGCTTCAGTAGTCTGGGCGGGATATGATCAGCGGCCGCAGTGACAATAATCGCGTCAAAAGGCGCCTGCTCCTCCCAGCCATAGTAACCATCACCGTGGCGTGTGATGACATTATCGTGGCCGGTGCGCTTTAGATCTTCTGAGGCTCTCTCGGCGAGTTCAGGCACAATTTCGATGCTGTAAACCTTTTCAACTAACTCTGCCAGTACCGCAGCCTGGTAACCGGAACCGGTGCCAATTTCCAACACTTTATCGGCGGGCTCAAGCTCCAGCAGATTGGTCATCAGCGCGACGATGGCCGGCTGGGAAATGGTCTGACCATAGCCGATAGGCAGAGGCCGATTGCGATAGGACTGGTGTTTGTGCTTTTCCGGCACAAACTCATGGCGAGGTACAGTCTTCATAGCCTTCAGCACTTTGGGGTCCAGCTCGGATTGATCGAGGATGGCATCGCTGCTCCGAAGATCCCCGGCTATCTCCTCGACCAGTGCCTCGCGCTGCTGCTTGAAATCATCCTCAGCCTGAACCGGGCTCAGGCTGAAGCAGGTCAGCGCCATGACTACCAGGGAAACAACAGAATTCAGAAACGGTGTCCGCGTCATTTCTTGCCTCCAACGAATTGTTTTTGGTAAGAAGCTACGCTTCTAAGATACTACGGGACAACAGGTGATGCTAACCCGGAAGATTTCGACTCTTAGCCGTTGTCGACTCAGGCCTTACTCAGCGTCATAAACACCATGTCCTCGGTGGACTGCTCCTCAAACGGCACGAAGCCCATTTTCTGATACAGATACATAGCCCTGGGGTTATCCCGCAATACATTCAGGGTGATGATATCGGGCTGATGACGCTCGGTCGCCTCGATAATCAACAACTGGATCAATGCTTTACCCAGCCCCTGACCGCGGTAAAGCGGATTGATAATAACCCGTCCCAGATGGACGGTATCGGCATCACGCGGCCAGAATTGACCGAAACCCATCAATGCCTCATCCGCATCTGTCAGCGAATAGCTTTCGCTGTCAGTCATCTGCAGTAGTTTGGGCAGCGCCTGGGCAGAAAAAGGAAAACCGAAGTCCGGTCCCGCCCAGTGAACACAGGACTTGGCATCAGTAATCCAGGATGACAGTGCTTCGTAATGGCTGGCTTTGGGCTCCGCCAGAGAGAGTTTCATTGTTAGGGAATAATCAGGGGTCATACGTCTATTATGGCGGACAGTCGTTATGACAACAAACCGGATCCGGCCACTGCGCTGCTTGAAACCTCTTAATCTTCCACTGAACGTCGACGGCCGGAATAGATACTCAACAAGGTCACAGTGAGCAGAATCAATGCCATGCCGATAATCTGCACGCCGGTGAGACTCTGATTTAACACGGCAACACCGAACAATGAAGCAGTCACCGGCTCGACCATGGCCACCACTGCTGCGACAGAGGGTGCGGTATATTTCAGCCCAACAATATAAAGAATGAATGACACGCCGCCACCGAAAATGCCGAGAATGGCAAACAGAGGCCAGCTTGAGGAACCGGGCACATCAATGGCCTGTTCAATATCAATCAGCCCGAGAAGAACAAGCACCAGCACTGCCAGCGCAATGGAAAGTATCGCCTGAGGGCTGCCATGTGTCGCCGCATATTTAAAACCGAAAATAAACACAGCATAGGATAAACCGGACAACAGACCGTAGATGATGCCGAGCATGGTCGTGAAGCCGGCATCCTGAGTATAAATACCTGTCAGCAACACTACGCCGGTCATAACCACCAGCATCGCTGTCCATTTCTGTATGCTTGGTTTCTCAAGCCCGCAGGCAAATGAAATGAGATAAACAAACACCGGCGCGCAGTACATCAGAGTGGCTGCGACGGCGACACTGCCCTCATTAATACTGAGGAAATAAAAAGAAAAATTACCGGCCACGCCGACGCCGGCAATGGCCGACCAGAGCCACAATCGCCACTGACTTAAACCGCTGTCTCGGGATCGAAGTGCGAGCCAGCCCAGCACAAAGATGAGACCAATTGCGCCCCGGTAAAATGACACGACCAGCGCATCCCAGCCAAATGCCATCAACAGCGCAGCAAGTCCGCCAGACAGCCCCCAGAACAAGGCCGCCAGTATCACAAATACAACGCTGAAACGCGCCAGTTGTAGTGCGTGTATTGGCATAGCTCAGTGGTTGCAGCAGCCCAGATCAGGCAGCCTGAATCCGGTTTCTTCCTGCCTGTTTGGCCTGATAAAGCGCGCGGTCAATACGATCGACAAAATCTCTCAGTTCATCTTTATGTGACGGTATAAGCGTGCCACTGCCGATGCTGATAGTCAGGATTTGTGAAACAGCCGACTCAGCGTGTGGAATTTGCTGTTTGAAAATAAACTGCTGACAGCGCTGGGCAATTTTCTGTGCCGCTTCCGCATCTGTCTCAGGCAACACCATGACGAACTCCTCACCGCCGAAGCGGGCAAAAAAGTCTCGTGACCGGGTGGCTGCTTCTGAGAGGACCTGCGCCACTTTTATCAGACAATCATCACCCTGCATGTGGCCATAAAAGTCATTGAACTGCTTGAAAAAATCGATATCGATCAGCAACAGCGACAAAGGCTGCTGTTCGCGCCGGGCCCTGACCCATTCCTGTTCCAGTACCGAGTCGAGCATGCGGCGGTTGGAAACCCCCGTCAGACCGTCTTTAAAGGAGAGTTCTTCCAGTTCTTTCTGTAGATCCAACAGTTTCTGCTCGGTTTCCTTGCGCTCGCTGATATCAAACATAAAGCCAATCAAAGCTTCGACTTCGCCATTTTCATCACGCGCGACATGCACGACATCACGGATCCAGACATAGTTACCGTCTTTGGTCAGGGCACGATAATCAGCTTCATGATCAGTGCCTGACTTGGACTGTGAGACACAGAAATCGACCACCCATTTCTGATCGTCCGGGTGCATTCGCTCAGCCCAGTCATTCACAGATACCCAACTCGATGGTGCCCAGCCCAGCAGGTCCTCTATCTGGGGTCCGATATAGGCAAACTGCATGGTGTTCCAGTCGATTTTCCATGGAATCGCTCGCGTCGATTCCAGCAAAGTTTTGTAGACGTCGTTATCAGGCTCGACAGATTTTGATTCATCTTTCATCTTGCAGGATCCTTGTATACAAGCACACTTCCCTGGTGATGATGTCGTTCCGTGACACAGCTCACAGAATTATGGCCTAACTGCGCTCAAAACCAAAGCTCAAAACGCCATTCAAAGCGGTTTTCTCTGCAACCAGCATCATCAGGCGATCCAGGCCCAAAGCGATGCCGGTACAGGGTGGCAGACCGTGTTCTATGGCTGCCAGCAGATTGAAATCAATCGGCATGAGCGGCTTACCCTGCTCTTGCCGCTGCCTGTTATCGGTCTCGAAACGACGTCTCAGCTCGTCTGAATCAAGGCATTCGTCATAGCCGTTAGCCAGTTCCAGACCGCCTGCATAGACTTCAAACCGTGCCGCTACCGTAATCCCATCAGCATTCTGATACAGCTTGGCCAGTTGAGCCTGCGATGCGGGGAAATCATAAATAATCACCGGCTTCCCGAGTTTAGTGAGTTCAGGTTCAATCACTTCACTCATCAGCATTTCCAGCCAACCGTCATCATCTGTCTGCCAGTCAGCAGGCAAGGATGGCATTGAGGACAGGGCGACTTGTTTCAGCATCCCCCCATCAGTCTGGTCAATATCGATATTTAAATACTGCTGAAAAACCTGGTGGTAGGACAGTTTAACGGCTTCAGGCATTGCCGCTACCTGTTGCAATAATTCATCCACTTCCCGCATCAAACCGTAGTAATCCAGCGCCGGGCGGTACCACTCCAGCATAGTGAATTCAGGGTTGTGCAGACGGCCGAGTTCACCGTTACGAAAGACTTTGGCTATTTGATAAATATCGCCACTGCCGGCAGCAAGCAGCCGCTTCATTGCAAACTCAGGCGAGGTTTGCAGAAAGTAGCTGACAGACTGGCTACCCGCAGGCTGGTAATGCGCTTCGAAACTGTCGAGATAGGTCGCTGTCGGCGCCGCCCGGGACAGAACCGGGGTGTCGACTTCCATCACATTGCGCTCAGCAAAAAAATGGCGGACATCAGCCAGAAGCTGAGCCCGCCTTTTTAGCGTGTCGATGCTGGTTGTCGGTTGCCAGTCCTGTTGTGCAATCATAACTGATAACGGCTCTTACACAGCTTTTTAGATGAAAACATCGCAGGATTCTGCTTCAGGCCAAGGCATATCGCGCACGGAGAATAGGAGCATATTAAAATATGTGGCCTTTCGAGTACGCGAGATAACGCCGGCATGCAGCATAAGCCGAAGATGAATTAATCCTTGGCGCGCTCGACATAGGATGAAGTCCGGGTATCGACTTTCAGCACTTCACCGATTTCGATAAACAGCGGCACACGCACCACGGCACCGGTTTCCAGCGTGGCCGGTTTACCACCACCGCTTGAGGTGTCACCACGCACACCCGGATCGGTTTCAACCACAGCAAGGTTCACGAAGTTGGGTGGTGAAACCAGAAGAGGAGAACCGTTCCACAACGTCACGGTGTAGGTGTACTGCTCTTTGAGCCAGTCTTTGGATTCAGCAATCGCATTTTCGTCAGCGGCATATTGCTCGAAGGTGTTCGGGTCCATAAAGTGCCAGAATTCACCATCGTTGTAGGAATATTCCAGATCGATTTCGATGACGTCCGCACCTTCCACGGTATCACCGGATTTGAATGTGCGTTCATTGACGCGGCCGGTTTTCAGGTTACGGAATTTAACGCGGTTAAAGGCCTGACCTTTACCCGGTTTAACGAACTCATTTTCGATGATGCTGCATGGGTCGCCATCCAGCATGAATTTGAGACCCGATTTGAATTCATTTGTACTATAGCTTGCCATCTTGACCTCTTTTAGGGGACGATCTTCGCCTGCCTGAGAATAAAAGTGACTATGATACCGCAATCCCCGCCCCTAAAGACAAAACAAAGCTGGCAAGCGGCATTGGCTAATGCCGTGTCTGATGCTGGGGAATTACTGGCGCAACTGGGCCTGAGCGGCACACTGGCGGCAATTGATAAGGATAAGATCCGTCAGTTTCCATTGCGGGTGCCGCAGAGCTACATCAACAAGATGCGCTACGGTGACAAGCAGGATCCCCTGTTAAAACAGGTGTTTCCGCTGATTGACGAGAGTCTGGATGTCTCAGGCTATGGCAAAGATCCGGTCGGCGATCAGTTTGCGGTTACCTCCCCGGGCATGCTGCAGAAGTATCAGGGGCGTGCTCTGTTAGTGGTGACCGGTGCCTGTGCCATTCATTGCCGTTATTGCTTCCGCCGCCACTTTCCCTATGCCGACAGTAATCCACTTGCCAGCCAGTTGACCGAGACGCTGGCCTCATTAAAGGCCGACGCCAGTATCAATGAAGTGATTTTGAGCGGCGGCGATCCGCTGTCTCTGAGCGATGAAAAATTGTCGAGACTGGTGACAGAGCTGGAACAGATCCCGCATCTCAAACGACTACGCATTCATACCCGTCTGCCAGTGGTATTACCGGAACGTATTGATGACCGGCTACTCGACTGGATCGCCAGTTGTAAACTTAAAGTCGTCATGGTCATCCATGCCAACCATGCCAATGAGATTGATAATGAGGCTGAACTTGCACTGTTGAGATTGCAGCAGGCGGGCTGTCAGTTACTGAACCAGGCCGTGTTGCTCAAAGGGGTTAATGATTCAATCGAAGCCCTGGTGGACCTGAGCGAACGCCTGAATGAGGTCAATGTCATGCCCTATTATCTGCATCTGCTGGATAAAGTGGCCGGTGCGCATCATTTTGATGTCGCAGAATCGGGCGCGGTTGAACTCGTTGAAAACATCAGAAAACAGCTGCCGGGCTACCTGGTACCCAGACTGGTCCGCGAAATTCAGGGTGAAGCGAGTAAGACGGTGATCCGCTGAATTTTTTTCAGGTACAAAAAAGCCCTCTTGCTGACGACAAGAGGGCCTGTGTCAGCTGAACAAGCTTAGCCGCGCTGATTCATTGGCACGTATTCACGCATTTCACTTCCCACATAGATCTGGGTAGGACGATAAATGCGGTTGTTGGCGATTTGTTCACGCCAATGCGCCAGCCAACCCGCGCTACGGGCAACCGCAAACAAGGCGGTGAACTGATCTTCCGGAATGCCCATTTCTGAATACAGGATGCCGGAATAGAAATCGACATTCGGATACACGCCTTTATGACCCAGTCGATCAGCGCAGACTTCTTCCAGCTTCAATGCGGTGTCGAACATATCGTCCAAAGCACCGCCACGTTCTTCGACCAGTTTTTCCACCAGTTTGTGCAGGATGGTTGCGCGCGGGTCTTTGACCTTGTATTCGCGGTGGCCCATACCCCAGATAACTTCTTTGTTTTTCAGCTTGCTATCAACCCAGGCTTCAACATTATCCGGCGAACCGATTTCCTGCAGCATGCCGACAACGCGCTGATTGGCACCGCCATGCAATGGGCCGGACAAGGTGCCAATCGCCGCAGAAATCACGCTGTAAGGTGATGCAAGAGTGGAACCGGCAACCAGTGCGGCGAATGTGGAAGCATTGAGTGTGTGCTCCGCGTGCAGAATCAGGCAGACGTCCATGATTTTGGCCAGCAGCGGATCCGGTTCCTCACCGGTGAACATGTAGAGCAAGTTTTCAGCAACCGACAGATCCGAGCGAGGTTGAATGGGATCCCAGCCGTAGCGGATGTGTTGCCACATCGCGACCAGCGGCGACATCTGCGCAATAATGTTGACGGTCATGTTACGCACATAATCGAGGTCTTCGCAGGTATCAGCGCCGGTCAGGCATTCTGTACCCGGATAGAACATGCCCAGGCTGGATACCGCGGTCTGCAGCATATCCATCGGATGGCCGTCATGGGGAAAGTGGCGCATCATTTCACGGATGTGATACTTGATGCGGTAGTTCTGACGCAGTTCCTGTTTGAAGTCGTCGAGTGCTTTCTGTGTCGGCAGTTCGCCATTGAGCAGCAACAAAGTAGATTCTTCAAAGCTGCTGTTTTCTGCCAGGGTTTCCAGCGGATAGCCGCGATAACTCAGTATGCCCTTCTCACCATCGATGTAAGAAATGGCGGACTTTGTTGCGGGGACACCTTCCAGGCCGGGTAAAAAATCACTCATCTACAACCTCATAAAATAACTTGATGGCGGAGATTTGGAACGCTTATTTGAAACAGGCATGTGATATCGGGGTATCCCTCAACAGGGCGAGATCCGGACTGAGATGAGTTTATCTACATTTCATGGTTTGCCAGAGCCGCGCCGCGCTTCGATATCACATTGAAAAGCGCACCAGAAAAGCAGGCATTATACTGCATTGATCCTGCCGTCACACCCCGGATATGGTTAGCGATTGATTCCTCAGCTTTTATCGCAGAATATCGGACCAGATATTCTGTGCCCAGGCATTGGCAAATCGTCCATCCATTTCAGTCGCAATCGCGGTGGCACCACCGCCTGGCATGGCATTCATCTGGCCATCCGCTTCATCATAGCCAAACACCGCCGCCACGTACCCTGCCCGCTCGTCATCGACAAAGCTGTAGCAGGTATTGCCGAATTTGGGACTGGTTTCTACCGGCTGTTGTTTGAGCAGGGCAATCACGGCGGCGGCACAGACCTTGGCCTGGGAGTTGGCAATATGTCCTGATTTAGGCATATTCGAAGCCACCGCATCACCAATCACATGAACACCGGCAACAGCGCTCGATTCATAGCTTCTGAAGTCCACTTCACACCAGCGCCGGTCGACATTGATAACCCCGGCCAGTGCGGCGACCTGACCGGCTTTCTGGGGTGGAATCACATTAAGCACATCCGCCTGGAAGCTATCAAACAGGCTCTCAACCGTCAGATTCTCGACATCGACCGATTCAATCGCATTGCTCGGATAATAATCAATCAGGCCCGGATAATGACTCTCCCAGGCATTTTCAAACAGGGCCTTTTTGGAGACGATACCCCCATTGGCATCCAGAATAATCAGCTTGCCTCTGGGATTATAATTTTTCAGAAATAAAGCAATCTGGCAGGCGCGTTCGTAAGGCCCGGGCGGGCAGCGAAACGGTGCTGCCGGCACTGTCATAACGACTTTGCCGCCCTGTGGCATGGCTTTCAGCTGATTGAACAAGAGTTGTGTCTGTGGACCGGCTTTCCAGGCGTGCGGGATTTTATTGTTAACCACCTCCATGGTCAGCATCGGCAAAGTATCATAGATAAAGTCGACACCGGGCGCCACAATCAGCCGGTCATAGCCAATTTCGCTGTCGTCATCCAGCCTGACAAGGTGCTTTTGCGTATCAATGGCGGTGACCGAGGCCTGCACCGTTCTGACCTTGTATTTTGCCGATAAGGCCTGGTAGTCATGCGTCAACTGCTGCAGGCTGCGACTTCCGCTCAGCACCATATTACTCTGCGGACAGGACACAAAACGGCTGTTTTTTTCGATTAAGACGACATCCAGATCGGGTGACCAGAGCTTGAGGTACTTGGCGGCTGTAGCGCCGGCAAAGCCGCCACCGACCACCACAACGCGCTGTTGTTTGCTGTCGCTTTTGGCAGCGAGTTTGAGCTGAGGGAATAGCGCCAGTGAACTGGCTGTGGCGGCCGTCTGTATCAGTCTCCGTCGGTTTATCGCCATGACTCCCTCCTCTGTTCAATTATCCGGCTGTGAGCCTACAGACTATCCTAGCCTGAATCGCAGCTTGATTGCTCAGTTGTGCTCGGTTTTATTCAAATCCAGCTCGCTGAAATAATCATTGCGAGTTAAGGCCTCAGCCTTTCTGGCCTTCGCCAGGATGATGCTGTGATCACCGTCATGGGTCTCCAGAATCAGACATTCCTGATGATGATCGTTAGTCGTCAGGTTTTTTGCTTTGCCATCGAGCCTAACGCCATCATTCATTGTGATGGCCAATTCAAAACCCCGCATGCAGGCCAGTTCGAGGTTATCTACAGCACCGCAATTCAATGTCGGCTCAGTCATTTTCTCCTCCGTTTATGCTGCTTCGGTCACACCGAAGCGGTTAAACGAATCAGGAGACTTTTTCACCCTGCGCCTGGAGGTCGGCATGATAGGAAGAACGCACCATCGGGCCACTGGCCACGTGATCAAAGCCCATTTGTTTACCCAGTTCGCCCAGTTCATCAAATTCGGCAGGAGTGACAAAACGATCCACTGGCAGATGATGACGGCTGGGTTGCAGATACTGGCCCAGAGTGAGCATTCGGCAGCCGTGATCACGTAAATCCTGCATCACCAGTTTGACTTCTTCCATCGTCTCACCCAACCCCAGCATCAGGCCGGATTTGGTCGGTACTTCCGGGTGCAGTTCCTGGAAGCGGCGTATCAAATCCAAAGACCACTGATAGTCGGAACCTGGACGGGCTGCCTTGTACAGGCGCGGCACTGTCTCCAGATTGTGGTTGAAAATATCCGGTGGACTCTGGGTCAATATATCCAGTGCGACATCCATACGGCCACGAAAATCCGGGACCAGCACTTCAATATCTGTCGAAGGCGATTGTCGACGCACTTCATCGATGCACTGCACAAAGTGATTAGCACCGCCATCCCGCAGATCATCACGATCTACCGAGGTAATGACGACGTGTTTCAGCTGCATCGCCGCAATGGTTTTGGCCAGATGTGCCGGTTCGTTCTCATCCAGCGGATCAGGCCGGCCATGAGCGACATCACAGAACGGGCAGCGTCGAGTGCAGATATTACCCATGATCAGGAAGGTCGCGGTGCCGTGGGCAAAGCATTCACCCAGATTAGGGCAGGCAGCTTCTTCACAGACGCTGTGCAGGTTATGCTCACGCAGCATATCCTTGATGTGCTGAACGCGCGGGTCACCGTGCGATTTGGCACGAATCCATTCCGGCTTGCGCTTGGGCTGGCTGGGTTCAATCTTGATGGGAATGCGGGAAACCTTGGATTCGCCCTTGAGCGCGCGAACGTCGCGTTTGCCCTCTGCTGTTTCTGTCATGTATTCATACCTGTCTGCATTTGCTTGTTAAATGCAGAGATAAATTGTTGTTTAGCATCGGCCATATCGAGTTTGATACCGAGTGAGGTCAGATCAATCACTTCCATCCCGGCCTGGCCGCAGGGATTGATATAGCTGAACGGCGTCAGGTCCATATCAATATTGAAACTGACACCATGATAACAGGCGCCGCGTTTGACCCGTAAACCCAGCGAGGCAATCTTGCGTTCATCAACATAGACTCCGGGCGCATCTTTTCTGGCGTAGGCGTCGATATCAAAGTCAGAGAGCATGCTGATCACGGTCTGTTCGAGACGACTGACCATTTCTCTGACACCGGACTTGTAGCGACGCAAATCAATCAGCGGATAGGCAATCAGCTGCCCCGGCCCATGGTAAGTGACCTGACCACCGCGATCAGTTGCCACCAGCGGAATATCATGCAGATCAAGCACATGTTCGGCCTGACCGTTAGCGCCCTGAGTGAAGACCGGCTGGTGCTCAAGCAGCCAGAGTTCGTCCTCGGTATCGGCGTCACGGCTCAGCGTAAATTCACGCATCTTATCGACCACCGGTTGATAGTCGACAAGCCCCAGGTCTTTAATGATCATCAGAGCACGTATTTGATGCGGTGATGGCTGGTCAGGTCCTGATAAATCGCATCAAGCTGCGGCTTGCTGGTCGCGCGGATGGTCACCGTAATTGAGGTGAATTTACCACCGGAGCTTTGACGGCTGCTGACCGCCCCTTCTGAAATATCTTCCACATGGCGGCGGATGATTTCTACCACGATCTGGTCCAGATCGTCACTGGTCTCGCCCATGGCTTTGATCGCAAAGTCACAGGGAAACTCGAGCAGGGTTTCCTGTTGTTTATCCTGTTCGCTCATACGCTGCCCTCCGTTTTAAAACGCTGGTAAAGCGCGTCAAGCTGCTGCCAGACCGGCCCGGGTTTACCGCTGCCCACTGGCATATCATCCAGCGTTGTTACCGGCAACAACTCACGGGTGGAACTGCTGATCCAGATTTCATCGGCCTGTTTCAGCTGCTCGGCAGAGACCGCCTGTTCGCGGTACGAAACACCGGCCGAACGGGCCAGTTCCAGCACCACATCCCGAGTGATACCGGGCAGTACTTTCTCGTCCTTGGGCGCTGTATAAATCACGCCATCCAGTACTGCATAGCTGTTGCTGGCAGAGCCTTCAGTCATATAACCATCGCGGATCAGAATGGCTTCCTGGGCACCGGCATCCTGCGCCTGCTGTCTCAGAAGGCTGTTGGGTAACAGGGTAATCGCCTTGATGTCGCACTGAGCCCAGCGGATATCTTTGACTGTAATCGCCTTGATGCCATCCTGTTTATACCATTCAGGCAGCGGCTTGATCGGATTGGTCATGACAAAGGCGGTGGGTTCGACGCCTTCGGGGAAGACATGATCACGGGGCGCAACGCCACGTGTGACCTGCAGATACACCGCCTGATTCTCACCCTCATTGTCTCTCACCAGGCGAGCGATTATCTCGCTCCACTGTTCGATGCTGTAGGGGTTAGCCATGCGAACCCCATCCAGACTGCGTTGCAGACGCTGTAAATGCTCATTCAGACAGAATGGCAGGCCCTGATAAACCGGGATAACCTCATACACCCCGTCGCCGAGCAGAAAACCGCGATCGAGCACAGAAACATGCGCCTGGTCGGCGGGCAGATACTCGCCGTTTAAAAATACGGTTCTCACGCTTTAACCCCAGATCCACAGCAGGATATGGTCAATCAGACGACGCCACCAGCTGCCCTGCTCAACGGCATTGAGTGCCACCAGTGGTTGTTTGGCCACTACTTCTTCACCCAGGCGGATTTCCACCTCACCCAGTTGAGTGCCGGCCTCGATTGGGGCAATCACCGGCTGCTGAATATTGGTACTGGCAGCCAGATCATCATACTGACCGCGTGGCACAGTGACTGATAAGCCCTGCGCCAGACCTAAAGCCAAGGTGTCCTGAGCCCCTTTCCAGACCTTGGTATCGGTGATGCTGGCATTGGCCTGATACAGCTGATGGGTCTCAAAGAAACGGAAGCCGTAGTTCAGGAGTTTCTGGGTTTCCTGGGCGCGGGCATTTTCACTGCGGGTGCCGAGCACCACCGTAATCAGTCGCATGTCCCCACGCTTGGCAGAGGCTGCCAGGCAATAGCCGGCTTCTTCGGTATGACCAGTTTTCAGGCCGTCAACGCTGTTATCACGCCACAACAGCTTATTGCGGTTGTGCTGCGTGATTTCGTTGTAGGTGAATTCTTTTTCCGCGTACCACTCGTAGTGTTCGGGAAAATCGCGAATCAATGCCGCTGACAAGGTCGCAATATCACGCGCGGTCGTGTAGTGATCGGGGTCCGGCAGTCCGGTCGCATTCATGTAGTTGGTATCGTACATACCCAGTTGCTGTGCATACTGGTTCATCATCTGGGCAAATACTTCCTCGCTGCCGGCGATGTGCTCAGCCAGAGCAACGGCGGCATCATTACCGGACTGCACAATCATGCCGCGCAGCAAGGCTTCCACTGACACCTTGGTATTCACCTTGATGAAGCTGCGTGAACCAATCATGCGCCAGGCTTTTTCACTGATCAGCACTTCATCATCCAGGGCAATATTGCCGGCATGCAGCTCATGCGACACCACATAAGAGGTCATCAGTTTGGTAATACTGGCCGGTGGCAGTTTTTCATCCGGGTTCTCGGCAGCCAGCACTTTGCCACTGTCGTAATCAATCAGAATATGGGATTTGGCAGCCACTGCCGGTGCTGATGGCTTTGGCGCGACAACGCCTGCCTGCACCGAAACAAAAGTGGTCAGAAACAGAAAAAATAAAACAACTTTCGTGTTTTTCAGCATGATGAACTCTCAGGAAAAAAGGTTTAATCGACGACGATATGGCTGTCGCGAAAGCCGAGTCCGACCAATCTGGCAGCCAGGTCATCCCCATAAGCCACGCTGGCCAAGGGGCCGACTCTGACCCGATACAGGGTACCCTGGACACCGTTCACCGGCATGATGGTGACGCTGTCCGCGATATCCTGTTGCAAACGGACTTTTACCTGCTCAGCGCGATTCAGAGTGCTAAATGCCCCGACCTGCAAAAACATCGCTGCTGAGCCCGCCGGCTTTACCGGTTGGGATTCCCGCTCTCTGGAAGTCACTGTTTTTCCAGCCTTACCCGGTGTAATCGTCCGAACTTCCACCAGGCCTGTGCCTTTAGAGACAATGCCCAGTTTGGTCGCAGCGCTATATGATAAATCAATCAGACGGTTGTCGTGAAATGGTCCGCGATCATTGATCTTGACGATGACCTTACGACCATTCTCCAGATTGGTGACTTCAGCATAGCTGGGCAGTGGCAGTGTCTTGTGCGCCGCAGTCATCTTGTACATATCGTAGATTTCGCCACTGGAAGTACGACGACCGTGAAATTTGGTGCCATACCAGGAAGCGATACCTTTTTCATGGTAGCCCTCGGCACTGGCCAGCGTGTAGTAGTTTTTGCCAAAGACCTCGTACTGGGCAGGATTACCGTATTTGCTGCGTGGCTCATATTTGGGCACCGCATCCGGAATCTGACTGACATCAGGCACCCTGGATGGCGCGCTGTCTTTTTCAGACACGCTGCCACAGGCCACCAGCAGCAAATACGTCAGTGCCAGTGCCAGTCTTTTCCAGTAAGTTGCAAAGCGCATTACAACTCACCAAATTCTTGTCGGATGGCCTCCGCCAGTTGCACCACCGCCATGGCATACATGCGACTGTGGTTATAACGGGTGATGGCATAAAAGTTCTGGCGACCCAACCAGTATTCCTCGCCATCGGGCTGTGTCAGAGCAATCACTGACAGCGAATCATTGCCGGCCGGCAGCTGCGCCAGCGAAAAACCGGCGGTGGCCAGTTGCTCACGGCTGAAGGCCGGTTTCAAATCGGTACCGGTAATGCCTTCCGGAAGCGGCTGGTTAAGTTCAGTGCGATGGACAATACTCTCACCCGGTACCCAGCCATGAACGGCAAGGTAGTTGGCTATGCTGCCGATCGCATCTGTCGGGTTGGTCCAGATATCGCGGTGACCATCCTGGTCAAAATCCACTGCATAAGCGCGGTAACTGCTGGGCATAAACTGTCCCAGGCCCATCGCCCCGGCGTAGGAACCGACCGGCTCCAGCTGAGACATCTGTTCTTCGCGAGTCAGAATCAGGAAGTTCTCCAGCTCACTGGTAAAGAACGGGCTGCGTGGTGGGTATCGGAAGGCCAGCGTCGACAGCGCATCAATCACGCGGTAACCGCCGACATTGCCACCGTAACGGGTTTCCACACCTAGAATCGAGACGATGATCTCTGCCGGCACACCATACTTCTGCTCGGCCTGAGCTAATGCTTCCTTGTGCTGCTGCCAGAACTCGACACCACCGGCTATACGCGAGCCGGTCAGAAAAATATCACGATACTCATACCAGGGTTTGCTCTTTTCCGCCGGTCTGGAAATCGCTTTGAGAATACTGTCTTTGACTTCGACTTCAGCAAAAACCTGTTCCAGCTCCGCTTCGTTAAAGCCGTGTTCAGTCACCATTTTGTCGATAAACTGAGGCAAGTCCGGTAAATCCGGATTAGCCATTACAGGCAGAGAAGTCAGACACAACAAGGCACTACTGAACACAAACTGTTTCACGGCGACATCATCCTTCGGTGAGTATGAATAGACATCAGGATACCGAAGCCGGCAAGCAAGGTCACCATCGAGGTGCCACCATAACTCACCAGCGGCAGGGGCACCCCGACCACAGGCAACAAGCCGGTAACCATACCGACATTAACAAACACATAAACCAGAAAGGTAATCGAAATACTGCCCGCCAGCAGCCTTGAGAAGCTGCTTTGCGCCTGGCTGGCGATAAACAGCCCACGGCCTGCTATCAGCAGATACAGACACAGCAGCAGGGCTGCCCCGGCGAGTCCGAACTCTTCAGCAATCACAGCAAAAATAAAGTCGGTGGAGCGTTCCGGCAGAAACTCCAGGTGAGACTGCGTTCCCTGTAACCAGCCCTGCCCGAAAGTGCCTCCGGAGCCGATAGCGATCTTGGACTGAATAATGTGATAGCCGGCACCCAGCGGGTCATTTTCAGGATTGAGAAAGGTCAGAACCCGTCGCCGCTGATAATCATGCATGAAATACCACAACACCGGAGCTGCTGCAGCGCAGGCACTGAGAAAGCCAATGATCAGTTTCCAGCTGATACCAGCCAGAAAAAGCACGATCAGACCGGAACTGGCAATCAGAATAGCCGTACCCAGATCCGGTTGTTTGGCAATCAGAAACGCCGGCAGACCAATCAGTGCCAGGCTCATGAGTATTCGAAATGCCGAAGGCGGCAAAGGCCGTTCAGCCAGAAATGCGGCCACCAGAATCGGTACCGCCAGTTTGATGATCTCGGAAGGCTGAAAGCGGAAAAAGCCCAGATTGAGCCAGCGCTGGGCGCCCTTACCTTCGTGACCGAACAGCAGCACAGCCGCCAGTAGTATCAAACCAAACGCATACAGCCAGTAGGCGCTGTCTCGCATTCGGTCCGGGTGAATCTGCGCCACAACCAGCATCGCGCCCATGGCGACACCGAGCCTGACCAACTGGCGAATTATCAGTCCACTGTCCTGGCCCCCCGCACTGTAGAGCATCATCAGCCCGACACCCAGCAGCAGTAACAGGCCAAACAAGAGCATGGCATCAATATGCAACAACTGAAACAACCTGCCCGGTTGCCAGGATTGTCGCTGAGGTCTGTCACTGATCAGGCTGTGGTTCATCCAGTTCCAATCCGAAATATTCAATCATCATCTTGCGGGCAATCGGCGCGGCGGTTTTACTCCCGCTGCCCCCGTTTTCCACCACCACTGCGACCACAAACTCAGGTTTGTCGGCCGGGGCGAAGGCAATGAACAGGGCATGATCATGCAGCTTTCTTTCCAGCGTTTCCGCGTCGTATTTCTCATCCTGAGCAATACCGAAAACCTGCGCGGTGCCGGTTTTTCCTGCCACCTTGAATGGCATGTCCTTACCGACATGTCTGGCAGTGCCGCGCTCGCCGTGAATCACCTCGACCATAGAGTCTACCACCGCTTCCCAATGCTGGCTGTCCTGCATCGGCAGACTGTTTACGCGCTCACTGCCGCGCAGTTCCATTTCACTCTGCCCGGCTTTACGACTGGCACGAACCACCTGAGGTTCCTGCATCACGCCACGCATGGCAAGTGTTGAGGTGGCATGCGCCAATTGAATTGGTGTGGTCTGATTAAAGCCCTGACCGATACCGGAGATCAGGGTTTCCCCCGGGAACCAGGCCTGATTGCGGCTGGCGCGTTTCCATTCTCTTGATGGTGACAGACCACTGCTCTCACTGGGGATATCAATTCCGGTTTCGTGACCGAAGCCAAACAGATCGAGGAACTGATGCAGACGGTCAATGCCCAGCGTATGAGCCAGATCGTAAAAATAAACGTCACAGGACTGAGCGACGGCATCGTTCATATCCATCATGCCGTGCCCATGGTGTTTCCAGCAGCGATACCGATGATCATGGCCGGGTAAGGTGTACCAGCCCGGGCAATAGGTTTTCGAATGCTCAGTCACCACACCGAGCTCCAGTCCGGCGAGTGCGACAAAAGGCTTCAGCGTAGAGCCCGGCGGATAGCTGCCGCGCAGCGCCCGGTCATAAAGCGGTCGCTCTGGAG
>ENA-ORCX01000390-ORCX01000390.1-marine-metagenome-genome-assembly--contig:-NODE-390-length-17802-cov-2.926037_pt1 | contig 17802 bp, 13 predicted proteins | sample MGYA00248630_ERZ508518 | MGnify/ENA primary metagenome ERZ508518 (study PRJEB26188, sample SAMN06268768) | marine metagenome | isolation source: Bioluminescent Bay, La Paraguera, Puerto Rico | place...
TTTATTGATTATCCAGGTTTTAACCTTCGACTGGCAGATGCTCTTGCGAAGAAGAAACTGACGAAAAAATCCGGTGGCGATATTACATTGGCCTATTATATCAGTCCTCAAATTTGGGCTTGGAAAGGAAAACGTCGTTTTAAAATGGCAAAACTGCTGGACTCGTTAGCGGTGATTTTTCCGTTTGAAGTGGATTGTTATAAAGACACCGATCTCCCCGTTGCTTTTGTGGGACATCCCTATGTGCAGGAGTATTATGAGAGTCCTTTGACTTACGATATCACGGCTCCTGTATTGATGACTCCGGGGAGCCGTAAGCAAGCCATTAGCAGGATTTTTCCGCGTATGTTGGATGCTTTTCAGGCATTTCATAAAAATATGCCGGAAAGTAGGGCTATCGTGCCTTATCCAACGGAGGAGCTTAAGCTACATCTAGAAGGTATTTTGAAAGAGTATAGTGATCTTCACAAGTGTGTTGACCTGATACCTTTTGGTAATGGCATGAAAGCATCTGCTGTTTTAGCCAGTAGTGGAACAATGTCACTTACCTGTGCATTGGCAGGTATTCCAGGGACGATCTGTTATGTAGCACATCCTTGGACATACCGTATTGGTCGCATGCTGGTAAAAATTGAGTATTTAGGGATAGCAAACCTGCTTTTACCGAAAACACCTATTTACCGTGAGTATTTGCAGGACGAAGCCAATGTGGATAATCTATTAAACGAATTGAACGTAGCTTACATGCCAGATCAAGTGCAAAATACGCAGTACATTTCAAATCGCCTGAAAGAACTGTTGTCTGTTCCGGCGGATCATAGTCCTGCTCAGTGGTTGTTGGGGCTACTTCATGGAGATGTTCTCAATGATCGGTGAGCCATGTCACATATGCTGTGACACATAGAAAATTTTAAGTGTGACATGGTGTCTCTGTGTCACACTTTTTTACATCAGAATTTTTCACTTATCTGTAATTCTTGAAATTATACGATTTTTCTAACTTAGTTATAATTAATATGTAAGGGATGCTATGTTTGTGGATGTTTAGCTATTTGAAGCACTGGTACACTTATTGCAAAGTAAGATACCGTGAGCAAAATACTTGGCATAGACTTAGGTACTACAAATTCATGTATGGCTGTCATGGAAGGTGGCGAGTCCGTAGTTGTCCCAAATTCTGAGGGCGCACGTACTACACCGTCCATTGTAGCATTCACTAAAGATGGCGAACGTCTGGTAGGACAGGCTGCAAAGCGTCAGGCTGTAACCAATCCACAAAACACCATCTTCTCTGCAAAGCGTCTTATTGGTCGTAAATTTGCTGAAGTTCAGGAAGAAGCTGCTGGTCTACCTTATAAGGTTGTTTCCGGTAAAAATGGTGATGCCTGGATTGAATGTAAAGTTGGCGACAAGGTAGAGTCTTTTGCCCCAGAGCAGATTGCTTCTATGGTGTTGGCAAAGCTCAAGTCCGACGCAGAAGCTTATCTTGGTGAAACAATTACACAGGCAGTTATTACTGTTCCAGCTTACTTCAACGATGCCCAGCGTCAGGCAACCAAGGATGCAGGTCGCATCGCTGGTCTTGATGTTCAGCGTATCATCAACGAACCAACTGCCGCTTCTTTGGCATACGGTTTGGACAAGAAGGAAGAAGAAACCATCGCAGTATATGACTTGGGTGGTGGCACCTTCGATATTTCCGTTCTTGAAATCGGTGATGGTGTATTTGAAGTAAAAGCTACCAACGGCGATACTCACCTTGGTGGTGACAACTGGGATACAGCCATTATTGATTGGTTGGTAGAAGAATTTAAGAAGGAAAACGGAATTGATCTCCGTCAAGATCCTATGGCTTTACAGCGTCTTAAGGAAGAAGCAGAAAAGGCCAAGATCGCTCTTTCCAGTGCGCAGAGCACCGACATCAATCTGCCATTTATTACAGCAGATGCCAGCGGTCCTAAGCACTTGAATATTCAACTTTCCCGTTCCAAGTTGGAACAAGTTTGTGATAGCCTCTTCACTCGCACAATTGCTCCATTTGAATCCTGCTTGAAGGATGCCGGTGTCAGCAAGGGTGAGATTGGCGAGCTTGTTCTCGTTGGTGGTATGACCCGTATGCCTAAGGTTGTTGAAACAGCCCACGGCTTGGCTGGCAAGGAACCACACAAGGGTGTAAATCCTGACGAAGTTGTTGCTATTGGTGCAGCTATTCAGGGTGGTGTTTTAGCTGGTGACGTTAAGGACGTTTTGCTCCTCGATGTTACTCCGCTGACTCTCTCCATTGAAACAGCTGGTGGTATTTCCACTCCAATGATTGAGCGTAACACCACAATCCCTAGCAAAAAGTCCAACGTATTTTCTACTTACAGCGATCAACAGCCTTCTGTAGAAATTCGCGTGCTTCAGGGGGAACGCCCAATGGCCAAGGACAACAAGCTTCTCGGTAATTTCCGTCTCGACGGTATTCCACCTGCTCCACGTGGTGTTCCACAAATCGAAGTTACTTTCGATATTGATGCCAACGGTATCCTACACGTAACTGCTAAGGATCTCGGGACAGGCAAGGACCAGAAGATTTCTATTACAGGTTCCTCCGGTTTGGATAAGGACGAAGTAGAAAAGCTCCGTAAGGAAGCCGAAGCACATGCTGCCGAAGATAAGGCAATGCGTGAATCAGCTGAAACACGTAATGAGTTGGACGGCGTTGTTTATCAAACTGAAAAGCTTATCAACGAATCTGGTGACAAACTTGGCAATGCCAAGGGCATCATGGAAGGCCTTGTTAAGGAAGGTAAGGAAGCTCTCGAAAGCAACGATGGTGCTAAGATGAAGACTGCCTTGGACAACCTGAAGAATAACAAGGAAATGCAGGAAGCTGTAACTAAGATGTATCAGGAAGCTGCTGCCCAGCAGGGTGGTGCTCCAGGTGCTGAAGGTGGCGCAGGTGTTCCTCCACAACCTGAAGCTTCTTCCGCATCATCCGACGACGACAATGTCGTAGACGCTGAAGTCGAAGACGTTGACGACAAATAAATACCTTTTGCCACTCTCCCTATCAGGGGAGTGGCTCTCTCTTTAGAATCACAACCCAAATAAGATTAAGAATATGTCAGAAAACAAAGTAAACCTGAAGCCATTAGGCGATCGTGTTCTCGTTAAGCTGGTTGAAGTTGCCGAACAAGTTAAAGGTGGCATCATCATCCCTGACTCCGCTAAGGAAAAGCCAACTGAAGCTGAAGTTGTTGCTCTTGGCACAGGTCGTAAGAGCGACGATGGCTCCTCTCAGGGCTTCGTTGTTAAGGTTGGTGATCACGTAATCATCTCCAAATACGGCGGTACTGAAGTTAAGCTCAACGACGTAACTTACCAGTTGCTCCGCGAAGACGATATTCTCGGCATCATTGGTTAATCCATCTGCCTCAAATTAACTCAAAAAGTTTAAGATTTTATAACTATGGCTAAGCAAATTATTTTTGACGAAGCAGCACGTAAGAAAATGCTCAAGGGTGTAGAAACCTTGGCTAAGGCTGTTAAGGTAACTCTAGGACCTAAGGGTCGTAATGTAATCCTCGATAAGAAATTCGGTTCTCCAACAGTAACTAAGGACGGTGTTTCCGTTGCTAAGGAAATCGATCTCGAAGATGCATTTGAAAACATGGGTGCACAGATGGTTAAGGAAGTTGCTTCCAAGACTTCTGATAGTGCCGGTGACGGAACAACAACAGCTACCGTTCTCGCTGAAGGCGTTTACAAGGCTGGTCTCCGCAACGTAACCGCTGGTGCAAACCCTGTTTACATCAAGCGTGGTATCGACGCCGCTGTAGCAGCAGCCGTAGCTGAATTGGCTAAGGTTTCCAAGGCTGTTGACGGTCGCGAAGACGTTGAAAACGTAGCCACTGTTTCTGCTAACTGGGACAAGGAAATCGGTAGCATCATTGCCGAAGCCATGGACAAAGTTGGTAAGGACGGCACAATCACTGTTGAAGAAGCCAAGGGCATCGAAACTACCCTCGACGTTGTTGAAGGGATGCAGTTCGATAAGGGATACCTCTCCCCATACTTTGCAACTGATACAGATGCTATGGAAGCTGTTTTGGACGATGCTTACATTCTCATTCACGAGAAGAAGATCTCCAGCCTTCAGGACCTTCTCCCATTGCTTCAGAAGGTTTCCCAGAGCGGCAAGCCTCTCCTCATCATTGCTGAAGACGTTGACGGCGAAGCCCTCGCTACTCTCGTAGTGAACAAGCTCCGTGGTACATTGAACATCTGTGCTGTTAAGGCTCCAGGTTTCGGTGATCGTCGTAAGGCTATGTTGGAAGACATTGCTATCCTCACAGGTGGTAAGCTCATCACTGAAGAACTTGGTCTTAAGCTCGAAAACGTTGATGTTGAAGATCTCGGTCAAGCCAAGCGCATCACTGTTGGCAAGGAAGACACTGTTATCGTTGAAGGTGCAGGCGCTGGTGCTGACATTCAAGGCCGCGTAAAGCAGATTCGTCACCAGATTGCTGAAACCACATCCGACTACGACCGCGAAAAGCTCCAGGAACGTCTGGCTAAGCTCGCCGGTGGTGTTGCTGTGATCAATGTTGGTGCTGCTACTGAGCCAGAAATGAAGGAAAAGAAGGCTCGCGTGGAAGATGCTTTGCACGCAACCCGTGCTGCTGTTGAAGAAGGTATCGTTCCTGGTGGTGGCGTAGCTCTGCTTCGCACAATCCCAGCTATCGAATCCGTAGTTCTCGAAGGCGACGAAGCCCTCGGTGTTGCTATCGTTCGTAAGGCAGTTGAAGCTCCTCTTCGTCAGCTCTGTGCTAACGCAGGTGTTGAAGGTAGCGTAGTGATCAAGGAAGTTTTGGCTTCTGATGGCACAATGGGCTACAATGTTGCAACTGACGTTTACGAAGACCTTCTCAAGGCTGGTGTGGTTGACCCAACTAAGGTTACACGCACAGCTCTCCAGAATGCAGCTTCCGTTTCCGGTCTCCTCCTCACCACTGAGTGCATGATTACAGATCTCCCTGACGAAAAGGGTGACGCTGGAATGCCAGGTGGAATGCCAGGCGGCATGGGCGGAATGCCAGGCATGATGTAATTGCTTCGGCAATTATGGCATCATAGCCTTATCTAGAATTGCTCATCACAAGAAAAGGCCTCCGAATATTCGGAGGCCTTTTTGCTGTGATAAACATACTACGAATCTTAATGGGATAGACCCAATACTATAGGGGTTGATTTGTAACCGATACCCATGCGATCTATACCCATGTCAATTAAGGTAAAGAAGTGTTCCTGTGTCCGAATACCACCGGATCCCTTTATTTTTATTCTCCCTTTACTTGTATCCATCATAGCCTGAATTACTTCAACTGTGGCACCTTTACTTTCACTTCCAGTAAAAAATCCGGTTGATGTTTTTACAAAATCAGCTCCAGCCGAAATAGAAACTTCAGTCGCTTTCTGAATTTCTTCTATGGTTAAAGCATCTGTTTCAAAAATCACTTTAACACTTGTTTTATACTTATGGCATATCTCACAAACTGCCTTTATGTCTTTCTCTACATCAGACCATAGCCCACTGCGTATCCAGCCATAATTGGCTACAATATCGAGTTCGTATATATCACCAGAGAGGCAACACTCTTCTGCTTGTAATACTTTGGATTTTGTACTGGATACCCCAAAGGGGAAATCGCATACAACGCAAATCTTGGTTTCAGTTCCTTTACAAAGCTCTTTAGCTATAGGAATAGAGGATGGGTTTATACATACGGTTTTGCATCCGAAGTCTATACCTTCCTGTATGTATCTTCTGATTTCATCTTGAGTAAACTCTGGTTTCAAAACTGATTGGTCTATATATGTGGCCAGTTCTTTCGTCGTCATATTAGAAGCATTTTTCATAGTGTCATTTTTGATAATGATATGTTTTATGCTTACTATCAAGCCACAACTAACGTACTATTCTAATCAGAATATGCCTTTGGACTATGATCAGCCAGATTCTTTGGTTGTGATCATTTAGAACTCTAGCTTTCACTTTGATGAAGCAACTGAAGGTCTTATGGGTGTGCAATATACACCACAGCAGGTTTCTACACAGGTGGTTGCAGGCGTGAACTATCGTTTCAAATGCCTTGCCCGTGTTCCGGCACCTTCAAATCAATGCTACGAAGCCATTATGCAAATCTTTGCTCCTTTGGAAGGTAAGCCTTATATTACCGATATCCATAGGATCTAATTTTTAATCTACGAGAAGCTGCTATGTAATGTAGCAGCTTTTTTATGTACAAAGTTAGAGTATAGCTCGTTTTGAGATTCAAATGTTTCTTTCTTGAGAAAGGGTCTCTTTTCTATCTTTATAGAAATATGCTTCGTTTGCTTTTCAAAAAGTGCCGCTGTTTTTTTTATGTATTCAGTTTATTGCTGATGTCGTCGATGTTTTCATCGACTCCACTTTGGGGACGTAATGTAAGTAATGCAGAGCTTTCGAAATTGATTCGGGACACGACTAAAGATGAGTGGAAGTCTCTTGAGCAATTTAATAACACTATAACTCGAAAGACTTTTGAAAATCGTCTTTATTCCCATTGGAATCCTGGAAAGGGTATTGCTCAGTATCTGAAAATTACAAATAAAGAGGTTCGTATTTATTTGTACAAAAATCACCGGGGGCACTTAGCGACGGTTCGTTTTGCTAAAGATGAGCATCATCGTTATAGAAATCCGGCTCCTTTTAGGGCTCCTCAGGAATTTGCCAAAAAAAGTTACAGTCAACGTAAGCCTTTGAAAGGGCTGAAAGTGGTGATAGATCCAGCTGATATTGGTGGTAAATGGGCTAAAATGGAGGATAGGTCTGTGTTGTTTAAAGGACATGGATGGATTAATGAAGGCGAACTGAATGTAATCGTTGGAAGGCATATAAAAGCTCGTTTGCAGGTGCTTGGAGCAAAGGTTTTATTGGTTCGGCATAAAAATGAACCTGTTCTGAAAACAACACCTAAAGTTGTTGAGAATGAAGCACGTAGGCTTATGAAGGTAAGGCCTCAAAATATTCCCACGTGTATGCAACCCTTGGTTAAACAAATCAAGCGGGGGGTGAAGTGGCGGATTGAGAGGGAAGCGAATCAGCTTTATACAAAAACGCTTGAAACCCGTGCCAGAGAAGCTCTTATTAAGAAAACATTTAAGCCAGATATTACTATTGTGTTGCAGCATAATGCTACGGCAGAAAGTAGCAAAGGTAAGCTTACTAAGACGAGGAACCTAAATATCTTTTTTGTTTCAGGGATGTATAGTAATGCTGGTCTAAAATACAGTACACGTAGATTTCATTTACTTAGAAAACTTTTTCAAAATGTTACTCCTGTTGAGTCACATGTAGCTGAATCTATTTCAAATGTTTTTAAGAAACAGACAGGCTATCCTCCTGTAATGTATGGGAATTCCAGTTCTACTAAGCTTATTATTCCAGGAAATCACTACATTGTTGCTCGGAACTTGATGTTTACCAGAGAACATGATGGTCCAACTGTTATTACGGAGCCATATTTGATGAATAATCCTATTACCATCAAGCGACTGTTAGCAGGTGACTATCATGGTAAAAAAATGATTGCAGGAAAAATGCGACGAAGTATCTACCAGGAGTATGCCGATTGTGTGGTTCAAGGTATACGAGATGCCTATAGTAGAAAATAGAGTTTTAGCTTTTCTTTAAAAAGGCTCGAATCGCGTCATAAGTTTCTTCACTTAAATGGTGCTCAGTGCCTTCGGCATCAGCGTCTGCCTGAGTTGGTGAAACTCCAAGTTTAATCAGAAATTCTACTAAAAGTGCGTGCCGGGCGGCTGATTTTTTAGCTGTTTCCAGGCCCTTTTCTGTTAAATAGATGCCTTCTGATTTAGAATAAATCAGGTACCCATGCTCTTCGAATCGTTTTAATGCTTTGATTACGGTAACGTGGCTTACACCGAAAACTGCTTGAAGGTCTGATATACGTACATCTTTGTCTCCCTCTAGGATGTTGTAAATTGCCTCTGCATAGTCTTCTGCAAGCTCATCTGAATGTTGACGTCTTACTCGGCTATGGCGCTGTGCAGCAGAACGTATTTCGGACTTTTTAACCATTAAGTTAGAGGTAAATTAATTAATTTGCGTTGACAAGATTATAGATGTAGCTATGGCTACGTAAAAGATGTAGCACGAGCTACGTTTTTTTAGCCATAAAATGTAGCCTATGCTACGTCTATAATCTTGAAAATGAAACGAATTACATATTTTACCTTGTTTACTCTGCTTTCTGCTTCTTGCTCTTTTGCTCAAGAAGACTTTGATGTGGATTCTGATGTTGTGGAGCTAGATCCTTACGTCATTACCGGAACTCGAACCATGCAGCATATTAGTGAGTCCCCCGTAAGAACTGAATTGCTCACACCTGAGGATTTAGAATTTGCTGCAACCAAAACATTTGCAGATGCCATAGAATTGATTCCCGGTATTCGTGTAGAAAACAATTGTCAGAATTGTGGAACATCGGAAATTTTAATGCTCGGTCTAGAGGGGAAGTATTCATCCCTTTTATTCGACGGTCAGCCCTTGTACTCTGGACTGGCCAGTGTTTATGGACTGGATCAAATCCCTTCTGTATTTATTGATCGTATAGAGGTTGTAAAAGGGGCTGGATCTTCTATTTATGGCAGTGGTGCGGTCGGAGGTGTTATTAATATTATCAGTCATAGCCCTTCTGTATCAGGAGGACTTGCAGAGATTCGTTATGATGATGTTAAAGGAGGTCGTGCAACAGAGTTCAGTGGTTTGGTTGACTATGTAGATAAAACAGGGAAAACGGCTATAACTGTTTATGCACAGTCATCAGATACGGACCCAGTTGATCTAAATGATGATGGCTACTCCGAACTGACAAAACGTTCTTTGGATGTTATGGGTACCAAAGCAATTTTTAAAACAAGTAAGGGAACGCTTACTTTTAATTATTCCAAAACGATTGAATCTCGTAGAGGAGGTGATCAATTTAGTTTACCGGATAACCTATCCAATATATCGGAACACTTGGAAACCGAACGTGACTGCGGATCTGTTAGTTGGGAAAGTATTTTAAGTGATCGATTGGATTATAGGATTGATGCAGGTTTTGCTTATACCGATCGTGATTCTTTTTATGGTGGACTGTTTGGTCATGCAGTAGATGAAGCCCTTGTTCCTGAATCAACCCTCGGTGCCGGAGATAATGACCAGGCTATGATTGATCTTGGTTATAGCACTTATGGGGAAGTTGCTCAGGACGAATATGGATATACCAAAGATTGGGTTTATAATGTGGAAACTCAAGTAAACTATCGCTGGAGTGAGCATTATACGAGTGTCGGTGTTCAGTATTCCACTGAGAAAATAGAAGATATTATTCCTGTGAGTTCATTTGTGGAGGGATATCCTGCAGAAGCAGATGTCTCTCACGGAGATACCTTAGGACTCTATGTTCAGGATGATTGGAGTTTTGCAACTGACTGGGAAATTGTTCCAGGAGTTCGTGTTGATAAGAATTCAGAATTAGATGATCCTATTATATCTCCGCGTATCAGTTTACGTTGGCAGGCAACTCCATCTTTGGTGTTAAGAGGAACTTTGGGGACTGGTTTTAGAGCCCCTCAGCCTTTTGATGAGGACTTACACATTGAAGTTATCTCAGGTGAACGGGCAAAGACTATACAAGCGGAAAATTTAGAGGAAGAAAAATCTGTTAGCGGCTTAATTAGTGCTGTTTGGAATCCCGAATTTGCCAAGGGACGCTTTACTGCGGAAGCAAATGTATTTTATACCAAATTAGATGGTGCATTTGCTTTGTCTGAAATACGTCATGACAGTAGTCATTCAGAAGCATATCGTATTCGTTATAATGGACCCGATGCAGAAATTGGCGGGGTTGAATTCAACTTAGGCTGCCTTCCATTTAAGAACCTTCGAGTAGACCTTGGATATGTTATACAGTATGCCCGTTATACGGAAGACATTGCCATTTATGAGGACGATGAAGGAAATATTATATATGAGGATGATTTCTTGGAAAAGCCAAACCAATACGGGATTCTTCAGGCAACCTATACGAACAAAGACTTTTTTGATGTAAATTTCAGTGCAATTTACACAGGTCCTATGAAAGTTCTAAACGAGGGTAGTGGTTATCTGAATGATCATACGGATCGTTTTTTAGTTTTGAATTTAACCTTCTCCCGTGAATTTAAAATGAATGGATTTCCGGATTTAAAATTATCTGTTGGAGTTAAGAACATAACGGATGATAGGCAGGAAGATTTGGAAGTCGGATACGATAGAGATCCTAGTTACTTCTATGGTCCTAGAACACCCAGAACATATTTTGTGAGTACAAAATTAACTTTCTAAGACCCATATTGGTCCTGACATAATAGACTAACTAACAAGAGCCATTCTCATAGGGAATGGCTCTTTTAGTTTGGGTTTTCAAAGAGAATTTTATAGTGGAATTCTCTTTTTTAGCGTTTTCTTAGAATATGGGCTGCTTTCACCATATTGTTTAGAGATGCTTGAGTTTCCGGCCAAGCGCGGGTTTTTAGGCCGCAATCTGGATTGATCCAAAGTCGCTTGGCTGGAATGCGTTTTTCTGCTTTTTCTATGAGTGAAATAATGGATTCTACGCTGGGAACGTTTGGTGAGTGTATATCGTAAACACCTGGACCAATTTCATTTGGATATGCGAATGTATCGAACACATCTAGTAGTTCCACGTCAGAACGGGAGGTTTCAATTGTAATAGCGTCGGCATCCATCCCTGCTATAGATTCAATGATATCATTGAACTCTGAATAGCACATATGGGTATGGATTTGGGTCTTGTCTTCGACTCCATTGGCTGCCACTCGATAAGCTCCGATGCTCCAGTCTAGATACGTTTTCCAGTCGCTTTTACGAAGAGGCAATCCTTCACGAAGAGCTGCTTCATCAATTTGAATAATGGAAATGCCTGCCTTTTCCAGATCTAGAACTTCCTCACGAATAGCTAGGGCTAATTGCAGGCAGGTTTCAGAACGTGGCTGGTCATCTCATACAAAGGACCAATTAAGGATAGTTACGGGTCCCGTAAGCATACCTTTCATAGGTTTTTTTGTCTGTGCTTGTGCAAAAGTAATCCAGTCGATCGTCATTGGTTTAGGGCGAGAAATATCCCCAAATAGGATAGGGGGTTTCACGCAACGTGAACCATACGATTGTACCCAACCAAATTGGCTAAAGGCGTACCCTTCCAGTTGCTCTCCAAAGTACTCCACCATATCGTTACGTTCGGCTTCACCATGAACCAAAACATCCAACCCTAGCTTTTCCTGAATTTTTATGACATCCTTTATCACTTCTTTGATACCATCAGAATATTTTTTGTCATTGATAAGTCCCTTTTTATGCTGAGATCGCAATTGACGAATCTCTCTGGTTTGAGGGAATGAACCAATGGTGGTTGTTGGGAATAAAGGGAGCTGTAAACGTTCTCTTTGCACTTTATTGCGTTCTGGGTAGGAAGATTTCCTATTTCCCCATTCAGGAGTAACCTCTGACACGCGTTTTCGAATTATAGGATTTTTGACGCTTATGGATTTGTGTCTGCTTTTTAGGCATTCAGCATTTTTCAGAAGAGCTTGTTTTACTGAATCGCGGCCATTGACCAGAGCTGATGAGAGTATTTTTAGTTCTTCCAGTTTTTGTTGTGCAAAGGAAAGCCAAGATTTTATTTCAGAATCTAGTTTTTCTTCCAATTCCAAGTCTACAGGAACATGCAGCAATGAGCAGGAAGGTGCCAACCAGAGTTTACTACCGAGTTTTTTATAAATAGGTTTGAGTTCATCCAATAGAGCTTCCAAGTCTGTTTTCCAAATATTACGACCATCCAGTACTCCAAGAGATAAGACTCTGTCTTCAGGGAATTTAGCTAAGACTTCGGAGATATCCGACTTTCCACGAACCATATCAATATGGTAGCCGGCAACGGGTAGTTTAAGTGCTAATTTAAGGTTCTCTTTCAATGGACCAAAATAGGTGGTTAGTAGAAGTTTTACATCTATTTTGGACAGTTTATTGTAAGCTATTTTATAGAACGCTTCCAACTGCGGTGCTAAATCCATCACCAAAGCTGGTTCGTCAATTTGAACCCATTTGGCTCCTGCGTGCTTTAAATTTTCTAATAGTTTTTCATAAGCAATTATGAGTTTTTCTAAATGCTTATATTTATCACTACCGTCTTTGCTTTTTCCAAGCCATAAATAGGTGATTGGACCAATGATAACTGGCTTTGTTTTATAATTAGATTCCCTGGCTGATTCCAAAGCTGCTAAAAGGCGATCTGGATTGAGTTCAAAAGTTGTTTCAGCTGTAAATTCAGGGACTATATAGTGGTAGTTGGTGTCGAACCATTTTGTCATTTCACCAGCATTTGTGCAGGAGCAGGCATGGTCTTCTGCTGAACGGCCACGGGCAGCCCTGAAGTAGTAATCGAGTTCAGTCCCTTTAGGATTTTTAACACGTTTGGGTATGTTTCCCAACGTAAAGCTCATATCTAAAACATGATCGTAGAGTGAGAAGTCACCTACGGTTACAAAATCTAGGTTACTTTGTCTTTTCCAAATTTCGGACTGAATATGCTCTGATTCGCTTTCCAAGTCCTCTATCTTTATTTTGCCTTTCCAAAAGGCTTCCAGTGCTTTTTTTAGTTCTCTTTTTGCACCAATTCGGGGATATCCCAGTGTATGTATTTTCATTTTAGTCACTCCTTAGTTTGTTTAGAAGGAGCAACGACGGTTCACTTTATCAGGAACAATAGACCTTAGCCGTTGCTTACACATACGGGTAGTCTCTGTGCCAGTCCAATCGCGAGACTGCCGTGCTCGAATGCTTTGAGGCGTCTCCTGGCTTCCGACCTTCAATGCTATGTGCCTTCCCGTTTCTTCAGTGACATAAAGCAGGTGCTATTCGGTTACAGTGGCGCGACCGCTGCGGATTCTCACCGCATTCCGTTTCTCAATGCATGTATCAAAGAATAATGATCAGATGATATGTTGTTTTATCCTGTTAAGCAAGAAAATGTTTTATAAAAAATAACTCTTTAGCTTTCACAGGAAGTGCATTCCATTATGTTTCGACTTAGTTCTTGGGCGGGGTTGGCACTTCTCTGATAGTAGAAGCTCTTTATTCCGTTTTCCCAGCCCCAAATAAGTAAATCACTGACTTCCTTTGGTTTGGCGGTTGGTGGAATCATTATATTAAGGCTTTGCCCTTGGTCTATATGCCTTTGACGATTTGCTGCTTGTAGAACTATTTCTTTTTGGCTGATTTCACCGAACGTTTTAAAAACTTGTTTTTCCTCATCACTGAGGAAGTCCAAATGTTGAACAGAACCTCCATGCACAAGGATGGATTTCCATACTTCAGCCGTGTTCATCCGTTTGGATTCCAACAGGGACTTCAGTTGGGGATTTCTGTAAGTGAAAGTTCCTTTGGCTAGGTTTTTCACGAAATAGTTGCTGTTTAGCGGTTCAATGGATGGCGATACTTGCCCCAGAATGAAGGATGACGACGTTGTCGGCGCAATAGCCATTGTGGTTACGTTGCGACGGCTATAACCTTTCAGTATATCTGGTTCCCCGTAAAGCTCTGCTAGTTCAGTTGTGGCTTTGTCTGCTTTGTATCTTATTTTTTTCCAAATCAGGTTATTTTGAATCTTTGCTTCCAAAGATTCAAAAGGAATCATTTTGGATTGGAGGTATGAATGCCAACCGAGAGCTCCCATCCCTAAGGCTCTCTGGTTCTTAGCAAAACGGTGAGCAGCTTCCAGGAAAGGTACACCAGCAGACTTTTGTATGAACTCTTCGTTTACTGCATCCAGGAAGAATACCAAGGTTTCGATGGCGTCGGTTTCTTTGATTTCATCCCAATGGAGTAAATTTAGCGATGAAAGCACACAGACAAAAGATTCATCTTTTGTAGAGGAGAGGGCTATTTCGCTGCAAAGATTGGATGAATTGATTGTTCGTCCCTTATCCTTATAAACTTGTGGTGCTGCATTGTTGGTGTTTCCTTTAAACACGATATACGGGTAGCCCGACTCATAACGTTTACGGAGAATACGAGCCCAGATGGAGCGCTTATTCATATCTCCGGCAATCATCTCCTGCATCCATTCATCACTGATCGTGATACCAACGCTCATCTCCTGAATGGGATTTCCATCCTCGCGTATCTGAAGGAATTCCAATACGTCTGGATGCTCTACTGGTAGGTATGCGGCAAACGAACCTCTACGTGCGCTTCCCTGGCTGATGACATTGGTTACTTTGTCAAATAGCTCCATAAAGTGAACGGGGCCACTGGATTGGCCACCCACACTGATCTTTGCTCCTCTAGGGCGACCTTCACCAAAGTAGCCTGAAGTTCCGCCTCCCATTTTGGACATCATACCAACCTCTGCTGTTTTGTAGAGGATGTCTTCCATGGTGTCTCCAATATGAGAATTAAAACAACTGACAGGAAGTCCGCGTGAATTACCAAAGTTGGTCCAAACAGGAGTAGCTAAAGAGTAGAACCCACGACTCATATAATCGTAGAATTTTTCAGCAAATCCATTTAAACGAAGTATCTTTTCAGCATTGCGAGCTATGTCGAGTATCCGTTCCTTGGCACTTTGACCATTATGTAAATAGCCGCGGGAAAGGAATAGTTGTGAATCATCATTAAGCCAATACCAAGGGAGTTTCGTTTCTGTTTGTTTGGGGGATGATAATGTTTCCATTAAAAGAGGTCTCCTACGTCAAAGCTTTGGTTGGATTTGGCATACTCAACAGGGCGTTGGTAGAAAAAGTCGGTCATAGAATTACCGAGTACTTCTTCATCAAACCAAATTGTTTTTTCCAGATCATCATTATTCACATCGAAAATGGGGCTGAACCCGATACTAATAAGGGATTCGTTGATACGATGCTGAATGAATGTCTGTAAGATGGAGCTGCTCAAGCGATCTTCTGTGTAGCCGCCAAGTATCCAGTCAATGATGGTCTTTTCTGATTCGTAGGCTACCTTGGCCTCTTCTGAAATGCGTTGTTTGAGATTATCATCAAAAAGATCAGGATGTTCTTTGCGAATTTCTTGAATCAAACGAACTCCTATTTTTGCGTGAATATCTTCCTCGCGAGCAGTATAATTCGTTTGTTGATTGGTATCCTTCAGCAGGTTTTTACGACCAAACCAATTTATTATATAGAATTGGCTGAAGAGACTTACATTTTCTACAAACAGAGTGAAGAGGATAAGAGCGTAGATGAACTGTTTTCTATCATCCGCATAGTTTCTCTGGATATATTTTTTCAGATAGCCTACGCGTCCTTGAATCCAAGGAAGTTTCAGATTTTCTTCAAAGACATCATCCAAGCCTAGTACCTCTAGTAATCGTTCATACGCATTGTTATGAATCACCTCGATGTTGGCCATAACATAACCCATATCTCTCAATGAAGGGTGGGGTAGATAATCTCCAAGTTTTGCCCAGAAAGTTTTAACAGCGATTTCTACCTGGCCTATTGCAGAGAGACATTTAACGATGATCTGACGTTCTGCTTCAGTTAGGTTTACTTTAAAATCATGAACATCAGATGTAAAACTGAACTCTTTATCGGTCCAGTGACCTTCCCACATTGCTCGCATGAACTCTTCAGTCCAAGGATAATGGTCAGGTTTACGAGATACTTGTTCTTCAAAGATCATAGGAATTACGACCCATATAAATGGGGATTTTAGTAGATGGATTGGTTGTTGTTGAGCAACGTCTACTCGCAAGTAAAAGAAATGGACTTAACTATTTTAGGAACAAAAGCATATCTATCTGATTCGCGAGATAGTCGTATTTACGTTTCAAGCTCGTCTCCTGGCTTTTCGATTCCAATTTGATTGATGTCCTTCCCATCTTTTATAAGTAACAGTGAACATCATCATCCTAAACTCGATTACAGTGGCGCGTCCGCAACGGATTTTCACCGCTTTCCGTTTCTTGAAACGTTCAACAAGCTAACCAGAAGGAGAAACAAATCAAGTGAAGCGATCTCTTTTTTATAAGAAAATTTTAAAAGAAGGCACAATATAAGGTGCTTTTCCTTTTTTATACTACTAGATATTGTGTTTTTGTCTTTGGCTAGACATGGTTCATCTCTTGACTTTTCTATGATACAAGAGGAGTGATAACAGTCATATCTAGTAGAACGGATAATTACAGCCGACAGTAAGTTTACCAGCAAATGCAGCCTATAATAAATCCTATAGAGGCAATGCAATAGGCAGCCGAGAAAAGTCTCATTGAACGGTAAATATCCAAGGAGTTTGTTTTACGGGCTTTTTTATTAAATATATGACTATGGCTTACTTTGCTGCCATGTCCGTAAGTATTCGTTCCACCCAAGCGAACATTTAATCCATAGGCGGCTGCAGACTCCGGCCAACCTGCATTGGGGCTGTTGTGTTTTTGTGCATCGTATATGATGGCCTTGAAATGTTTGCATCCACAGACCAAGTAGAGGGATAGAGCGCAGATACGTGCAGGGATGTAGCCGAGGATGTCGTCCATACGCGCAGCAATTTTACCGAAGCGTTCATATTTGGCGTTTCGGTAACCAACCATGGAGTCCATCGTATTGGTTATGCGGAAAAGTAAAGCTCCAGGAACCCCTAAAATGAAATACCAGAAAATGGGAGCTACGACAGCATCGTTAAAGCTTTCCATTAAAGCTTCGATAGAAGCTCGACTTACTTCGGATGAAGTAAGATTTTCTGTATCGCGGCCTACAATCCAGCTAAGGCGTAATCTGGCTTCTCCAAGGTTTCCTTCATTGAGAGGTTTGGCAATTGCTTTTACGTGTTTGATCAAATCTCCTGCTGCAATGCTCTGGAAAAGGATGATAGCTCCAAATAGTAGTCCAAATGAATTCGAAAGCCAGTTAACCAATAGATAAAAAATACCTATAGGAGTAATTATGGTAATGACTACCAGCATGTAGAAAATAGCACCATGAAATACGGAGTCGTACCCGATCTCTCTGGTTCGAGATTCCCAATACTTGATTGCATCACCCGTATAACGAGCCACATGCGGGAGCATTCTAGGATCACCGATTATCAAATCCAGAAAAATGACTAGAGCCAGCAAAGTTGCATCAGTTTCCCACATACTTCCAAAATGCATCCAAGTTTAGACAGCTTTCAAGAAGATCTGCCATTTCGTTATAAACCCCTTTTTTGTGATCAGTCCAAAGTGTATCTTTAACAGTTATACCTTTTAAATTTGCCATATCCACTAGCTTACGGCGCATGATAGGTGATTCAAATAGTCCGTGAAGATAGGTCCCCCATATATTTCCTTTTTGGTAGCCTTCGTCTAAAAGACTGTTGCCTTCTTTGACTTTTAGAAGCCTTTCACAAGGGGCGTTTGTAATCGTTTTACCCATGTGTATTTCATAGGCTTTCCATGTTTCGGAGTTGCAAAGGGCATCTACTTGTTTCACTTCCTTTTTAGGTTCAAATGTGGTTTCCAACGGGAGTAAATTCAGCCCCGCAATTTCACCTTTGCTACCTGCTATGCCTTTGGGGTCGGATATGTTTTGACCAAGCATTTGGAACCCGCCGCAAATACCAACGACAGGTGTTCCTTTTACTGCCTTCTCTTTGATGACTTCAGCCATACCAGTCTCGTTGAGCCATTGCAGATCATGGAGAGTGTTTTT
>ENA-ORCX01000392-ORCX01000392.1-marine-metagenome-genome-assembly--contig:-NODE-392-length-17729-cov-3.230342_pt1 | contig 17729 bp, 10 predicted proteins | sample MGYA00248630_ERZ508518 | MGnify/ENA primary metagenome ERZ508518 (study PRJEB26188, sample SAMN06268768) | marine metagenome | isolation source: Bioluminescent Bay, La Paraguera, Puerto Rico | place...
AAAGCACCAAGAAAAGCCTCTATAGCTACGAAGCTTGGGGACAGCGCCGTGACCCAGTAGACTGGATCGGCTCAGCCTCTAGCCAAAGCACCTACACCTCCGGCGGTGATACCGATGCCACACCACGAGGCTTCACAGGCCATGTTCCGAGGAGCTTTAGCGACGACATCCCGCAGGTCGCAAGACCAAAGCAATGATGGACGACCTCGGCCTAGTCCACATGAACGGCCGTATCTACGACCCACAAATAGGCCGCTTCCTGAGTGCAGACCCCGTAATTCAAGCCCCAAACAACCTGCCTATAACCGCTCCTATTGCATTTGAGGGAGTAGGAACTGCTATATTTGGAGGTTTATCTTAATCAAGTTTTCTTCGGTTAATTAAAGAACGAAATATGGCTCCAAAGAAATAAATTTTTATTGAGAAATAAAAAATCTACGTGAGTTGTTCGTGAATGGGAAAGTGAAAACTTTTCATTAATAGTTGACGGAATTACCTAATATGGTAATTTGAATGAGATGATTCAGTCTTTTAAGGACTCAGCTACGGAATCCGTGTTCCAGGGGAAGCTTCCGAAGGGTTTTCAGAAGGAGATATTCAAGCGAGCTATCGTAAAGCTCGACCAACTCAATTCAGCCTTGCAACTAGATGATTTGAGAATCCCTCCCGGAAACCGGCTCGAAGCTCTGAAAGGCGATATGCTCGGGTTCCATTCCATCCGGATCAATGACCAATGGAGAATTTGCTTCAGATGGGAGAATGGAAACGCTTTTGAAGTCGAAATTAAGGATTACCACTGATGAACAACATACCAAATGCATTTGCAGAAACGCTCAGAGAAACGCTTGAAGAGATCGAATTGGATCAAAAGCAAGTCGCTCAAGCTACTGGTATTCCCGAACCGCATTTAAGCCAAATGAAGTCCGGAAAACGCCGCATTACCCCGGAGTATGACTTACGCCTGTCTCAGTTCTTCCAGACATCGCCAGGTTTCTGGCTTCGCCTTCAGCTTTCCTATGACCTGCGTGTCGTTCAGGCCAAAAAAGGCGATGAAATTAAGAAAGAAGTACCTTGTTTTGCAGCTTAATCCTTAGGTCCGTTGCAAATTGACCTATCGCAGCTAATTACCAGTACTATATTACCCTTTTATTACAAAAACAGAGCCAATTTGGCTCTGTTTTTTCGTTTTTAGGTCAATATACGACGGATCTAAGTGTAAATTAGGGTAATACCGTACTGTTTAGTCGCAGGTTCAAATCCTATACGGCTTGTTGCCGTCTCAATAATCGAGCTAACTGATCTATGGAGTCCTTCTAACCATTGATTTGTTGCTGCTGGTTCTCGATGGATACTTAAAGGATGTCTCGGCGAATCTTAGTAATGACTTAAATAGTCTTTCTTTACTGTATGAGAAAATAAAAGAAGATTGCTAAACTACGGTTTCAGCAATAATTAATTTTCATGGATGCTAGTGGTGCTAAGGCGGCTTTAAGGGGATATCGATTACAAACTCTTTATATTCTAAAAGAGATTCTCGAAACAGAAGGAACTGACTATGTTTTCCAACCTGAAGGAAAGGAAGACCTTGCCGTATATAAGGGAGAAGAGCTTGTTCGATTTGTGCAAATAAAGGCTCACAAGGATGCTCTATCAATTTCTAGCTTCAAACCAAAAAACATAGATTCATTTTTTCGCCGGGCATTGAAACTATTGAAGGAGAGGCCGGGAATAAAAGCACAGGTTGTTAGCTTTGGAGATATAGGACCTCAGATAACCAAAGCTTGGGATGGTGATGAGCATAGTAAAGACCAGGTAATTTCATCCCTTTCAAGCTATGGGATTACAGAAGCTGATTTACTCTTTGATCAACTGGAATGGATACCCAGAGATGAAACAGAGGTAGATGATTTGATACGTGCTAAGTTAACCGAAACCATAACATCTGGAAATCCATCCCATGCATTTGATCTTCTTTCATGGTGGCTTCTAAATGCTTCAGAAAATAGAAAAAAAATCACTTATATTGATCTTAGAGATAAATTGACCTCTGTAGGTCGATACATTGAACATATCGAATCACATCGGAATGAATGGTTTAATACCATACATCCTTTGGTTGATGATCAGAAAGATTTGGATGAAAGTAGCCTTTCTCGAGAGTTTTATAGGGGTGTATCTGTAAGGTATAGCCATATATTGAAAGACCTTGATGTTCGAAGACCTCAATTGTTGGGTAAACTTGATGATTTACTACAAAACAACAAAACGGTCATACTTCATGGAGCATCTGGCCAGGGAAAAAGTGCACTAGCATACCGTTATTTAAAAGACTATGTTCCTATCCATTGGGGGTTCTATATAAATAGAATTGAAGACAAAGATCGTGCTCAGAGTATTGCTAATGCTGTTATAGGTCATTTGTCTGCATACGATCTTCCGGTTTACTTATATGTTGAGGTTGCACCTAGAGATACAAACTGGACACAGTTGGTTAAGTCTTTGCTAGATTTTAAAAATGTAAAGATACTCGTATCAATTAGGGAAGAAGACCTATCTCGTTCAGCAATATCTCCTGATGAATATGGTTTTCCTGCTTATTTGCCTCTGCTTTTTTCGGAGGAGGATGCTTCGCAAATCTACGGTATTTTTGCGGAACGAGACATCTCAATTTCATACCCAACGGCCAAAGACGCTTGGATCGCTTTTGGGCAGTCTGGTTCCTTATTGGAGTATGTATATTTGCTAACTCAGGACCGAACCCTTAAGTCCAGAATTGCATCACAAATCCAGCTTATCCGTGAAGAGATTTCAACTGGAGCGATTGATCCACAAACATTGCAGTTTCTTTATGCCTGTTCAGTTGCTAATGCTTTTGAATCAAAGATTGATGCCGGGGTATTATTTGATGCTTTAGGTGTGCGAGATCCCACTTATTTACTGAAAAAACTAAAGGATGAGTATTTGATTCGATTATCGGATGATGACTCATATGTCATTGCTATACACCCTATTAGATCAAGCTTCATTTATGAAGAGATTTACGACTCATCATTTAATCCTCTTAGTAAAGTTATTGATGTCATCCTGAAATCAATTGATGATTACGATCTGGAAGGATTTCTTCTGCATTTGTTTGTAGAGTTTAAGAAAGACACTCTAAATAATATTGAAGCGATTAAAAGGAATATACCAAATACATGGACTGGTTTCTCTGCTGTTAGTAGAGCCCTTTTATGGTATGACATTTCCTGTCATGTCCACGATAGTGAAAATTTGATAACTGAAGCTAGATCTTTCTCCGGTTTGGATGGTTGGTATCTTTTATGTCCAGACATAATGAATGTCTTTGAAGAAGACTTGACTGAGACTTTTTTAAATATCCTAGATAAATCAAACCCTAAAGGTGCTGAAAAGGCTCGTGATATAAGTAATCGTTTCAAATCAAAGAAAATACAGTTTACGAACCTTCAAGAATGGATTGGTTTTGCTAATATAATCAATAAAAAACCAGAGCATGATAGTGATTGGATTGGGTTGGGAGAAACTCTTAATTGGTTTCATTATTTAGGCCTAATCAGATGTTTAGAAATTGATTGGGTATTTGAATTGGATTTTCAAAATACATTTAAGAGTATTGAGATGCTTTCTGTTTTTTTAGAGGGACTCTATTACTATAATACTGATACTTATAATGTTTTTATTGAAAAGTATATAAAGAGCATTAAGGAACTCTTTCAGTTATCAACCAATACATTTAGAATCGAATTCTCATATAACAACCCAATCGCACATTATATTGTACCACATGACGTCTTAGCTGATAATTCGAGTGAGCTGAACCGTATGAGTGTTTATAGAGCAAATCTTTTAAAAAAGATATTTCCTGCTAACACCAATTATGGAGCGAAGGGTTACGGACACCTAATTGATTTAGACATTGAGGATTTCTTTGATGAATCAGAAAAGACATCAATTCTACGAGAGTCATTAATTAGCGATCAGTTCGTATATGGTAATGTTATATGGAGAAATTACTCTATCTATTTAGTAAGACCTGATACTTGGGAGCAGTATGTTTCAGAGGTTCTTGACATTAGAAAACGAATAGTCTCCTCGTTTGAGTTATTAAAAAAGACTCTTGATGGGTATTTTTCTAGTTATAAAGAACCAGAGATGCTCCTTAGAAATGGTGGTCCAATTGAACCATTATACTGGGCGGAACTTAGTACCGTTAGTTCTCAAAAACCTTCACTTCCAAAGATTGCTGTAGATCGCTGGGGGATTAGTAGTGAAGGAACTACTTATGATTCAGAAAAAAACAATAATGATGTTCTCAAGGGAAAGGGTGTAATACAGATTATATATGAATCATATGTAAATTCATTGGGCAATTATCTTACAAACCTAATGAATTTTTATAGTCAGTCCAAGTCTGCTCTGATGAAAAATGGAATAATCGGTCGATCTAATAAGTGTTTTTCTGATTTATTTGAATCTATAGAAGATATTTCAGAACACAATGACAGGCTCTCTGTATTTAATTTCATGGACGCCTACAAAAAATGTGTTCACATGCAAGAGGGTTTCAAAAATCATTTTGCTTCGCTTGTAAGTAAGGATGAGTTAACTAAGATTGAGTTAAAAGAACGTGAGCTTTTCAGCTCTATTTGGCCTCTATGGATTCAATTTGTCTATCATCCCAAAAAGAAATGGAATAAGAATCCTTCGAAGGAGGCTAGAAAATCCTATGAAATCCAGAAACGAGCAATCACAGATAGCTTACGCTATCATCTGAAAAATGGTCGAAGTAAAACATTACATTTAAAAATCATAGATAATATCTTTATTCATGATAAGCATTCTCTCTGTATTGCTGTAGATATATTTGAAGAAAAGGATCGAGATTTCTTTACTGAGATTATTAGGTCAATATGCGAAGCTATTAGACCTCTTGTTTTTGATTCCCTAAAATATTTTGTCTTTGCTAAAGAATGGGAGCAAATTGCTATAATTCCTACTATCGAGGGTAAACTATCTGCTCATAATGCGTGGATTATTCCATCAATTCATTTTGAAGGAAATCATAATCTTTTAAGCTCTGAATATTGGTGGTTGGCTTACCCTCGGGAGATATGTAATTCTGAAATTCAAAATCTCAATATAGATTTGCATTGTATAAGTAATGATCAGATATTTGACGAAACTGAAGCTGTATTGAGTCATTTATGTGGATATTTCAAACATCTATCCTGCTTTATCGATCTTGATGATGTTGATGAATTTGGGCTTTCAGTAATTGATAATTACCTAAAAGGTGTCTCGGAAAATCTTAGTAATGACCTAAATAGTCTTTCTTTGCTATATGAGAAGATAAAAGATGAAGGTAGGTATTCGGATGATATTGTTCAGAGGTTAAAGTCAATTTTAGACTATTTCAGTTCTAATACTCAACTTCCTATTGCCGCTAGTAATGAAATAGGAGGGACACTTGAGGAGCTTCATGATACTATCATTAATTACAAAGCATCTCTAATTAATTTTTCCGATTAGTATTGAACCCAAAATAGTTGGTTCCTCATCGCTTTAGCAGAACATTAGCTAAGCATATTACAAGAGTAGAGGAAATAGGAAATTAATCGATATTAATCTACTGATAGTAGGCGTTGTAGTTATCTTCTTCTGATTGTTCCCTTTTTATATATTTTTCTCCTTCTTTTACTAACCTATCTTTGGCTTCATCCAGGATTGGATTGTTACTGGAATCTAGCTTTTTTATTAAATCAATTCTACGTCGATAATATGGAATTCGAGATCCAGTTGATCCAAACGTGCCAAGTAAATTAGGACTGATTGACCGAACAATAGAATCTGAATCATCGCAATGATCTAACAAACAAAGAGTCGTTGGATGCCATTCGAATATAATTCTATCATTTTCCTTCGTAGTTGTAAATAGCTGTAGACTAGATAATAAGGGTTTAACAAAGCTACTGTTTTTATTTATCCAGCCTTCCAGTATTGAAAGTGGGATTTCCCATAGAGGAACATGCTGATTTTCGTTACTATCGTCACATAAATGATTTGAACCACGACACAGTAATCTCAATACAAAGTAACTCTCCTCAGACTCATTATACTTTTTTAACGCTCCTAAGGCTTCCAGTCCAACGCCATTGGATTTTCTTATCAGTAAGGCTAGTACCTCTTTGAAATAATCTTCAGTTCTTCCCCACATTCTCAGGTTTGACGAACTAATAATATATTCAAATAGTCGCTTTTCCCAGTCAGAATCATTACCTTGATTTAACAATGCAGTAGCTGTTCCCTTCCAGCTCCACGGTGAGCTTTGACCTACAGATAGGTCTAAGTATGGAGAAGAAATGATTTCCTTAAACAAACTACTATAGTAATTGAATTTACCTTCATCCCTCCATGTTATTAAATGAAGAATTTCAAAAATATAAGGAGTCGTTTTTTTAGATTTTGATATTATCGCTTTAAAAGCCTCATTTATATATTCTTTTGGTAATACTGACAGGGGAACGCCATTGACCAGCTTGCTTAGTTCTGCTGGAGGTAGATTCCCTTTTTCAATAGCATCAAATATCCTGTTTAAATCACTTTCTTTTAAATTAGAATGTGATTGTGTTAGTGAAACTAGTAAGTCAATTATTTCGCTATTCTCTTTGATGTAATCTAATATGTTACTTCCGTCGCTGTGGGAGGTATAACCATTAAACAAGCCACAAATAAAACTGTTGTTTCCTTTATGTTTATCTATTGTTTGCCATAACTTTAGGGAGGAATTAATTAATTCGAGAGCTCTCGTATCTTTTTTTCCTAAAACCGATCCAAAAATCCATGCTTGTTGTTGTTCTCCTAAGAGAAGATCTTCCAAATAGGGGATTAGGTTGATTTTTTCTAATGAATATTTACCAGCAAGTTCAATGGCGTTTTGTTGAGAAAGATCAGTATGCTTTCCTGAATCAGATTTCTCAAAATGGAACCCAGGTTTAGATATAATATCTTTTAACGATTGAGGTATTTCGTTAATTTCAGGTGTTACAATAGATAACCACTCGTCCAGTTTTGATATAGCAGTTGTCTCTTCTTTATTCGCATAAGTTAGTTTTAGTTTTATTGAATCTCTTGCTTCAGCCCAATAAGAACCTGTCATAGATGAAATTTCCTTCATTCTATCTTCGAGTTCAAAAAGAAGAGGGCTAGATAATATAGAATCTAGATTTTCACCAAGTGTTTTCTTTGCAAAATCACTTGTATCTTTTCTTGATAGTATATGAGTGCTTAATAAATTGAAGACCTTTCTCCAATACTCAAAGATTTCACTGTATTCATTGGGAGCCCAATCTAGGTTAGGATCATTATTGCCCGTTAATGTTTTGTTGCATCCTCTCGAAAAATTGCGATTTTCAAGAGCAGCTCCTAATGCTTTAATAGCAACTAGTCTGGTTTCTTTATCCTTCTTAGTTAGGGCATTATTAATAACAGAAAGTCTTTTTATTGCTGGTAATTTGGTTCCCGAGAGGTAGAGCTTGAAAAGCTGGACAAACGTGCCTGTTGAATTGTTTGACCAAGTTTCATTTTCAGCAGCAGCAAATTTTAAAAGTAGTGTTGCTGCTGGGGCAAAGGTTTCCTCATTCCATGCAAGAGTTTGAAGTCCTCTTGTCAGTGATGATCTTATTCCTTTGACTTTTAATAATTCATCCCGTGTTAGATTTCCTAATGCGTTTTGAGCAACATCTAGTGAATCTTGCGGACATAATGTACACAAGATGCGGAATACCTCAGATGCTGCTCTTCCAGATAGAAGATATTCCGCTTTTTGAAAAGGGAGACCTTTCTTTATCAGCCATTCTCCTATTTCTTTTCCCTTGTTTTCTTCTAGAAATTCTAATTCCTCAAATCGCTTTATAAAGAATGTTAAAAGATTAAACTCTTCTATTTTATTTAATACAGGTTCCCAATCATCCGTAAATACAGGAATGAAATCTGCGGCGAGAGCAACAGCAAGAGGTCTTGGCGTAATCCTAATTGTATCTGCTATCCTTTGGATGATTCTTCTCTTCTCTTGTTGTCTTATTATTTCATTGAATCTAAGAGTCGATACGCTTTCACAAAAATACTCTCTTATATGTTTTCTGTCTTCATCAAGCTTACCCGGCGATGTTCCAATAACCTTGAATAGAGATAACGCTCTCATTACGAGTAGCGTTTCACTATCAGGCTTTCGTCCTTGGCTCAGTAACTTATAAAAGAAGTTATCTTTTGATTGAAGGTCCTCTACTGTTGGAGCTCTTTCAAACTCCGCTATAATTCTGGCTATTATCGGAAATCCATGGGTATATTCAGTTATAATATCTAATTTTTCGTCGGTTAAAACTTTTAATGAGTTACTTTGCTTTAAAATATTCTTTAAAATATCTTTATTGTCTTGCGGATGTATTTCGAAAACATGTGTAGATTCGGTATAAGCTTTATCTTCATATTCGTGATATATGGTCAGCAACTTTATTTGACTACCAGTTGTTCTTTTTTCTAAATCTCGATGTAAAGTCAACATACAATCATCAACAACGACAATTGCTGAATAATTTGCATTTACCAATCTTTTAACAAATGACAATGTATCTGAGTCATCACCCTTATTATCAATATAGATAACAGTTGAGGATAGAGCCTGAATAGTCTGCTCTTTTTGGTATTCTCTTGAAAATAATTCACAAGCAAATCTTGTTTTACCAACGCCAGATAATCCAAGTATTCGGATGGGTTTATCATCATCCAGAATCGCTTTCTGAACATCTTCTATTCTACTACTAAATGATGGGTTTATAAAATATCGACCTTCTTGCTCAACAAGTTCCTTCCATTTTTCATATGTGTCATATTGGAAATCCTGGAAGTTGTGAACGATACTTTTTATATACGAAATCGTAGTAGGGAATTTATTTACCCAATTTGAGATATGGTTACAGTCGAGAATTTTTATTATTGACTCAGAATGAATCTTTATTCCTGATTTGGTCGCTCTTTCTCTAATCTTATTATCAAGCTCTTTTTCCCTTTCTCTCGCAATATTAGTTTTACTTGTAAAAAAAACATATGCTCCTCCAGTCTCCAGTCTCTCTTTAACTCTTGGCTTCGGAATATAGATATCAGTCTTAGGTTTTTTAATTGCGACTTCGTTTAGCAGTGCAGTATCAGTCATATCTGATGCCTTGCACTGATAATATGTCTGTGGATGTGGTATGAAGTCATTTGGTATCCACTCAGCACAATTCCACTCAGCATCTTTGCCTCCATCAGGGACCGTTATCTGGAACGGAACATGGATCCCAGGAGTCCTTATCATATTTGCTCCAGCTTCATTTAGTAACAGTTGATTTAGTAATTTGACTAACTGTAAAGGAGTTAATAGCTCTATTTCATTTGGATCTACGTTATTTAGGGGGTAGGGATTCATAATTTATGCATTCAATTATTACTGTTTTTGTGAGAATGTGAATCAAAACCTTGATGATCTTAGGGAATCTTTAATCAAAGGTTTTTCTTTTCTCTAGTATTTGTTACTCCGATGAATATCAGGTAGGTTTTGGTTTAAGAATTCCGGAGTCAATCCACGATTTGATGCATTATAGGTCCATCGTGCAAACTGCTCGAGTAGGGCATTATTTGTCATTTTAAGCCTCTCGTTTTCAATTTCTAGCTTCTCAATCCTCTGTCTTGCAGCAACAAGCTCAGCGGACATAGGCTTCCCGTTAAATTCAGGGCGTACACGGTCCTTAGAGGCCTGAAAAGCGCCCTTGATTTGCGGATACCGGTCAAGACACTGCCTAGTATATGAAATGCCTATATTCAGCTCTATCTTTTGGATCAGCTTACTCCACGTAATCTTATCACCCTGTTTCCATCCATCAATGAGGCCGCAGATTTTCTCAATGGTTGGACTATCAAGATGTTTTTTCGCCTTTTTGATTTTCCTCATCATAAATGGTTTTTAATTGTTGAAGCATTTTCTGCTCATTGGGTGGTAACGAATCCTTTCGTTCGAGCAATTGGTTCATCGCTTGCATAATTGGACTATTATCACGCAAATTGAGTTTTATTAGGGTTCCATCGGGGCATTCAGGATCGTCCATAATACCCTTTACCTGGCGAAGATTGCTTAGAGTTTTCCGGTTATGAACAAGCCATCTATCCGCATTAATATTTCCATCTTTGACTTCTTGTTCCGCGTCATGGACCTTCTTCTCCAGGATGCTTAAGTGGTTCGACAGGTATTTATACTTTTTGATGATCCCTTTGACATAGCAATGTTCATTACAATTGGCACAATCCTTGAAACGAGTGCATGTCATCTGCCCCCAGTCCTTTGTGCAAAATCCCATCCTAGTTTCATGGATTGTAGGCGAATAAAGCTGTTCAAAGTCCTCGTATTCAACAGGGGTGTTTATAGAAAACTCTTTTTTGGATTGAGTTTCCAGTTTTTCACTAACCAGCAGCCTCATTTCTTCGTCAGTTGTATGAATATATGCCTGAGTTTGTTGAACGCTTTTTCTACCGCTCCAATTAGTAATCTCAAAGGCATTTAGTCCGCCTAATTTTGCTTCTGTATTTAACCAATGCCGGATTTGGTGGGTGCGGATTACAATTCTATCACCATTTGACTTTTTAAGTCCTAGATGATCAAAAATCGATTGTTTCCCCTTTACGTTTCCTAACGCGGCAGAAACCATTGGAACACTAATAATCGCTGGTGCTAGGATGGGTTCGATGTAAGAGGCCTTTCCTTCCAGTTGGAGAAATCCAACAACCAAAAGTGATTCACTTATTTTTTGAGTATGATTTGAATCGTAATACGGAAAATGCTCAGGAAGTAGTTTTTTGCGTATGGGTTCTTCAATTTCTGACCATTTAACCATAAAACGATAACAGCGCCTAGATTCTGAAGTTTTATGATATGGAATATTGTACTTTTTGAGCCATTTCCCGATTTCGTTTACTGGGAGAAGATCCTGTATTTGAGTGGCTCTGATCAAATCATCAGGACGCTCTCTTAAATACTCCCACTCAGGAGGGAGCCACAGCTTCCCTGGGTTATCCTCATACCACTTAGCAAGCTTTCTATATGGCTCAGTTAATTCTTGCAATCGGGTAACAGCAGACCTTGCAACATCAGCGATAGCTTTGGGGACTTCCTTTAATTGAGGAGGTGCACCTTTCTTTGGCCACCATCGAAATAAAAGCCTGCTACCTCTCTCGTCTGTTTCTTCAACTAGAGGATTTCTTGGTAGAACAAACAATTCGCTTACCCGGCCAGGAGTAAACAGCAACAATGAAGCTACAGCAGTAAAGAACTTATCTGGGAAGGTTTCTGCCAAGAAATACGCACGTCCTATTGCTCGTATCGACTCAGTATCAGGATTGCGTTTTTTTCTATAATTTCGGCCATCTTTACCCGTCGCCATATATGTGCTGTCATGGAGAAAAGGTTGTTTCCATGAGTATCCACCTTCGGTAAGCTCATTGGTTAGGAAAAAATCAGAAATCTGTTGTAAGCGTTGGCCATAATTACTCGGACTTTTATGCTTTAATCTTATAAATCGGGTAATTTCATTCAACACATCAGGTGAGATTAGAGTAAGATCTATGATTCTATGAAGTTTTAGTAATACTTCATCAAGATAGCAAAAAAGCGTAATAAAAATCGTAAATCCAGTAATTGATTTCTTATGACGGTATAAATTGAAGATAAAAGCCTTAACAAAGGGAAGGATATCAGGACTCAATCGGTTGAAATTGATAACAAGGTCCTTCCTTCCTGGAACACCTTTTTTAACGGGCCAGTGAGTGCTATCCCATTGAAATGGGATCGATCCAGATTCGTAAAAGGTTCCAAGTAATTGCTGCTCGTTTGCTATAAAGGATGAAAGCTTGGCCTGAGAATCAACTCGCTCCTGAGAAATGAATTCAATCTGAATCTGTTTGTCACTCATTTTGAATCCTTTTCTTTTCTGGCTCGACGTGCCAGCACAACAACCTGAGCAACTGCCATAATGGTATCATCAAGAGACGTTGGCACTCGAGCATCGCCTAACTCGTCAATTTCTTCATTTCTTTCCTTTAACAGATCATCCAATAAATGTTCATGGGGAGCGTTGATAAATGGATTGAAGAACCGACAAGTATAGCAGGCGAGGGGAGCACACTGGTTGCAAAATCCATGATGGCCGCATTTTCCTAAATCAGCCTTTCCATCACGTTTCACTCGATATTTGTTGTCGCTTATGTCTGTGTCATCGTCGATCAGAGTCCCCGCAAAAGCTTGAGCCAATGTTGCCATAGACAACGCCATTGCCTTATTTAATCTTTCTCCTGATTTTCGTGTCCATCGGGTGTAAATTATGGCAGTACCTGAAGTCGTATGATCTAATAGCTCTGCGATGATATACTGGTTATGTCCTTCTTCAGCAGCCCTAGTTGCTACAGTGTGGCGAAACCTGTGACTGGTCACACGAATGGGACCACCTGTTCGCTCAGAAATAACGGTAATCTTATCAAAAATACCATCTAGTAAACCGCGTAAGTATTGGTCCGATGGATGATGTATGAAGCCTGGTAACTGCCTTCTCTCCTGGTTCCATTTTGGGAACAAAGGAAGTTCCGATACTGGAATACCACAAATAGCCCCCTCTTTTTCTACATTCTTGATTTGTGCTTTAATTAATATGGCAATCGACTCTTCTACTTTTCTTATTTTGAACTCAGTACGCATTTCTTTCCTCCTCTTGATTGAGGGGATTGCCAATGAATACCTTACATACCCTTCATCATTGAGAGTCTCTAAAAAATCTTTGCACTTTAGTGAGGCTACCTGAGACAAACGGGGAGCGAAGCAATAATAGATCAGAAATAATAAGTAGTTTGTGACACTAATCACTCCGTTAGAAAAAGAATCCGTTACTTCCCTTAAAATGTTTTTTTCTTCATATACTGAGAAGGGGCCCCAAAAAGGATCTTGGGTTCTTACGTACTCAAGGCTAGTTTTATCATATCCAGGGTTTATTTTATAAAGTTCTGATACGATTCCTTCTTCCAGAAATGGAAGCGATAAATTCTCCCAGTAACTTAATATAGACCTAATATAATATTTCCTTATTGTCTTTTTCTTGTTAAAGATCGCAAGGGTTGGCCTTAGGGTAATTGAGTTAACAATACCGTCATATCTAGGGCATTCGAAAATAATTTCACAAAGATCCTCGAACATTTCATGAATATAGGCGGCAGTTAAACGCCGTAATAATACCATGTTTAAATACTTAACAACCTTAAGGAAGGATTCGGAACATATGTCTGATATTTTAGAATAATCAATGCACATCTGTGATGTTACATTTGCTAATTCCCATTTATCAGAATTTGGATTGTATGGATATCCCTCTCGAGTTAATTCACGGCTTGGTAACTCCCAATTATCTTGGAATTTATCAGCTTCAACTGAACCCCTTCGTTCCTTGAGGTAATCAGTCATCAATTACTTCCTTCCATTTGTGCTTTTAGCAGATGCTCTTTTACGAAATCTTGCCTTGATTTTGTGACTTCACGTGCCTTCTCTCGAGTATGTCTTCGAGTATATACTCCCGGCATTTTACTATGTAGGACCCAACCATTATTATAGGTTCGGATATTAACTTCTTCTTCTGGTGAAATCCCTAAATTATCGAAAAGCTCAGATAGATTATCATTGTAAGTATGCCTCAATATATGAGGGGATATTCCGCAAAGAGATTCATCTACAAGTTTAATGCGATCAAATATCTTACTTACGGAGTCAATGCTTAGAGGCTGCCCCAAGCACCTCCCTTTTCTGTGATTAATAATCAGGTAGTTATGACGATTTGAGTAAGGTTTGCACTTAGGCCTATGGTCCAAAACATACTCATGAATCTTTTGGGTCAATTCACTACTAATGTTTAGCTCACGTCCTTTTCTTTTAACTTTCGGAATCCTTGACCTTGGGTCTTTTCGTAAGTCTTGTTTCCTTTTGATGCAAATATAGTCATCTGTGAAATTTACATCAGAAATCTCTAAAGAAAGTAACTCACCAATCCTCATTCCTGTTTCAAGTAGTAGCCTAACAATCAATTCATTGCGGATTCTCTCTTCCTTGCTTTTCCATGGGTTAGCGGGGTGGGTAGGGGTAATAACCTCAAGTAGTATGTTTTGGGCAATTTTAGATAAACCCTCAGGTATTGAGTCTGCGTGGTAACCCTCTAAGTTTTTTGACAACACACTGAATTGATTGCTGATGTTATTTACTGTAAGAACTGATTGTTTTCCACGTTGAAGCAGCCAGAGAATGTATGACTTGATTGTTCGTAATCTCTTAGCCCAAGTCTTTAAGGAAACCTGTTCAATTGATCGGCCTTCAGTTTGATATAATTCCACAATTCGATGATGACGACCGTTAGTGTCCTGTTTATCACTTTTTTCGAGGCAGTTCTTTCTCTTGCTTAAATAGGATGATAAGCTGCTGAGAAAGTGTGGCTCAATTATGTTATGCATCACATCGAGCTCAAACGATGACTTCTTATAGGCTACTTGGTACCATTCCTTCGCGAGAATCACTGTTGCTAGATCTGCATATAGGGTTGCATATGCATGGCCCAGTGCTCGGCGATCTGATAATATCCTACATGTGACCGAAGCACATCTATATAGCAACTAAAAAGTTACACTTCACCATATCTATGATATATCACCTAAACATGAATAGGTAACAAATATTAAGTAAACGAGTTAAATCTATTATATACATTTAGATAGGTAAATATGTTTACATAGTATCATTACTATGTTTCCCATTACATAATATAAATTGTGCGACATTTGCTCTACTTGTCTGATTTCTTTAATTAAGTCAGGTTTCTTACTGGATTAGCTCGTGACCGTAAGAATTATCTATGCAGCATTTCCAGTCGTTATCTATCTTTTTGAACACGTATGTGGCTTTTCTCTTTTGAGGAGCAGTATTTTTGGCAGATACTATAGTTTCAGCCAAAACAAGTACGGTGTCATTGCTTTCTACAAAGGCCATTCCTGTAACCTGCAATAACTTTGAATGCGCTCAGTATTTTCTGTTTACCTACAGCATTCATACCAGGCTTAAGGACCAAAACCGCATCATCTGTGTAGATATCCATTAGGCTCTCAAAGTCTTCAGCCATAATAGATTTATCTGCTAAACTTATTATAGTTCACGAATCTGATTTTCTACAGCGGTCATTTAGCTTTTCCCCAACGATGCGTAAATGGATAGTAAATGATAAGAGCCCGTCCGATAACTTCTTTCTCTGGAACTGGTCCCCAGTAACGACTATCTAGGCTCTGGTCTGAGTTATCACCCATAGCAAAGAAGTTACCCAGAGGTATTGTATAAGGCTGTTCTTTTTTCAGGTATTTCATGCGGGAATCATCATTTGTGTAGCCTTCATATTCGCCGATTTGATTGGCATTATTAAAGAAGGCCACATTGTCCTCTGCTAACTTCCCGTTTCTGTATAGTTCAGGATATTTTACCTGCAATGTGTCTCCGCCTTTACCTGCGATACGCTTTATAAAGTACTTGCCACGTTCGTGGGCGTATTCTCCTGTCATACCTGGAATGTTATCGGTACGGAATACAAAGGGTTCTCCAACTTTAGGTGCCCGGAAATGGTATGTCATACGATCTACAAAGAGTTGATCACCCGTAAGAATATCAAAAGAGATTACGCTATCACCAGGTTTAAGCTTTTTACCTGTCTTAAGAACTGCACCGATGCCTTTTACAAAATCTATATTTACCGCCTTATCACTGTAAACAGACTTTATCAGGCTGTTCATGTTGAATTCTTCAGGCACATCCACATAAACAGGCTTATCTCCCACGTAAAATGTGTATCGGGCTTTTTTTGCAGGAAGCACAAACCATTTTCTTCCATAGACCAACTGCCCATTTATTCTATAGCTGTATCCTTGATTACCGAAACCATAGAGTTTTATTGGAATGAGTAACTCCCCTGCTTCCGGTGCTTTCACACTATAGTGTTTAGAGAAGAGAGTTATTTTCCTAAAGATCTTTTCCAGACCTCCTGGAGCGTCTTCCGGGGTTTCAAAAACCTCGTAAGTCATCCCATTATAGGTTGGGTACATGGAATTGGTCGGAATCTTGAATGGCTGAAAGAAAAAGGTACGAATTGCAATAATAGCAATTATCGCAACAAGAAACATTTCTATGTTATCCGTCCAGCTACGTGTGTGGTAGTAATTCCCGCCTGATGCTGTCAGCTCCTTAATCAATTCGCTATTAGCAGCATTTAGTTCTTCCTCTGTAGGTTTTGTTTCTCGATGCTTGTCCAGAAGATCTTCCATTTTTTCAATGGAAGCGTAAAAACTGTCAGCCGCAGTCTCTGAAAGGAGATCCTTCCTGTAATTGTAGGCCTTTGTCGCCAGCATAAGCCAGTTTTTGGCTTCTTTTACTTTCTTGGAAGGGACTTTAGCTGCTGCTGTAATGCTCACGGAAATATAATTAATTGGATGATTTTAAAATGTCGACAAAAGCTTCTTGTGGAATGGATACCTTACCTATCTGTTTCATGCGCTTTTTACCTTCTTTCTGCTTTTCCAGAAGTTTGCGCTTACGGCTAATATCCCCGCCATAACACTTTGCTGTAACATCCTTACGGAGAGCGCCTATGGTTTCACGGGCAATAATCTTACCTCCAATTGCCCCCTGAATGGCCACTTTATACATCTGTCGAGGGAGAATTTCTTTTAGCTTGGCACATAAAGCACGAGCTTTAAACGGAGCCTTATCGATGTGGCATATGGAAGAAAATGCGTCAATGGTCTCACCATTTACCATAATATCCATTTTTATGAGCTTATCTTTTACATATTCGTGAAGCTCGTAGTCCATAGATCCATATCCCTTGGTAATACTTTTCAACCGGTCATTAAAATCCACGAGAATTTCATTCAAAGGCAAAATAGCATGCAACATCACGCGCTCATCATCCACATTTTCGGTGTGTTCGCAAATACCGCGCTTCTCCATGATAAGAGCAAGAATATCGCCAATAGAAGAATTAGGTATGTGTAATGTGGCCTTAATCGTTGGTTCCCAAATGGATTCTATCTCAGCGGGATCAGGTAAATCCGTCGGGTTGTCTACCTCAATAATTTCTCCGTCGGTTTTATTCACCTTATAGACTACAGACGGATACGTAGTGATAATATCCAAGTTATATTCACGTCTGATACGTTCCGTAATGATTTCCATGTGGAGCAAACCAAGGAACCCGCAACGAAAACCAAAGCCAAGAGCAACAGAACTTTCAGAGGCATAAGTAAAGGATGCATCATTTAGGCGAAGTTTCCCCATACTAACCTTCAGCTTCTCATAATCGGATGTATCGATTGGATAAATTCCGGAGAAAACCATTGGACGCACTTCCTGATAGCCTGGAAGCATATCTTTTGCTGGATTGCTGTAATGCGTTATTGTATCCCCGATTTTAATGTCTGCAACTTCTTTAATATTGGTAACAATATAACCAACATTCCCGGCGTCCAGCGTGCTACTGGTCTGCATTTGAGGCTTAAAGACCCCTACTTCCTTTACTTCCGCACGGGTACCGTCACTCATCATCATCACCTGATCATTA
>ENA-ORCX01000394-ORCX01000394.1-marine-metagenome-genome-assembly--contig:-NODE-394-length-17679-cov-3.009260_pt1 | contig 17679 bp, 14 predicted proteins | sample MGYA00248630_ERZ508518 | MGnify/ENA primary metagenome ERZ508518 (study PRJEB26188, sample SAMN06268768) | marine metagenome | isolation source: Bioluminescent Bay, La Paraguera, Puerto Rico | place...
ATGCTGTTTTACCTAGCAAGGCAATAAACTGAGATCCTCCTTTTGCTGTGAGTAAGCCCGCATGCAAACGAAAAGCCATAGGAGCAAGAAGCAAAGGAAGTAACACACACACACTAAATCCCCTGAAAAAGAGATGCACAGGAATCAGCAAGCATATAAGGTGTGATAAAAAATGCTGCATCTTACCAAAACCACGTCCATAGCGGACAATCAGCGTTCTTTTGCCTGCAGCTTTATCGGTTTCATAATCACGGTAATTATTCACTATAAGTAAATTTACAGACAAAAGTCCCGGGACACAGGCAACAAAAAAGCTATTCCATGTGATGATTCCACTTTGCACAAAGTAGGTTGCCATAACAGCAACCAGACCAAAGAAAACAAAGACAAAAATATCAGCCAATCCATTATAGCCCAGTGGATATGGCCCTCCCGTATAGGCATAGCCGCAAACAACACTCAACAAGCCTATAGCAATAAGCCCCCAACCTCCATAAGGGATAAGGAAACATCCAACAATAATTGCCAGAACAAAAGTGATCCAAGTTGCACGCTTCATGGAAGCTACTGAAATCTCTCCTGAAGCAACACCTCGTTTAGGTCCAATACGGTCTTCCGTATCAGCACCCTTTAAATAATCACAATAATCGTTTGCAAAGTTAGTCCCAATTTGAATCAAAAGAGCAAATGTAAGACAAATAAGAGCAGGAACCACTTGCATTACCCCGTCATGCCACGCCAAAGCCGTTCCCAGCATCACAGGAATAATAGCAGCAGGAAGTGTTTTAGGTCGTGCACTTTCAATCCAAATATTCATACCTAGCACTGTGTATTATTCATACTTATTGGCAATACCTAGTCTCCAAATTCATCTCTCCTCAACGTTCTCATATGGTGCCCAAGCTGAATCACAATACAATCTACATCCGTTCCCCATTGAAAACCACCTGTATCTCCAATAGACAGAAAAACAGGATCTCCTTCCTTATAATTGATGCCCAAGCAAAACGAACGCCATAAATCGTTCGACATTCTAAACTCCTGCAAGCAAGGGCTATCATTACCAATCAAACCCTCAGAACGAATCACTCTTGTTTCAGTAAACTTATATTCGATCTCTGTTTCCAAAAGCATCTTACTATCAGAATCAAAAACCAAACCATTGCATTTAAACACTGGAACACTTCCATTCATACTAAAAGTAATAGTACCTTGATCAGCTTCATATATTCCCGAATGGGAGATATCTTCACTAATGGAATGCAAAAAACGAATTCTGGTTATTTCACCAATACCATCATTCATATTTGAACTAATTTTCCCTGAATAAATGCTAACCGCTAATAGCACGAGGGTGATACACATCATAAAAATTCCTGTAGAAAGCAGAATTTCCAACAAACTATACCCTTTGCTATTTCTAGAATAATTCATCGGATATAGCTAAGTAGAGGTATTTTTGAAATTTTGGCAGGATCTCCCGACAGAGGAAACACTTCAACCAATTCATAAGAACCAACGGAAACAGAAAAACAAGATTTCACCTGAACAAAACAAACTGAGTTTCCGTCGTCATCATCCCCCAAAGACCATTCACCCTCGGTATCAAATGATAAATAACCTTTAGTTCCCATAGAATCATTTGATTCAATACAATCCCTTATCAGAGCTACATCTAAAGGGAGTAGTCGACCATAATAACGATTAGTCTCAAAAAAAAGAGACATCAGTGAGGCCATGGTAATGCCCAACAAAGAGAGAGCCATAAGAACTTCAAACAACGAGCTACCTCTTTTAGAAACGGTATTCAAAATTCCTCCTATTCACGATAAAAACAGCACATCTAGCTTCAGATCCCTTCCCTAAAATTGAACTCAAAGGAAAAACAGGAGTTTCCCCATACAATTGATACCCCTCACTATTTTCTAAATCCAAAGAAATACTTTTTGGACAAACAACACTCTGCACGTCCTTCCAGTCTCCGTCTTCCAATCGCACAATTTTGAGAATCATACATTTCCCTGAAATATCTATCTCAATTCCATGTGGAATCAATATCCTTGAGGTTAAATCAACCGCTCTTTGTGCAAAGGAACAAAAAGTTACGTCCAACCATTCTTTGTCCTTGTTGCCTGAAAAAAAGAAGCCCGAAAATGCATAGATAAAAATTCCTGTAAGAGCTAAAGCAGAAAGTAATTCCAACAGACTGAAACCTCTTTTTACTTCCAACTGCATATCCATTCCCAATCTGAATTTTCTTCGTCATTCAAAGAATAAACAGCTACCGATGCATAAATATACGTCCTCCCTTCTGGGTAAAATTCTTGAGGGATTCTAGAATCCACGTCCAAGTATATTTTCCCATCACGGTCATCATCGGTTAAGACAATAGTATGTGGATTCCCATAACCATCACCCGGAACATTCTCCCCGTTATAAGTAGCACGAAAATCAGCCTCGGAAAGAAGACAATATGGCTCACCATCGGTACCATTTGTCAGTGCCTCCAAAAAGGAATCCATACACAACGCAAGATCATCCGCAACTACCTCAGTATCAAAATGAGGGTATTCAGCATTCTCATGCCGATAACTCTCGTAAGCGAGGATCACCTTATCAAACCAAGCCTGAGTTATTCGGCGATTACTGCTACGCTTAGCAACACTATACGCAGGAATCAAAGCCAGCATCATGATTCCAATAATTGAAATCACTGTCATAATTTCCAACAAGGTAAAAGCTGTCTGCCTACCAACCACGAGAATCAACTCTTATTAAAAGAAATTAAAGAGTCAACCTAACTGTTTCTATTTTAGCATAACGACATGTCAGAACATTGACGAAAGAGACATCTCCATATACATCTGAAATACCATGCGAATTCTGCCCTATTTTTTGCTTCTCTTTACCCTCTGTGGTTGCCATCGAAAAACACCGATAGACAGAGCCAACGCAGAAAAAAGACTCGTTCTAAATAATAAAGTGGAACCGGAAGACCTTGACCCTCAAGTGACAACTGGGGTTGCAGAAATAAATATACATATGGCACTTTTTGAAGGTCTGACATCCCCAAACCCCAAAAATTTGCAGGCAGAACCGGGAGTCGCAGACAAATGGGATGTTACAGACGACGGCTTGATCTATATTTTTCATATAAGAGACAACGCCAAATGGTCAAATGGTGATCCTTTAAAAGCAAATGACTTTGAGTATTCCTGGAAACGTATACTGACCGAAGAACTCGGCGCTGCCAATGCGAACATGCTTTTTGTCATAAAAGGAGCAGAAGCCTATTATAATCACGAAATCCCCTGGAATCAGGTAGGTATCAAGACTCTTTCTCCAAACAAATTAAAAGTCACTCTAAAATCTCCCACCTCCTATTTTCCGGAATTATTAATGCATCCTGCATTCTACCCGGTTCATAAACCAACGATAGAATCCTATAAAGCATTTAACCAACGGGCAACTGGCTGGACTCAACCTGGATCCCATGTTGGTAATGGTCCATTCAAACTGAAAGAATGGAGAGCAAACCATATCGTAAGAGTAGTTAAAAACGAATTTTACTGGGATGCTGACAGAGTAAAACTGAATGCGATTGATTTCCTACCTTATGAGAATTCAACCGCAGAAGAATTAGCCTTTCTCGGAAATCAAATCCATATTACGCGCTCCCTCCCTCCCACAAAAATAGATAAATATAGGAAAACAAAATCTCCATTTTTACGCATAGACCCTTATCTTGGAACCTATTACTACATTTTAAATACACGAAAACCACCACTCAATGATATTCGTGTAAGACGTGCATTGGTATATTCCCTCAACAGACAGGCTATTACGGATAACGTATTACATGGAGGTGAACAACCTGCTGGAACATTTACACCGCCTGATACGGCAGGCTACACCTGCAAATTTTCAGTAAACTACAACCTGCAAAAAGCACGCAAAGATCTAGCGGATGCCGGATACCCAAACGGACAAGGATTTCCCACTCTTGTATTGAAATACAATTCAAGCGACAATAACCGTGTTTTGGCAGAAGTGGTACAGGAAATGTGGCGTAAAAACCTAGGCATTCATATTGAACTTCAGAACGAAGAATGGAAATCCTACCTGGAAACCCGAAGACGATTGGATTTCGACATTATACGCTCAAGTTGGGTTGGTGATTACATCGATCCCAGCACATTTCTCGATGTGTATTTATCAGACAACCCAAACAATTTTTCAGGATTTGACAGCATTGACTTCGATATTTGCCTGCAGAAAGCGGCTCAATTATTAAATCAAAAGGCTCGCTTTGAAAAACTCGATGAAGCCGAAACAATCCTTTTAAAGGATGCACCTATCATTCCTCTTTACTACTTTACTGTTCCATATCTAATCCGGCCTGAGGTAAAAGGTTGGTATCCTACCCTTCTTGACTGGCATCCTTATAAGTACGTATACATAGACACAGGGATTAATAATTAGCTTAAAATTGCATTATTAATAAATACAGTTAAAGTTTCAATGTATCCTCCTAGATTACATTGGAACTAAAAATCATAAATACTGAGGTTCTTATCGTTGGAGCCGGCCCCGTAGGCCTTCTTACAGCAAATTTTTTGCTTAAAGAAGGCATTGATTGTATTTTGCTGGAAAGGAGGCCTAAAGGGACACATTCCTCACATGCAATATGCCTACATCACAGAACGATTGATTTACTAGCGCGCCTGAGATTGCATAAAAATCTGCACTCAACGGCTAATATAATTCGATCTATACAGATTCATACATCCTCCCAAAAGACATACGATCTTCCATTGAAGGAAATGGAGACCATAAATAACTATATCTTGAATTTGGAAGAAAGCCATGTGGAAAAAATCCTTCTGGAACACCTCCAAAGCAAAGAGGGACAGTTACACTTTGAAACTGAAGTCATAGATTTCAAACAGAAAGAAGATTACATAACAGTTTCTGCAGTTGATCCGTCTGGATGCCTGAGATGCTATAAAACAAAATATCTCGTGGGCTGCGATGGTATGAATAGCACTATTCGTTATTTATGTGGAATTGAAAAAGAAATAACCTCTGAGCACTACACCATCACCGTAATAGACTGCCAACTGCAATCTGAACTAACGGAACAATCTTGGCATTCATTTCCTTTTAAAAAAGGGTACTTACTTGCGTATCCTCTTGGTCACAAAAAATGGCGCATACTAAGCGATATCCCGATAGAGGGAGATAGCATAAAAGAGGCAGTGGAAAACTTGTTAGTTGAGGCTAAATTTCCAAAATGGGAAACACTTTCAATAGAACAAACACGAAAAGCTGAACTTCAAAATTACATTTGCAAAGATTTTCACCGAGGAAATGTTTTTTTGGCAGGAGATGCCGCACATATGCATTTTCCTCATGGAAACCAAGGGATGAATGTAGGTTTGATGGATGCAGCAAACCTTTCATGGAAACTCATTGCAAAATTACGAGGGAATTTTTCCGATTTGGCTTTCAAAATGTATGATCTGGAAAGGAAACAAGCGGCTGCGGAAGTTGATTGGTATACTCGCAATGTTCACAATCTAATGGAACCGAAGGGAATTCTTCATCAAAAATTGCGTAAAAAAACCCTTCAAGGAATCACTCACATCCGGTTCTTTAGAAAGAAAATCCTAAAAAAAGTATCGCCGCAGGAGACTTATACCATCAGCAGCAAATTCATGCGGAAAACGATCAGAAAACATTCAGAATTGCTGAATCAAAAGAACATACGTTGCATGAAACCCGGAGGAGAATACGCAACAAACTCAACCGTAATACATCCTAGAACCGGAATACCTCTGAAGCTCTCAAAACTTTTAGAAAAACAACGCTTTATATTTCTTATATTAACTTCACATAATGCCAGTTCACAGGAAGTAAAAATAATTAAAGATGGCATTGAACTTGTTAAAGATAAAGTTGGAGATGACATGCTTCCTCTAGTTGTCTGTGGTAGAAATGTCCCCAAAAAACTGGATTCAGAACAGTATCCCTGCTACCTGGACCCACGCTATAGTATCTGGAAAACCGCATTAGGTAAGTATGGTTCAATTCTATCAGGAGATCATCACACGGCATTCTATATCGTTCGCCCAGATCAGTACATCTGTATGCGCTGCTACCCTGCGAACCTTCAAGTCCTTGGTAGCTATATAAATACTCTATTTGCTATCAAAGAGTAAGAACATAAGCCTATTAGCATTCACTAATACTAGGTAATCCTGACATTATCCTAACTAAATATGTATGGGGCCACTTGTTGTTTCCTTCTCTTTGGATATCTTATATCATAGAATTGATCATACAGGCACATAAGCCATCTCTCATCCGATCAATTATCAGATAATAATAATCAGGGAACCCCCGCAAGCACCCATGAAAAATCCTACTTTTGCGAATCGTTGGAATGCCGATTTAATTGATAGCTACTATCAAGGCTGGTTAGACGATCCTTCCAGTGTAGATGCAACATGGCAGGCCTTCTTTGAAGGCTTCGAATTAGCCCTAAGTGACAAATCACCTCCGCCTCCTCAAACAAATACGAGTATCCAAGGCGCCTGCTCCATCATCCAAGCAAGAGTTATAGGAGCAATATATGCCTATCGTTCTATTGGTCATACCCAAGCGAACATTAACCCTCTTTACAGAGAAAGTCCCAGTAATCCACGTCTTACACTAAAACGTCTCGGTTTAGATGAGTGTGATATGGATGCGATTTATGAAACGGGTAATTTTCTTGGGGGCGCAAAAAAAACACTTAGAGAAATTATTGAAGCCTTAGATGATACTTATTGCGGCAATATGGGAGTTGAATATCTCCATATACAAGAAACCTCGAAACGACGTTGGATACAGGCACAGATTGAGCCTAACCACAATAAGCCGGAATTTTCACGAGAAACAAAGCTACACTTACTCGACAAAATCATTCAAGCAGAGACCTTTGAAACATTCCTTCATACACATTTTGTCGGACAAAAACGTTTCGGACTGGAGGGTGGAGAAACCCTTATAGCAGCATTAGACATGTTGATTCAACAAGGCCCAGATGAAGGCATTGAAGAAATCATCATGGGAATGGCTCATAGAGGACGCCTTAATGTTTTGGCAAATATCCTTGGTAAGGCCTATGAGTATATGCTTCATGAATTCAGTGAAAACTATATTCCAGAAACGATTCATGGAGATGGAGATGTAAAATATCACCTAGGATATGACTCTATCACGACAAATCTAAAAGGACAAAAAATAATGCTGCAGCTAGCAGCAAATCCAAGTCACCTGGAAGCCGTAAATCCAACAGTAGAAGGTAAGGCACGTGCACGCCAGCGAATCATTGGCGACTCAGAACGCAAACGAGTTCTGCCACTGTTAATTCATGGCGATGCTGCATTTTCCGGGCAAGGCGTTGTTGCTGAATTACTTAATTTCTCACAACTCCCCGGTTATACAACAGGAGGAACGGTTCATATCGTCATAAATAACCAAATAGGCTTTACAACAGATCCTTCTGAAGGACGCTCCAGCCTTTACTGTACTGACGTCGCAAAAATGATTGAAGCGCCTATACTGCATGTAAACGGGGATGATCCCTTATCCGTTGCCAAAGCAATGGAGCTTGCTCTTAAATACCGTCAGCAATTCAGTTCTGATGTCGTGGTTGATATGTATTGCTACCGCCGCCACGGTCACAACGAAATAGATGAACCAAGCTTCACCCAACCATTAATGTATCAAGACATTAAAAACCATCCACTGGTGAGTAATGTTTATTCAGAGAAGCTTATTAAAGCAGGTGACATAACAAAAGAGGATCTAACTAAAATCCAAGAAAAGCATCTAAAAATTCTAAGCGATGCTTATGAAAAAGAAAAAGGAAGTGAACCTCAAAGTAGCAGGCGTTCAGGCTTTGCGGGTTCAACAGCTATTTATCAACCGGATTATGACTTTAAAACTATTCGCTCTAATATTGGACATATAGAGCTTGAAAAGGTCTCAAAAGCACTGACCACTCTCCCGGAAGACTTTAAACCAAATCCCAAAATAAAGCGTCAACTTAAAGCAAAGTGGGATGCGTTTAAGCATGGGAAAGGCATAGACTGGGCATTTGCAGAATCCCTTGCCTGGGGAACATTAATGCTTGAAGGGACACCAGTCCGTATCTCAGGACAGGACAGTAAGCGTGGAACGTTCAGTCAGCGTCATGCAGTAATTTATGATGTTGAATCACATAAGTCCTACATCCCACTGATGCATATGCAAGATCGCAAGGCAATGATCTGCGCCCATAATTCACTTCTTTCGGAAGCGGCCGTTTTAGGTTTTGATTATGGGTACTCACTCGATTACCCACAGATGCTCTGCATTTGGGAGGCTCAATTTGGAGATTTCGCAAATGGTGCTCAGGTCGTTATAGACCAATTCATTTCCAGCAGTGAATCCAAATGGCAGCGCATCAGTGGATTGGTCATGTTACTTCCACATGGTTATGAAGGACAAGGGCCAGAACACTCTTCAGCGAGACTGGAACGCTATTTACAGCTCTGTGCAGAAGACAACCTACAGGTTTGTAACCTCAGCACACCGGCACAGTATTACCACGTGCTACGCAGACAGATGAGGCGTCCATTCCGCAAACCACTTATAATAATGGCTCCAAAAAGCCTTTTACGCCACAAATCATGCATCTCAGATGTAGATGATCTAGAAAACGGTAGTTTTCAGTGCATTTTAGATGATTCTCAACCTGTAGAAAAACCAGAGCGCATCATCCTCTGCTCTGGAAAAGTTTACTACTCCTTGGTTGAATATCAAAATCGCATGAACATAGATAACGTCGCTATTGTTCGTATCGAGCAACTGTATCCATTCCACAAAGAGCAATTTAAAGAAATTTATGAAAAGTATTCGGGTGCAAAGCAGATTGTCTGGTGCCAGGAAGAACCCAAAAATATGGGAGCATGGACATATATTGCTCCTATCGTTGAAGAACTGACAGGACGCAAACCGAAATACGCAGGACGCAAACCAAGTGCAAGCCCGGCAACGGGATCACTTGCGATGCACAAAAAAGAACAAGAAGCCCTATGCAAAGCTGCATTGGAAGAGTGAATTTGAGTCAGGAAAACTATGACACAAGAAGTAAAAATACCCACATTAGGTGAATCTATTACCGGAGGTTTACTAGCATCATGGAGTGTAAAAGATGGTGACTATGTTTCCGAAGGTGATATCCTATACGAATTAGAAACAGATAAAATTACTTCAGAGGGAACTGCTGAATCTAGTGGAGTCATAAAACTATTAGCTCAAGAAGGTGATGAAGTTGAGGTTGGTCAAGCGATTGCTGAAATTGATGACTCTGCTGAAAAACCCAATGATTCGCCAAACGAAAAAGCAGAAGGGGCACCTATAGAAGCACAACCAAATGTTTCTGCGCAAACGTTCCCACAACCACCTTCAGTGCAACGGATTGCGGCTGAAACAGGCATTGAACCTACTTCGGTTAAAGGTAGCGGCAAAGATGGCCGTGTAACCAAAGCAGATATGTTAACAGCCAGAAACAAACCAAAGGAAGAACTGCAAGAGTCTCCTGCCCCTAAAATTGCCGCCTCCAAACCTGTTCCTGTAGCTTCAGGAGGAATCCGCCGGAAAATGACTCCCCTACGACGTCGCATTGCTCAACGTCTGGTAGAGGCACAACAAACTGCGGCTATCCTAACAACTTTTAACGAAGTGGATATGAGTGCGGTAATGAATCTCCGTAAACAGTATAAAGATAAATTTACTGAAAAATATGGTGTTAAACTAGGGTTTATGTCTTTCTTCGTTAAGGCAGCGGTTCATGCCCTGGAAAGCGTTCCCCATTTGAGTTCTCAAATCGAAGGCAATGAAATTATAGACTTTGCAGAGCGCCATATCGGAGTAGCCGTAAGCACCCCAAAGGGACTAATTGTTCCCGTAGTTCGCGACTGTGACAAAAAGAGCTTTGCAGAAATAGAAAATGATATCCTTACCTATGGAAAGAAGGCACGCGAAGGTGGTATTTCTATAGATGATCTCCAAGGTGGTGTCTTCACAATTTCTAACGGAGGGATATTTGGCAGTATGCTTTCCACTCCAATTTTAAATCAACCACAGAGCGGAATCCTGGGGATGCATACCATACAGGAACGTCCTGTAGTACGTAATGGCGAAATAGTAATCCGACCGATGATGTATCTGGCCCTTTCCTATGATCACCGCCTGGTCGATGGCAAAGAAGCTGTGACCTTCCTTATAAAACTCAAGGAGGCGATTGAAGATCCATCACGTATCCTCTTCGGAGTATAAATCCCAACCATATAGACTCATGTCTGAAAATAAATTTGATTTAATTGTAATCGGAGCTGGTCCCGGAGGTTACGTATGCGCCATTCGCGGGGCTCAATTAGGACTAAAAGTTGCCCTTATAGATAAACGAGCCACCTTGGGTGGCACTTGTCTCAACATAGGTTGCATCCCCACAAAAGCTCTTTTGCATTCCACTGAACACCTCCATTTTATACAGCACCAATCTGAAAATCACGGCATTCAGATTAGCGGTCTCAACGTAGATATTCCAACGCTGATGAAGCGTAAGGATTCTGTTGTAGATCGACTCACGAAGGGAGTCGCACAACTATGCGCTGCCCGTAAAATCGAAGTGATTCAAGGATTCGGAACTCTTTCAGGAAACAAACAGGTAAAAGTTCAGGTGGAAGGAGAAGAACAGAGAACGCTCGAAGCAGAACACATAGTTCTGGCAAGTGGGTCTGTTCCAGTAGAGCTTCCATTTTTACCATTCGACAGCGAAACAGTCATCAGCAGCGATCAGGCAATCGCACTTGAGCATGTGCCTGAAAAATTAGTCGTTGTTGGAGCAGGAGCCATCGGGCTCGAATTAGGCTCCGTTTGGAAACGTTTGGGAAGTGATGTCACTGTTGTAGAGTTCCTACCGGAAGTAGCGCCAAACTACGATCCAGATGTAAGCAGACTAGTAGCACGCTCTTTAAAGAAGCAAAAAATAAGTATTTCCACGAACACCAAAGTAACCGGGCTCAAAAAAGAAAATGAAAAAACCTACCTCACAGCCGAAAAGAAGGGTAAAGAGGTAAGCTTTGAAGCCACTAAAATACTTGTCGCAGTAGGTCGTAAGCCTTTTACAGAAGGACTCGGACTGGAAAACGTAGGCGTTGAACTCGATGAACGCGGACGCGTAAAAGTTAATTCAGAGCTTAAGACAAGTATAAGTGGTATTTGGGCAATTGGTGACATCATCGATGGCCCCATGCTCGCACACAAAGCAGAAGAAGAAGGTATTGCCGTAGCCGAACGTATCGCAACAGGTTATGGTCATGTCGATTATAATTTGATTCCAAACGTAATCTATACAGAACCTGAGATAGCTGGAGTTGGCCTAACCGAAACACAAGCAAAACAACAGGGGCTTGAAGTAAAGGTCGGTAAATTCCCCATTCAGGCCAATGGTCGAGCAATTGCCGCTGATGCAACCGATGGCTCGGTGAAAATAATCTCCGACGCTAAAACAGATCAAATTTTAGGCGCTCAGATTGTCGCCACAGGAGCATCTGAACTCATCGCCAACATTGCAGGACATATGGTCTATGGCGGTAGTGCTGAGGATCTGGGACGTACAACACATGCCCACCCTACCGTATCAGAATCGATTAAAGAGGCGGCATTAGCAGTCGACGGAAACGCTATACACGCTTTGTAGGAGGCGTTCTATCCATTTCATCCAAGAGAAAAAGGTCTTCGATAAATAAATCGAAGGCCTTTGCTATTTTATAGGCTAAAAGCAAGGATGGAACACTTTTCCCACTCTCAACAGCAATAACGGCTTGGCGACTCACCCCAACGATTTCGGCAAGCCTCTGTTGGGACATTTCACCATTTTCAAAGCGATATTGACGGATAAGATTTGGAATTTCCTTTTTCATGAATTCAAAGCATTTCACAAAACGTAAGCCAAACATTACATAGTGTAAAGCAAACATTACCTACACATAAAAGAAACATCCGTTTCTTGTGATATTTAATGCTTATTACAGTAATTCCTCAAATTTTCTGCAGAAGGCTTTACTTCCTGCATAGTAAGGATTCGGAGGCAAATCGACATGGAACTCTGTTAGAGGAAAAACTTCTCTTTCCAAAAAGTGAAACTCTCCTCCCGCTGCAGCCATTAATGCATGTCCTGCAGCAATATCCCATACCTTAATTCTAAAGTCTGCAATCCCATCGCAAAAACCTGTAGCCACATATGCCAATGCCATAGCACTGCTTCCCAAAGAACGAGTTCTATGCTCTAGCAAAAGCGGTTCCAATATCTTCAGATACTTTTCTTTCACGGGGAAATGCATACACACAATGCTTTGAGCCTGCATAGGTGTTTGTACGACTTGTCGACGTTCACCATTATCCAATAAAGGCATATTTGGACCACCTTCAATCAAACACCTACGAGCCATATCATACAAAAAACCATAAACCGGAACACCATCCCTCAGTAATGCCAGGGAAATAGTACAAAACGGCATTCCAATTGCATAATTATTGGTTCCGTCAACAGGATCCAATAACCAAGTAAAGGAAGATTTTAATACCATGACTTCGCCGTTTGGGTTCGACTCTTCCGAACAGTAGTCATCATCTGGAAAACTCTCGCGCAATTCCGTAAAAATCTTTTCGGAAATTGCTACATCTACAAACGTCACCCGAGTATTATCGTATTTCCATTCACTTTCTACCCGAGCAAATTGAGTATGCATAAACTCAACCTGGTTCATAACGGCAACACGACCGGCATTAATGCGATGTTTGAGATGTTGATCCATAAGGTTCGCGAGAATACCCTTACCTTCCTTTAAGTCAAATGAAGTCCATTATTCTTCAAAGGCATCCAAAAATTCCACTGCGATACGATCCGTCAAAAGACGCCCTTGATTGGTCAAGAAAACCTCATCGCCTTTTTGATTCATAAGTAAATCACCTACAAGACGGTCCACAATTGCATGAACACCAGAATAATCAACTTTAGGAAAACGATCTTTTAGACGTTTAAGATTAACGCCTCGATTCATCCTAAGCCCAAAGATGAGGGAATCCGAAGACAAAAGGCTATCCGAAAGAATAACCTCATCTTCCCACACAGGGTTACCAGATTCGTATCCCTGCGCCCAAGCCTTTAAGTCATAAGAATTGGTATATCTTCGCCCTTGGTATTGGGAAGATGCGGAAGGCCCAATTCCTATCCACTGCTGCATATCCCAGGTATTGAGATTATGCTGACAGGCAAATCCATCACGGGCAAAATTGGAAATCTCATATTGATGAAAACCATGATACGCTAGAACATCCCATGTTTTCTTATAAAAGTCGGCTTCTTCTGCCTCCGTCTTTGCATGAATTTCTCCCTCACTCAATTTAGTCCATAGAGCAGTATCTTCCTCAAATGTCAGGCAATAGGTAGAAACATGCTGCGGCTGCGTTGCCAAAGCTTCTCGAAGATCCTTTTCCCACATTTCAAATGTCTGCCCGGGAAGAGCAAACATCATATCCAGATTCATATTATCAAATCCAGCAGCCCTTAAACATTCAATTGCACGGTAAGCCACAGAAGGTTTATGCCTTCTACCAATTGCATCCAAGAGTGCTCCATCAAAAGACTGCACGCCAAGAGAAACACGCGTAACCCCCAAGTCCTTCAATACTTTGGCCTTATCTGGTTTTACCGTGGAAGGAGCCAACTCAATAGTCCACTCTTTAGGAGGCGTTTTCACATACTGCAAACAGAGGGTACCCAAGCGCTCTAAATCTGCTGCTTTCAATACTCCCGGAGTCCCTCCTCCCCAAAACATCGTATCACAGTCAAAAACAGTTCCGTAAGATTTCAAATCATCTTCAACCCCTTTGAAATAGAGTTCGATATCGGGTTTTCTGGGCGCTTCATGATAAAATGCACAAAAGTCACATGAGTGCGCACAGAAGGGTACATGCAGATAGAAACCTAATGGAAGTTGCCGTGTCATAAAGTGTTTACCGAAAAACACGTAATAAGCATTTAATCGTAAAGCTTTTTCTTGCAGTTATTCTCAGTATTTGGATTATATAGTTATATTACATGCATGTTATGAAGATTAAAGCCCTCTTTCGCATTACCACCGTTCTCGGAATCCTAACACTACTCAGTGGCTGTAACACTTTAATTGTTAATCGTACTCCAGCCACAGTTCCAGAGAATCCGTCAGGTCTATATACCTTCAGTTTCCAGGCCAATTTCGGCCAACATGAAGTGGTTCCTGATTCCGTTAGTGCAGAAATCATAATTAACGGCCTTACTTACCCAATGACTTTGAACCAAAGACTTGGGAAATGGGTGTATGAATTTGATTATGATATGCCTGAAAACCAAAATGAGGTAAAGTATTACTACCACATTTCTTATGACTGGATTCAAGGCAGCAACGTTGTGCAGCATGCAGAATATTACAGCACGGAAGATTCTCCTAATAATCGCCCTTACGTTACTCGACTAATCAATCGTTATGTCATCCAAATGGAAAGCAATCGCGGCCCAGTGGGTTCCGATATTACCATTGTAGGTCGTGGATTTAACCAATTGGACAAAGTGGTGATTAACGGAGAGGAAGTGGATACTCAGTTTAAAAACGAAAACGCACTCACCTTCACAGTACCGCCTCTTCCAGCCGGCCAAAGCTATCCAGTAGAAATTCGCTCCGGCTATTTCATGATCGACGCCGGATACTTCCGAGTTGATATGGCAGAACTCTCTGTTTTGCCGGAATCTCTAGTGATCAATCAAGGAGACTCCGAAATGATGCTTTTCCGTATCTTCTTTGAAGCTCCTGCCGGAGGGCTCTATATCGACGTTACAACTGACAAAAAAGATTTTGTTGTTATGCCGGAAGTCATCATCCCTGAAGGTGCTATGAGTGTAAACATTCCTGTTACGGGTCACACACCGGGTCATGGGAAGCTTTATATAAAAGCCCCTGGGTTTAACGAAAAGACAATCAATGTAGTCGTTGAAGGATCTCCGGTAATCGGTGAAGAAGATACATCAATTGATAGTTCTAATGCCAACGATTCCTTGGAATAAGCATCAACAAATTGCTCTTTAAATTAAAACCTCTCACAATTTGTGAGAGGTTTTTTATTTAATATACAAATAACTAAAAGTGGGCTTTTACCTTTTTAAGAGAGCCAGGCTCCAAAGTGATTTCTCTATTTGCGAGATCTTCTTCATCATCGTTCTTCAAAAGTAGAACTTTGATGGGTTCTTTAACATCAACAGCTTCCCAACTCCAATGTCCAATTCCTGACATCTCTAAAGGAACGCCAACATCCCAACTAAGGTAAGGTTCATCACCCCGAATGAAAACTTTGTTGGAGATTCCCACCATTGCCTCCACTTCAAGAGCAACAGAGTCAGAATCGACTTTCTTTTCCATAAACTCCCCTAAATCCAAGCCCATATCAATTTGCTCTTCTGCTGTTTGCGTTGCCACTACTTGAGATTTATCGGCAACAAGAGATACAGATTTCTCTTTCTTCTTAGGTTTTGTATCAGATTCTCTTAACACAGGAGCTTCTTTCAGTCTTTCGTCCAACTGCTTCACCTGTCGTCGATATTCTGATCTAATATCTCCAATTAAGGTAGAAATATTCTCACGAATCCGCTGCAACGCATCAGCCTGTTCCTTGAGAACTCCAGCTTCAAAATCCGTAGCTCCTTTTAATGCGTCATCGATAGCGGTTTGAATTGCTTTCTCTTCTAATACGATTTGGGGTGAAGAGAGTGTATCTAATTTTTCCATCAACGGAGAAAAATCAACCTCCGTAGCCTGTGGCATATTTGCACGCGTCTGAACAACCGTTTCCGTAAATTCACGAATAGCTTCAGAAACTTTGGTTAAAGTTTGCGCATCTGTTTGTCTTAACAACTCCAAGTCATGATTCAACTGACGGAATCGATCAGTCTCTTGCTTTGTCATCATCTGATCCAAAACAGCTAACTTTTCCTCCAGACGATCAGGTAATTGACGGGCAATCAAAATTCCTTTGGCTGAATCCTTTTCAAGAGCAGCCAAACGGGCAATCATCGCTTCGGACTTGTCCATCGCTGTCTTCAAGTTGTCACTAATTTTTGTTTTTCTATCCTCTAAATCCAGCTTTTCCAAACGATAATCCAACCAAAATGGAATCATAGCAATTGCTGTAGCTGCCGCATAAGCAAGAAGAAGACAAAAGATGGATGAAGGAGACAATGGAGGACTCCTAAAGCCAATATAGAGAGTAGTTAAAACAAATAAGCCCCAGGCAACCAGTGTTGGCCATTTGGGAAAACGCGAAGGTTTCTCTGTTACAGACATATAACGTAGTTGGAATTCAAATATTTATATAAATACAGCATGCTATCGTCAATAGAGAATCATTTAAGAAATGCGTTTAAAAGCCACAGCACCTCCGCCATCATGAGCTTCTCGCCAAGGGTAACTATAGTAACATTCGCCCCGGGTAAATCTTTCTCCTGAAATATCCATAAACCGTGTAGCAACAGCTTCATTCTCTTCATGCTCTATACTACAGGTACTATAAACAAGAATCCCTCCAGGTTTAACGTATTCACTTGCTTTCTGAAGCAGCATTAATTGCAGATCTGCACAGGAAAAAATATCTTTTTCTTTAATACGCCAGCGGGCATCCACTCTCCGACGCAATACTCCCATATTGGAACAAGGAGCATCCAGTAAAACTTTATCGAAATGAGCAACACCACATCGTTCTCTTAAAATCTCAGAATCCAACCTTAAAACATCAATACCGATTACAACAGCATTGGAATAAGTTTTTAAGTTATCCTCTAATCTTTGAAGACGATCATTTGGTAAATCTATACTGCATAAAAAGCCACCAGAACCTACTTCCTGCAAAATCTGCCTACTCTTGCCTCCCGGTGCAGCACATAAATCTAAAACACTATCCCCGCTTGCCAATTCTAACAGTTCTATTGGGTGATGTGTTGATGGATCACAAACAAAAACATCCGGATGTTCCAACAATGCTTCCAACTCTGATGAAGCATCATAGCGCATTTTTGAAAAACCAGACCAACGAGTTTCCTCAAGAAAAGGAACATCACCGGAAGCACCACGAATAAAAACAGCCGGAATACTTTGATTCCATTCTAGTAAAGCTTTCACTTCATTCTGCTTAAATTCTTTAAGCCAATGTTTAACCATCCACTCTGGATGACTGTATAAAATGCCCCACCGTTCAGGCTTTTCAGAAAACTCTTCCTTCCAAACCTCATATTGGGGTTTTACTTTTCTCAAAACAGCATTGGCAAACTTTGCTTCCCCTTTGGAACAGATTTTTTTTATTTGTTCGACTGCAAAATGGATACAGGGAGCCACGCTACCTTCTGTAGATAAGATATCGTAAATGGCCACCTGTAGGGCGGATTTTAACTTTGGTCTTGGCGGTTTTCTTACAAATTCCCGTATAATTTGGTCACTGAGACGCAAGTTTCTCAAACTCCCATAGAAAAGTTTTTGCAAACTTGCAACATCCTCAGTT
>ENA-ORCX01000395-ORCX01000395.1-marine-metagenome-genome-assembly--contig:-NODE-395-length-17555-cov-2.977457_pt1 | contig 17555 bp, 11 predicted proteins | sample MGYA00248630_ERZ508518 | MGnify/ENA primary metagenome ERZ508518 (study PRJEB26188, sample SAMN06268768) | marine metagenome | isolation source: Bioluminescent Bay, La Paraguera, Puerto Rico | place...
ATCCGGGGGTTGCAGTGTACTGCGTACGAAGTCCTTTTGGCTCTTGCTGCTAAAAGGTTCTTGCAACACCTGTCACAATAACTATCAACCATAGGTTCTATGCGTCTCGACAAGAATACACCATTAGGCTTGCCCCCTGCACAAGGTCTTTATGACCCTGCTCTTGAAAAAGACAGTTGCGGGGTTGGTTTTTTATGCCACTTAAAGGGCAAGAAGTCTCACGAGATCATCGCCAATGCACTGGAAATGTGCCATAATATGGACCACCGAGGTGGTTGCGGCTGTGATCCCAATACAGGTGATGGTGCTGGTATCTTCATCCAGCTTCCTCATAAGTTTTTCAAAACGGTATGCCCTGAGTCAGGAATTAAGATTCCAGAGGAAGGTGATTATGCTGTTGGTCAGGTATTTCTTTCTCCTGATCAAACAGAGCGTGCCGAATGTGAAGCGGTTGTAGAACGTATCGTTAAAGAAGAAGGACAGACCGTTCTTGGTTGGCGCGATGTTCCTGTTAATGACGATACTCTAGGTGCGGCATCTTCTAAAGTTCAGCCAATTATGCGCCAAGTTTTTATTGGTCGTAATCCTGAGTTGAAGGAAGAAATTGATTTTGAGCGTAAGCTTTACGTGATTCGCCGTCGTTGCTCCAACGAAATCCGTTACATGAACATGGATGGTGGCGAACATTTCTACATTGTTACGCTTTCTTCCCGCACAATCGTATATAAGGGTATGCTCACTACGGAGCAGCTCAGTTACTATTTCAAGGATTTGCATCACGAAGCAATGGATAGTGCCATGGCTCTCGTGCATAGCCGATTTTCTACAAATACCTTCCCGAGCTGGCCTCGTGCCCAACCGTATCGTTACATGTCTCACAATGGTGAGATCAATACGTTGCGCGGGAATCAAAATTGGACACACGCTCGTCAGAGCCTGCTCGATAGTGGCGTTTTGGGTAAGGATATGGAGAAGATTCTTCCGATTATCCGTGATGACGGTTCTGACTCTGCCAAGTTCGACAATGTTTTGGAATTCCTCGTTTTGAACGGTTGGCCATTGCACCAAGCGGTTATGATGATGATTCCTGAGCCGTGGGAACATCACCAGCACATGAGTGCAGAGAAAAAGGCATTCTATGAATATCATGCTTGCCTTATGGAACCATGGGATGGCCCTGCTTCCATTGCCTTCTGTGATGGTCGCAGCATTGGAGCTGTTCTTGACCGTAATGGCCTGCGTCCAAGCCGTTACTATGTAACACAGGATGACATGGTAATTATGGCTTCCGAAGTGGGAGTTGTTAAGGTTGATCCTGCAACGGTAATTCACAAAGGCCGTTTGCAGCCTGGTCGTATGTTCCTGGTTGATACCAACGAAGGTCGTATTGTCCCTGACGAAGAAATTAAAACACAGGTTGCCAAGAAAAAGCCTTACGGTGAATGGCTCGAAAAAAACCGTGTTTTCTTTAAGGATTTAGAAGTTGTAGATGCAGCTTCTCCTTATTCCGGAGAAGAGCTTTTACGTCGTCAACGTTGCTTTGGTTATACTTTCGAAGACAAACGCTTTATCCTTGGCCCCAGTGCTGAATTGGCCAATCAGCCGATTGGTTCTATGGGTAATGATACTCCTTTGGCTGTTCTTTCCGATAAGCCACAGTTGTTATATAATTACTTCAAGCAGCTTTTTGCTCAGGTAACCAATCCAGCTATTGATCCTATCCGTGAAGAGATAGTAACTGGTAGTGTTACTTTTGTTGGTTCTGAAGGAGATTTGCTCAATCCAACTGAAGAGAATTGCCGCATGATCCGTTTAGAAGCTCCGATCATCAGCAATAAGGATTTAGCTACATTAAGTAATGTTAAGCTGAGTGGATTTAAGTCCGTAAAATTGCCTATGGTTTACATTCCTGAGGAATGTGATGGAGGTTTGGCTCAAGGAGTTCTTCCAGGTCAGGCTCGTTTAGGTGATGTTGCTATGGCGAGTGATGTGAACGAAGTTACTGGAACTGGGTTGGAACGTGCTTTGGAAAAGCTTTTCCATAGTGCGGATCTTGCTATCCGTGAAGGAACAAACATTCTTGTCCTTTCCGATCGTAGTATCAGTTCGAAGAAAGCTCCAATTCCTGCACTTTTGGCAGTTGCCGGATTGCATCACCATTTGATTCGTAATGGGCTGCGCACGCGCGTATCCATTGTCGTGGAATCAGCTGAACCACGTGAAGTTCACCACTTTGCGGTTCTTCTGGGGTATGGTGCAGATGTGATCAATCCTTACCTTGCCTGCGATATGCTTACACAGATGGTTACTGATGGTGAACTCGACATGACTGCCGAAGTTGCCATTAAGAACTACTTGAAGGCTTCCATGAAGGGTGTGACCAAAACTATGGCAAAGATTGGTATTTCTACGGTAGCAAGTTACCGTGGTGCTCAAATCTTTGAAGCTGTAGGTTTGAATCATGAGATTATTGATCGCTACTTTAGTTGGACTGCTTCCCGTGTCGAGGGGATTGGCTTGGATGTTATCTCCAAGGAAGTAAAGATTCGTCACGACAAAGCATTTGATGGTCAGGATGTGCTTAATAGCGCATTGGATACCGGGGGAGTTTACCAATGGCGTAAAAATGGTGAACGTCACTTATTTAATCCTGTAAGCATCCATTTGCTGCAGAAGGCAACTCGTCTTGGTAGCTTTGATATCTTTAAAAGTTACTCTAAGGAAATCAACGACCAGAGCGAAAAGATGTATACTCTGCGTGGTTTGATGGACTTTAAGGTAGATCCGAGTAAATCAATTCCAATTGAAGAGGTTGAAAGTGCGGACTCTATTGTGAAGCGTTTCAAGACGGGAGCTATGTCTTATGGCTCTATTTCTATGGAAGCTCACCAAACGCTAGCGATTGCTATGAATCGTCTCGGAGGCCGAAGCAATACTGGTGAAGGTGGTGAAGACCCAGCACGTTTTACTCCAGAACCAAACGGCGATAGTCGTCGTAGCTCTATCAAGCAGGTTGCTTCCGGTCGTTTTGGGGTTACCAGTCACTATCTGGTTAACTCTGATGAAATTCAAATTAAGATCAGTCAGGGTGCCAAACCTGGTGAAGGTGGTGAGTTGCCTGGTAAAAAGGTGCTTCCCCCGATTGCCAAGTGTCGTGGAACCACTCCTGGAGTAGGTTTGATTTCTCCTCCACCGCACCATGATATTTACTCTATTGAAGACCTTTCTGAGCTTATTCATGACTTGAAGAACGCCAATAACAAGGCACGTATCAATGTAAAATTGGTTGCTGAAATTGGTGTGGGAACAATTGCTGCCGGTGTTGCCAAGGGTAAGGCCGACGTAATCCTTATTTCCGGTCACGATGGTGGCACTGGTGCTAGTCCACGTAGTTCTATCCAGCATGCTGGTTTGCCGTGGGAGCTTGGTTTGGCTGAAACCAATCAGATTCTCCTTCTCAATGACTTACGTAGCCGCGTAGTTGTTGAGGCCGATGGTCAGATGAAAACGGGACGCGATATTGCTATTGCTGCTTTGTTGGGTGCTGAGGAATTCGGTTTTGCGACGGCTCCACTGATTGTGATGGGTTGTTTAATGATGCGTGTGTGTCAAAAGAATACGTGTCCTGTAGGTGTTGCCACTCAGAATGCAGAGCTTCGTAAGAGATTTCATGGTTCCCCTGATCACGTTGTGAACTTCTTCAAATTTATTGCTGAAGAATTGAGAGAAATCATGGCCGAGCTTGGTTTCCGTACTCTCAACGAGATGGTTGGCCGTAGCGATAAGCTGGAAATGCGTAAAGCAATCGATCACTGGAAGGCCAAAGGCTTGGATCTCTCCAAGATTCTCTACCGTCCTGAAGTGGGTAAGAATGTTGGCCGTTACTGCCAGATGAAGCAGGATCACCTTTTGGATCGTTCTTTAGACGAAACAGTGCTTCTTGAGCATTGTAAGCCAGCAATCGAAAAGGGTGAAAAAGTCACAGGTGAATTCGATATTGTGAATGTTAACCGTGTGGTTGGCACAATTACCGGTTCTGAAATTTCCCGCCATTATGGTGCTGAAGGATTACCAGAAGATACAATCGACCTGAAGTTTAACGGGTCTGCCGGTCAAAGCTTTGGTGCTTTTGTTCCGAAGGGAATGACTCTTCGCCTCGAAGGTGATGCCAATGACTATATTGGTAAGGGACTTTCCGGTGGTAAGCTGGTGGTATATCCACCAAGAGTTTCCACTCCAGACTTTATAGCACACCGTAACATCATTGTAGGTAATACAGCCTTCTATGGTGCAACTGGTGGTGAAGCCTATATGGCGGGTGTTTCCGGTGAACGTTTCTGCGTGCGTAATTCTGGTGTTGATGCTGTAATCGAAGGTGTAGGCGACCATGGTTGTGAATACATGACTGGTGGTACCGTTACTGTGCTTGGCTCTACAGGCCGTAATTTCGGTGCTGGTATGAGCGGTGGAGTTGCGTATATCTTTGACGAAAACGGTGACTTCGAAAGTAAGCTCAACAGGGCAATGGTAAAACTATACCGCCTGATTGAAACGACTGATGAAGAAATTGCCGAAGTGAAGGCTCGCATTGAGCGTCATGTGGAATATACAGGCAGTGCTAAGGCTCGTTGGATTCTTAACACTTGGGATCGTTCCCTCCCGAAGTTCTTTAAAGTGATGCCTACAGACTATGAGCGTGTGCTTATTTCTCTGGAGAATGCAAAGAAACGCGGTTTATCCGGTGACGATGCGATTCAGGCCGCCTTCGAAGAAAACGCCGCTGTTGGTCACTAATGCTTCAGTGACTGTCATCCTACAAGAATAACCCAAAAGAATAAAAGATTATGGGAAAACCAACTGGATTTTTGGAAGTAGATCGGGAATCAATCCCTGATCGTTCCCCACTGGAGCGCCTTAAGGACTGGAAGGAATTTCACGAAAAGCCCCTAGAGGAAAAGCTCAACAAACAGGCATCGCGTTGTATGGATTGCGGTACCCCTTACTGCCACACTGGCTTGTTGTTCGGTGGCATGGCAAGTGGTTGCCCGATCAATAACCTGATTCCTGAGTTTAACGATTTAACCTACCAAGGCCGCCATCGCGAGGCTTTGGAACGTCTCCGTAGCACTAATAACTTCCCTGAGTTTACAGGCCGCGTATGTCCGGCACCATGTGAAGGATCTTGTGTCCTGGGAAGCTTTAATCCTCCTGTAACGATCAAGAATATTGAAAAATCTATTATTGATCGTGGCTGGGCTGAGGGTTGGATGGAGCCTACGCAACCAAAGCAACGCACAGGTAAGAAGGTCGCTGTTGTTGGTAGTGGTCCTTCCGGTTTGGCTTGTGCAGATCAATTGAATCGTGCAGGTCACGAAGTAACTGTATTTGAGCGTGCAGACCGTCCCGGTGGTTTAGTTATGTATGGTATTCCAAATATGAAGCTGGATAAGAAGGATGTTGTTCTTCGCCGTATCAAGCTCATGGAGGAAGAGGGCGTAAAGTTTGTTTGTAATACCTTCATCAGTGAAGATAGTGAATGGACCGTTGATCGCCTTAAAGCTGAATTTGATGCTGTAGCTCTATGCTGTGGTGCCACTAAGCCAAATGACTTCTTAGCTAATGTGGAAGGCCGTGATGCCAACGGTATCCATTTTGCAATGGAATTCCTCGGTAGCAATACCAAGGCTATTCTGGATAGCGAAGGTCAGTCCAAGGCAGGTGTTCCTGAAGGTGCTCCAATTGTTGCCAAGGATAAGGACGTTGTTGTTATTGGTGGTGGCGATACTGGCACTGACTGTGTGGGAACATCTGTTCGCCATGGTTGCAAGAGTGTTGTTCAGCTTGAAATCATGCCTAAACCAGCCTGTGAGCGTCAGCAAAGTAATCCTTGGCCAGAATGGCCGAAGGTTCTCAAGGTGGACTATGGTCAGGAAGAAGCCGCAGAGGTATTCGGCGATGATCCACGTATGTATTGCGTAAACACCAAGCGTTTTATTAAGGATGCAGGGGGCAATCTCAGTGGTGTTGAAGTCGTTGATGTGGAATGGCAGCCAAATCCTGAAGGAGGTCGACCTCTTCTCGTCGAGAAGGAAGATACGATTCGTGTAATTCCTGCTCAGTTGGCTCTTTTTGCTATGGGCTTCCGTGGCCCTGAGCAGGGTGTGATTGAACAGTTCGGGTTGGAAACAGACCCACGCAGCAATGTGAAGGCTGACCATGATAACTATACAACAAATGTCGAAGGCGTTTTTGCCTGTGGAGATATGCGCCGCGGACAGAGTTTAGTTGTATGGGCCATCAACGAAGGCCGTGGTTGCGCCCGCGAAATTGATCGTGCTCTAATGGGGGCGACTCAACTTCCATAAGCTCAAACGTAGCTCTTTTTATCAAATCAAAGCACCGTTTCTGTTTGAGACGGTGCTTTTCTAGTCTTTGGAGCGTTTTCGTATTTGGATAATTTCACTTGGGTTGATCTTTAGATTTTCCAGGAATTGTTGATGGGCTTGAGGATTGTATTTCTCAAAAAGCTTATGCCACTGGTTCATATCTTCGTCATTTAGTCCTGATTCTTGAAGTAGTTCTATCCACTTTGCCTTATCCATATGTGTATTATGTTGGTTTTCCTCTTGTAAGAGTCTAAGGATCATTTCTTGCTGCTTGAGAGCTTGCTTAATGGTGCCGTTCAATACTTCGATCTGTTGTCTGAGTGCCTTTTCTATAATACTTTGATCTTCGTTCGTCTCCAATATCTCTTCAATCTGTTCCAAACTTAGCCCCGCCTTGCGATATTTGCAAATGCGTGCCAGGCGATCGATTTCCTCCGCATTGTAGAGGCGATAGTTAGAAAAAGTTCGATAGGAAGGCCTAAGAAGGCCGATTCTGTCATAGTGGAGTAGAGTGCTTCGGCTGAGTTTGAATTGCTTGGCCAACTGCGAGATAGTCAACATCATACGGGTATCTTTTGTATTCGATTACGGACGTCTGGCAAGAAGACACCCACCGAGATTTTCCGATGGGTGCCCTTGTTGCTTTAGCTGCTTTTGCGAATCTTTACGATTTCACTTTGGGGAATTCCCAAAGCTTCGAGGAAGCGTTGGTGATCTTCAGGTGCTTTTTCCTCAAACTGGGAATGTAGAGTCGCCATTTGCTCATCTGTAATTCCGGCAGCCTTGAGTATTTCGACGAATGTGTCTCTTTTTACGATTGGGTTAGTCATTTTATTATCCTTGGTTTAAGTTAGGACGCATAAGATAAACCCTGCACCTGTGATCGGGTGTAGAAAAAAGAAAGCAAAAAAGCTGCTCAATTCAGAGCAGCTTTTCGATGTCAGGAATTACAAAGGAAAGTCAACTGGCAATTGCCATGAGAGCTTCTAATTCTTTGTCTATAAAATTAACGTTTTCGGGAAAACGTAATGCATAGTAGGCGCGGAATTTTTTGGAAGCGTGTTGTTCCAAGATGTACTGTACTTTGTCTTTGGTAGTGGGAATACGACAGATGCGTTGTTGGAGATAGCGCATCTCACGCTTCAACCACGATTTTTCAACGGTTACGTAGTGTTTTAAATTTACCGGTTTGTACTGATCGTAGTAGTTCAGTTCCTCCAAACGAAAACCGTTGATTCTGGCCAATAAGGCCATTTCTGACTGTAAGCTCATTTCTGCCATAAGTCCCTTTCTGGTGTTGGGCTTATATCGGAAGAGCCTTGGATTTAATAAGCGTTATTTTAGCGTTTTTGTGTAAATTCCCTGTCAATATTATTATTGAATCATTTGTGGAGAAAAGCTATTACGGGCTTAGGTATTCTATGAAAATTAAACTAACTATACTCATATCTATACTCATGTCTCAATTGCTTTCTGCTGAAGATAACGTACCGCAAGTTCCTGTGGCTCCATTGATGCCAAAAGTAATTGAATCCAACGGCCATGTTCGTGAAGATCCGTGGTATGGCATGAGAGATAAGGAAAATCCAAAGGTATTGGATTACTTAAAAGCAGAAAACAAGTATACTGAACAGGTAATGGCACATACGAAGCCATTGCAGGAAAAGCTATACAAGGAAATGCTTGGACGTATTAAGGAGACAGATGAGTCTGTTCCTTATTTGGATGATGGTTACTACTATTATTCCCGTAGTATTGAAGGTAAGGATTATCGCATTATTTGCCGTAAAAAGGGCGATTTAAATGCTCCTGAACAGATCGTTTTAGATGAAAATGAACGTGCCGCCGGAAATAAGGCTTACAGTCTTGGTGATTGGGAAATTAGTCCCAATGGTCGTTACATGATCGTATGTGAAAACGCTACAGGAAGTGATATTTATGAACTGAAGGTTTTAGATTTGCAGACAGGTAACACTCTTGAGGATACTGTTCCTGAAGTTTGCGGATGGGGAACTGTATGGGCAGGAAATGACTATTTCTTCTATTCTCTGATGGATGAATCCCAGCGTCCGATTAAGGTCATGCGCCACAAGTTGGGGACTTCTGCTGATCAGGATGTACAAGTCTATGAAGAAAAAGATGAGCGCTTCAGTGCTTGGGTTGGTATGACCAATGATGATCGTTATCTCGTGATTGGCGCTGGCAGCAAGGATACGACAGATATGTATGTCTTGGATGCGACGAACCCAACTGGTGATTTTGTTGAATTTTTCCCACGTAAAAAGGGCGTAGAGCGTTATATCGACCACTGTGACGAAGGCTTTGTCGTGATGACAAACGAGGATGCAAAAAATTTCAAAATATTGCTTTATCCTGATAACAGTCGTGAAGAAAAAGATGCCGAAGTTCTCATTGCTCACAATGAACGTATCCGCCTAAGAAATACGCTTCCATTGAAAGACTACTTAGTTGTAATGGAACGTAACTTTGGTCAAGACCAGATCGAAGTAATCAACATGAAAACTCGTGAGCATCACATGATTGTTATGCCGGATAAGGTTTACATGTTGAGTATGGGGCATAATGCTGAATACGACTCTCATAAGGTTCGTTTGGGCTATGAAAGCCCTGTAACGCCTGAATCTGTATATGATTATGATTTGGATACACGTAAACTTGACCTACTGAAGGTTCAGGAAATTCCAAGTGGATTTGATCACTCCCTTTACACTGCAGACCGTTTGTGGGTTCCCGCTCGTGATGGAACTAAGATTCCTGTAACGATCTTCTATCGCAAAGATGTTAAATTGGACGGGACAGCTCCAATGGTGGTTTATGGTTACGGTTCCTATGGGGCCACTATGGATCCCTATTTCAGCAGCATTCGCTACAGTCTGATTGATCGCGGCTTTGTTTATGCCGTTGCTCATATTAGAGGAGGAGGTCTTCTTGGTGAAGATTGGTATCAGAACGGTAAAAAATTATACAAAAAGAATACCTTTACTGACTTCATTGATGTAACCAAATGGTTGCAGGACAACAGTTATTCCTGCCCGGAAAAGACTACTATGATGGGGGGTAGTGCAGGCGGTTTGCTTATGGGAGCTGTCTTGAATATGCGTCCAGACATTTACCACGTATGTATTGCTCAGGTTCCTTTTGTGGATGTTGTTACGACTATGCTCGATCCAAGTATTCCTTTAACCACGATTGAATACGATGAATGGGGTAATCCTGAAGAGGAAAAGTATTACGACTATATGTTGTCCTATTCTCCATACGATAATGTTAAGGTAAGAAGCTATCCTAATATTCTTGTTACTTCAGGCTTGAATGATTCACGCGTTTCCTACTGGGAGCCAACTAAGTGGGTTGCTAAATTACGTAAGGCTAAAACGGATAACAACAAACTCCTCTTTAAAATCAACATGGGCGCAGGTCACGGTGGTGCTTCTGCCCGTTATGATTTCATTAAAGATATCGCATTTGAGTATGCCTTTATTTTGGATTGCTATGGCATTTCAGAATAGCATCTCTCTTTAGCATTTATTTGTAGAAGGTCGGAGCATTTGCTCCGACCTTTTTTATTAAGGAATTTTCTTATGAACTCTCCATGATAGGATCAATGCTGTGATATAAGTTCCAACCAAGGAGGCACTCCATATGCCAGGGACTTTATAATTGAACATAAATCCCATTATGTAGGCAAAGGGAACCATGAATATCAGTTTCCCTATAAGTGAGGCTATCATTGGAGCCTTCACGTCTGATATTCCGTTCAACATCCCTGTTGATATTAGTGAAAATATATCTGCAAACTGATAACAGGCGATAAAGATGAATATTTGGGAACTGATACGAATTACTTCAGAATCTCTGGTAAAGATATATGGTAACTGATGGTGATAGATTAAAGGGATAATAGTAAATGGAATCCCTATAACTATAGAGAACAGGTAACTAGATTTCTTGATCAAGTGTTTCTGGTTTTCACCTCTGTTACCGTTGGCTTGTCCTGTACGTATGGAAACGGCATCACATGTGGACATTACAACAACAAAGAGGACCATTGAAACTTCCAAACTTCCGTGATGAGCTGCCAATGCTGTATCTCCAAAATGTCCGACAAATAATGCCAAGATTGCAAAACCTAATATTTCTCCAAAAATATCCAAACAAATCGGAATTCCAAGAAAAGTTAACTTCTTGAACAAAGAAACATGGAAATCCCATACATAGAGCTTTTTTAAGTTGTATGTAAATCTCCGGTTTGTGTGAAGTAGTAAACTGATGAGTATAAACCCAATGATTTGAGATAATAGTGATCCTATCCCTGCTCCAATAATACCTAATTGTGGTAATCCAAATTTCCCAAAAATAAGTAGCCAGTTGAGTGCTATATTTATAAGGATAGTCGAACTCATTATTATAAGTGGGAACCACACTACATTCTGTGCCTGACAATAGCTGCGCGTACAAGCATTGTAGTAGGTAAAGATAAATGAGGTTGCAATGAGGTAGATATATGGTTTTGCCAGTAAAACGATTTCTTTTCTTTGCCCTAGATAATGGACGTAGGAGATGTTTTCCATTAGTAGGTAGAGAATTGAAATCATCATGAATGCGTAGCACGAAACGAGGACGAATCCGTGTCTTAAAATGTGAATGCATTCATTTTTTTTATCAGCACCCCATGCCTGGGACGTAAGTATTGTAACTGCTGCGCTCAACCCGAAGCCAGTTACGGCAAGAATTTGAGTGATGTTTATAGCAAAGCCCAATGCTGCGAGTGATTCTGTCCCAACGCCTCTCCCAAGCATTGCTGTGTCTATAAAAGACATGGAAATGGCTACAAATTGGCCCAGCATCATAGGGAATGATAGCTTTAGCGTTTTCGATAAATCAGAAAAAATATAAGTCATTGATTGGAAATTCAGCTTTTGTGGGCACGGCTAAATTTGTCTTATATCTTTAGTTACTTATGACGCTAGCCAAATGCCCATAGAAATACATGGGTTACAGATATTCTGAGACCCATTAGTGGTAGATCGGGTTATGACTATAAATTAAGCAAGTGGCCTTTTTCTACTGATTCAGATGATATGTCAATTAAAAGAAAAGAGCCGAAATCGGGTGATTTCGGCTCTCCATATACGTAGTTAGTGATAGAAAATGTAGTGATATAGAAAAAAGTTAATTATTTGGACTACGCGATTAAATCTTTATGGGGGTGCGTCATACATCGAACCCTCCAAGTTAGAGCAAATGCGGCAATCAATAGACCTAAACTTAGAGCCCACCAGATGCCTAAGGTTCCAAAATTTAACGCAAAACCAAAAAGATAGCCGCAGGGGATGGCAATGATTAAATAGCCTGTGATAGCCATCATCATGGGAATACGTAAATCTGCCAGTCCACGAAGCACTCCTGTGCAAGTTACTTGGAGACCATCCGTTACCTGGAATAAACCGGCAATTATCAATATCTTGGATGCCAATTCCACAACTTGAGGGTCGGTGGTGAATAGTGCTGGTAGCTCGTGACGGAATACAATGAAGATGGTTGCAGATATCAGAGACAAACCGAGTGCAAAGAGTTGGCTGGACCTTGATATTATACGGATTAAGGGATAATTATTTGCTCCCTTGGCTTGCCCAATACGGATGGCTACGGCAAAGGAGACTGCCATTGGAACCATGAAAGACATTCCTGCTATTTGCATGGATGCATGGTGGGCAGCGAGGTCAATTTCGCTGATACTACCTATCATAAGTGCCGCAATGGCAAAGGAAGATACTTCTCCCATTATTTGAAGGCATGCAGGTAAGCCTAGAGAGAATTCCTGGCGTAGGCTTGCTAAGCAAAATTTCCATTTAAGTAACTGATTTATCCTCAGTGGGAATTTAGGAGAGAGATGCACCACGCTAGTAATTATTGCAAAACCGTATACTTGGGAGAGTAACGAACCTAAACCTGCTCCTACCAGCCCCAGTGCGGGCATACCAAGGTTCCCAAAAATGAATATCCAGTTGAGGAATATATTCATAAATACAGTCGTACTGAGGACTATCAAAGGTATCCAGGGGCGACTTTGGGCTTCACAATAAGCCCGAACAGCAGAAGAAAGATAGGTGAAAACGAACGTACCTAGCATCAGATAAGTGTAGGGACGTGCCAAATCAACAATTTCAGGTGTTTGCCCAAAATAGTTAAACCAATGGAGGTGCTTGATAAAAAAGATGACTACGCTGAATATTACAAGCGAGTAAATTATGGATGCCAACATACCATGACGCAGTATATTTGATGTCTCTTCTTTGCGGTTTGCACCCCATGCTTGGGATATGAGAATGCTGATGGCTGTAATCATTCCAAATCCTGCGATAGCTGGGATATTGATAATGTTAACCCCAAAACCTAACGCAGCCAAGGCGTCTGTTCCGACTCCACGCCCTAACATGGATGCATCAACCATAGACATAGACATTCCTATGAGTTGCCCTATTATCATGGGAAACGCTAGAATGAGTGTCTTTTTTATTTCTGTAAGATAAGACATGTTTGATATAAGTGGCTGGAGAAAATATAAAAAACTCAGCATCCATTTTATATGGAAGGCTGAGTAAAGCTTTTTAGAAAATAGAATATTACCTTATGGTTTTTGCTTTAGGTAATTTTTCTCTGTGCTTAAGGAATGTTCAGACAAAAATGGTATTTAAGAAAGTGGTGTCAAGCCATAGTTCTACCATTACAATAGAGCTATTCGATGGGGAACAGATGTGTTTGTTCTGAGCTTGTTTTTGTGGCTTCTTTATCTTTACGAATATGGCGTGGAGGTTTGCTGATCCTGCGTGAGAGAAGGTATTCCTGCTCTTCAACGATTCGTTGGCAGATGTTTTCTACGTGCATGGTAAGCCACATATGCGTGTCAGATTTCTCGCGATAGTCTGCACGTCCGTAGGAATCTACGCGTCCTGTGCGCAACAATTCATCATTTTGAGCGAATTCTTTACGATTTCCTTTTTCGTAAACAGCATATGCATGCCCACCACTTTTACGAATGACGCTGAATACAGGAACATCGCTTGGACCATCCGCAATGTATATCATATTTTTCATAGGGATGCGGCGATCCTCATGAGCAACTTTGGAATTTACATCCAATTCCGGGTGTTTGTTCGTGCCTTTGTTGATTTCAAAAATATAGCGTGTTTTTATTGTATTATCTACGATTGTTCCAATTTGTGAAATCGCCTCATCGTCTTTTTCAATGTCCAGGAGAACGTCCTGATTTAGATATCCTGGTGCGGGAGGGTTTTCCAGGAGTTCACAGCCATAGATATTTTCTACGTAAGGAGCTATCTCACAGCCTCGAATCATTGCAGCTAATCCTGTGGACACGATATAATGTTCTAGTACTATGTCGTGTTTCTTGAAAGCTGGATCTGATTTTGGTATTTCCTGCAGTGTTTTGAAGAAGTCTGGAAGCCCAGGATAAAATTTAATTTCTTTACCCAGTTCTCTTAATTTGTTGTTATTCAATCCCTTGAAGATGCCTGCTCGTATATAGGATATAATATGGTTTAGGTAAGCGGTTTCACCAATTAGGTGTTGATTTCGTTCTTTATAGTAATCGTAAAGACCGTTTACCTCGTTCCAAAACAAATCTTCATCTACATCGTAGTAATCGAAGAGGGGAGCTTGCATATAACCAGGAATAAGTGTTTTATCGAAATCCCAGATACAGGCGATAATGTTTTGACGATGTAATGTATCTTCGGCCATTTTGATGGATTGTTTTTAAGAAAAAGATTGTGTAACATGATTCTTTTATGGCTTCTATGAGTCTGTTACAACGAAAATTGGTAAAAGTATGCCGCAATTACCCAACATTGAACCTATAGAGAAACGTCACGCCGAATTGGATAACGAGATGGCTCAGCCAGATTTTTATTCCGATGCTCGTCGTGCTGCTGACTTATCCCGTGAACACCAGAAGTTAGGGCGTGTGCTTGAACTTGTAAATGAATATAAGGAAAGCGAACAGGCCTTGGAAGATAATAAGGCGATGGTGGCTGATTCCGCAGAAGATGAAGAGTTGCGTGAAATGGCAGCAGAAGAGATCGGGCCTCTGGAGGAGAAGCTGGAAACTCTTTATAATGATCTTCTTGTGGCAATGATTCCGCCTGATCCAACGGATTCACGTAACACTATTATAGAAATTCGTGCCGGGACTGGTGGGGACGAAGCCGCATTGTTTGCTGGTGATTTGTTTCGTATGTATAGCCGCTATTCCGAAGATCGGGGCTGGAAAACTGAAATCATGGGTAGCAACGATTCTGAAGCTGGCGGGTATAAAGAAATCAGTTTTCTTGTAACTGGTGAAGAAGTTTACCGTTTCTTGAAATTAGAATCCGGAGTACATCGTGTGCAACGTGTGCCTGCAACTGAAGCTGGTGGACGTATTCATACCAGTGCTGCTACTGTTGCGGTTTTGCCGGAAGCGGAGGAAGTGGATGTACGAATTGATCCTCAGGAGTTGGAGATTTCTATTGCCCGTGCCAGTGGTCCTGGTGGTCAGGGTGTGAATACAACTGATAGTGCTGTTCAAATTTTACACAAACCGACAGGGTTGATTGTTAAGTGTGCCGATGAACGTAGCCAGTTGAAGAACAAGCAAAAGGCGATGAAGGTATTGCGTTCCCGATTGTTGGAACAGCGTCAACGCGAAGAGCAGGAGAAATACGCCGCAACCCGTAAAAACCAAGTGGGAAGTGGCGACCGTTCCGAACGTATTCGCACATACAATTTCCCACAGGGGCGCATTAGTGATCACCGTATTAATTTGACTCTATATAATCTGAATGAAGTTCTCGAAGGTGCTTTGGATTCTGTGATCAAACCTTTGTTGGAAGCAGATGAGAAGGCCAAAATTGATAACTTAATGGAAGACTAAAGGCGACGTAAACGCTACATGCAAACCTTACTGGATGTTCTCAACAAAACCACTGAATGGTTTTCTTCAAAAGGGTTGGAGAATGCCCGGGGTGATGCTGAACAGCTTTTAGCTCATTGTTTGGGATGTAAGCGTTTGGATTTATATTTGCGTTTTGATCAACCTTTGGAAGAAGCTGTTTTGACCCAGCTTCGTCCTTTGATGAAGCGGCGGGCTAATCGGGAACCACTGCAACACATCATTGGTGAATGGCCATTTTGTGATCTTCTGCTGAATGTGGATGCCAGAGCTTTGATTCCCCGGCCAGAAACTGAGGAGTTGGTTGATTGGTTGATTCATTTAGGGGAATATCCAAAGCGAATTTTGGATTTAGGAACCGGAACAGGTGCAATTGCTTTGAGCTTGGCTCAGGCTTTTCCAGATGCGGAGGTTTTTGCCGTGGATTTGAATCCTGATGCATTATCTTTGGCTCAGGAAAATGCTCGGAAAAATAGTATCAAGAATGTTCAGTTTCTTCAGGGAAGTTGGTTGGAACCTGTGAATGGGGTTTTTGACTGGATTATTTCAAATCCTCCATATTTAACTAATTTAGAGTGGGATAGAGCTTCACCTGAGGTTAAGGAATATGATCCATTATCTGCCTTAGTTGCGGCGGATGAAGGGTTGGCCGATCTGAAGACGATTTTGCAGACAGCTTATCCGTATTTGAATGATGGAGGGCGTATTGCTTTGGAAACTGGAATTGAACAACATGCTCAGTTGTTGGACCTTTCGGCATCTATGGGATATAAGACTCCATCTTCCATGCAGGATTTAAGTGGTAGAGATCGTTTTATCACGGCCACAAAATAAAACCGCATACCAAATAAGTATGCGGTTTGTTGGAAATTGAATCATTCAATTTTTATCTATCGGCAGTTGCCTCTTTCAGAAAACTAGCCGTAAGGTTATCGCTGCGAACTACTGCATCTTTGATTTCCTGTGCATTCAGGAATTTATGACCTTGGGTGTATTCAACCCAGTCTGCAGTGATGCGCATTGCCTCGCGCAATTTGATATCTAGTTTTGGCTTTTCCAAAAGAATATCTGAATCTAGCTCGATTAGTTTTAAACAAACTGCCGGCATGAAATCCTGAATTTGTTTGTTTGTCAGATCTGGAAAATATTCACGCAGAGTTTTTTCTACTTGGAAGTCTGAACCAGCATCCGAATTCTTCAAATCATTCAAAATATGATTTGTTATTTCTTCGGTTACGTCCAGTCCGCTTGCTTTTTTTAGGGTTTCTGCAATTTCCTTTGTGTTGTCCAGTAGTTTTTCGTAATCAAAATTCTCTAGATTTATGACCTTGATCTCGTTTGTTTTCGGGTTCAGGTAATAGAAGTTCTTTTGGTAATAGGCATTCGCTTTTGTGCGACCATCCGGGAGCGTGGAGTTCATGAGTTTTTCCTGATGTTGCTCTTCACGTTCTTTGGTTACAGCAAGCTCCAATTCTGTGCTGTCATAAGGATGTTTTGCCAGTTTATCCTGTTCGGCTTCTGCTTCCTCCTTAAATTTTTTGTTTTCTTCCTTTTGTTTTTTCCTGATATCAATATTTAACGAATATACTTTGCGTTTCTGTATTTCTTCGAAGTGGTCTATTTGCCGTTGAAGAAAATCAAATTCCTCCAATTTATCTCGGCGCATCTGACTACGGGCTTTCAGGTAATCAATCAGTTGTGCGTTTATCACAGGGGCATGATCCGGTAGAACTTCAGATGGTTCCCATTTAACTGAAGGGAGTGTATCCCACTCAAGGACGTTATCCAAATCAGTTTCACCGATGGGAAGGTATTCGTTTATATTTGGAATGAATATATCGGAGGTTACACCTTTTTTCTGAGTGGATGAACCGTTTGGAAGGTAAAATTTTTGGATGGTGACTTTGATCATTCCCATCTTTTCCTGTGGTGCAAATGGGTTTATCTGTTTCATGCTGTTTTCCAGGAACCAGGGGATCTGAACCGTTCCCTTCCCGTGAGTTGTAGAATCGCCTATGATAATGGCTCGTCCTAAAGCTTGTAATGCTCCGGCTGTAATTTCACTGGCACTGGCACTATTGCGGTCGATTAAAACACTTAAAGGACCATCGTAAGCCACTTTTGAATCTCTATCCCAATCTGCTCTTTGGGCTCCATTGCTGGCTCGAACCATTACTACGGGGCCTTTTTTGATG
>ENA-ORCX01000396-ORCX01000396.1-marine-metagenome-genome-assembly--contig:-NODE-396-length-17546-cov-2.403000_pt1 | contig 17546 bp, 18 predicted proteins | sample MGYA00248630_ERZ508518 | MGnify/ENA primary metagenome ERZ508518 (study PRJEB26188, sample SAMN06268768) | marine metagenome | isolation source: Bioluminescent Bay, La Paraguera, Puerto Rico | place...
CTGCCCAGTTCGACAGCCCTGACAAAACTCTCAATCCCTCGCAGATTATCCATAATGAAGACTCAATGATTAATTTTTAATTCATTAAGTTTAGCTTAATAGTCTAAATAGTTTCAGGCCGCTAGTGCATAGGCAAACAGACCTCTACACTGACAGCCAAAATAATGACCGGAGGAAATCAGATGAAAAATGCAGGTCTGCGGGCTGGCAGAAAGTTACCGGCCAGACTGACACCGGTGGTCTTCGCTTTCTATATGTCAGCGATTATGGCTGCGCTGATGTCCCTGATTATTACCGCAGTCAATCAGGGATTTGATGCTCTTTACCTGTTAAATGCATTGCATGCCTATGAAGTTGCTATGCCTTCTGCATTTCTCTGCGTGTTGATGGTGAGACCCCTGGTGATGAAACTCGTGGCACGCACGGTCTCAGCGAATTAGCACTTAACTGGCCAGGCCATAGTGCCGCAGGCGCTGCTGTATGGCCTGGGCCCGCTCCAGTTGCAGTGCGCGCGTGCGTTGACGCCGATCACAGAGGGCACTGCGAAAGCCGAGGTAATCCGCGCCCAATGCTTCCAGTCTGTCGATATCCTCAATAGCCAGTGCACCAGCAAGACCGCACAGCAATTCATGCTCATCTGCTGCATGAATAAATTCGCTCAGCCGTGCTTCATTCCAGTGGGCCAGTAAACCCTGGCCATTCTTACTGGCGGTATCCACCATCACCCCGCTGAAACCGGCCTGCCTGATGTTCGCGACCAGTGAAATATCCTGGGTCTGATCGGCAAATATAACCGCGATAACCGGGGTGTTCAGTGCTGATAAGGTTTCCTGCAACCCGCGCAGGCAGGATTCAATTGCCGGTTCTGCGAAGAGGCCGACCTTGACAAAGTCGACACCGGTTTCTGCCATCGCTTTGACCGCAGGACTGATGACTTCCGGCTTCATTACCAGGTCGCCGACCGTTGCACTGGTTTCACAACGTCCTGCGACCCAGTCAACGACCGCTGACACCATAGACAACGGTAGGGCGCCCAGTGCACCGCTGGCCGGGTCTTTGAGGTCCAGAATATCGGGCAAAGTCTGTTCCAGCGCTTTTGCTTCTTCGAGTGACTGCACACTCGCCAGCCATTTAGTCATGTTAAATCTCAATGCCTGCTTGTTTGATTTTATCCATCAGCCAACCCCAGGCTTCCAATTCACGCTCACCCGCCGTCTTATCAATGCCGATCTGCAGATAGCCGATTTCTTGCCGAATTTTGTGTTCCGGCAGCATGCCCAGGCGGCTGACCAGAATAGCGGCTTCGATCACCGCCGTCTGCGCACGGTTAAAGCCCCGGAACGGCGCATGGGTCTCTTCTGTCAGCACTTCGCCATAGAAACAGGCCCTGGGATCATCATCATCAAAGCGGGTCATTTCCAGTTCGCTGTGAGCCAGGGCCTGCTCAAGATAGGCACCCTCAATCCGCCTGCAGGGCAGGGTGGGCCAGTCACGTCTGCCGGTGAGGGCACCGGCAAATACTCTGACATCATCGATGTAATTGATAGTGCATTGACGATGACGTTTTAAATTGTCATAAGTTGTCGAGGGTTTGAATGGCTTCACAAGGAAGTAACCATTTACTTCGCTGATTCCCATCGGCGCTGAATGCGGTGCCCCTGTGGCATCCAGGGTTGTCACGATGACTTCATGAATCCGACTTGTCAGCCGTGCCACAGGCGCGCTCCTTCTTTTTCTTGGGCTTATCTGCTGTACCGCAGGCCCGCTGCTTTTTCTGCGTTGACGAGTCAGCACTGCCACAGGCCCGATCTTTTTTGCGCTTCTTCATGGTGGTGCCTTCTTTTTTCTGCTGGGTCAGATCCTCTTCTGCCCGCTCTACAGCACAGCCCCATTGCAGATCTTCATCCTGGGTATAGCGTTTACCCAGCTGCCAGGCCACTTCTGCTCGTGCCAGTTCGACACCCAGATAAAAAGCATGGCCCGGATCATTTTCCACCTGTAAATGCGGATAAAACTCAAACGGATCGGTATCCTGCAGCAAACCATCGCGATTGAACATAAAAATGCCCTCACGGGCAATTTTAATCCGGTAATTGGGATCCTTGATACTCTTGGCCAGCTCGCGGATTTCATCAGCACTATCGGTAAACGGGCGGCGCTCATGCGCGACCAGCAGATCCGAGGTGAAATCCCTGGGCAGACTGTTATCGTCCTTGGCTGCATACATCATGCGTCTGGCCACATCGGCTTCACGAATCGCCCGCCGTGCATGAGGGCTGACCTCGGTGGCGAGCACGCAGTTCACATTCAGCTCGGAAATGATACCAAACAGCATGGCATTAATACCGCTGGTATCGGCATCGGTCAGTTCCGTCAGGTTGCCCACGCCCATCATGATGGGGGCATCGGGGTACTTCTGTCGTAACTCGTGGTAGCGAACTATAGAGGCAGTCAGACCAAAGTGAATCGGGTCCAGAATCGGATCCGCAATCCAGGGCTTGCCGATTTTGTCCATGGCTTCCATCGCCCGCTCGAGGGAAGCCAGTGAGCCGGGTTCTGCCGGCACTAATATGGGGACAGCATCAGTTTCCCTGGCAAGATCGATGGTTTCTTCAGTCAGGCTCAGCAGATAATCTGCGCCGGCTTTCGCTGCACGCTGGAGGTCGGGCAATGAAAGTGAGTCCACACTTACTTTGAACCCCTCAGCATGTAGTGCTTGAATGGCCTCTTCCAGATGCGGAAACTGTTCCTGCGGCAGACAGCCAATATCGATAACATCGGCGCCATTGTTACGGTAGTAGTGAGCGCGCTCAATCAGACTCTCTATACTGCGTTCAGGCGCATCGACTATCTCAGCAAAAATATTGACGGCATAACGACTCAGATCGGGCTGTTTTCGCGCTTTACCGAAATGCACAGGCAAATCCTTGATTTCTTCCGGGCCGCGGGTCACTTTGATTCCCAGTTCGCGGCTCAGGGCCTCCAGATCCCCCCTGCAGCGACCGGGCACGATAATTTCATCATAGCCCTGATAATCTTCCGCTTTGAGCCGCCTGGCAATCATTTTATCGGTCATCAGTGCCGCCACTGACAGCCCGAGCTGATGCACATCATACTCGAACGGCAAAGGCGCCATTTCCTGCAGCACTTTATGTACGCTGGGCTCGGCCAGTTTACCGGTCAGAAACAGAATCCGGTCCGCCATTGTCGGCCTCAGCCAACCTCTGCCAGGCGCTTTCTTATCGCTTCAGACAATTGTTCAGCCGTTTCCACCACTGTGGTGGCTTCGAAGGTTTTCAGTTTCTCTGTGTGTTCCAGATCAATCTTGCGCGGCCACAGTCTGACCATTCGATCCGGTGCCGGCGTGTCGACTTCCGGTATCGCATCACAGGCAAGCACAATACTGGGGATACGGCATTTACCGGCCTGTGCATAGATATTGGTGACCAGTGTATCCGACAGGCCCATCACCATTTTAGCGACGCTGTTGGAGGTGGCCGGCGCCACGACCAGTGTGTGGTAATCACCACGATAGAACAGACCCACCGGTGGCGCGCTGGCAGCACGATCCCTATAGATACGACCTTCCGGCACGATTTCTTTGGGTTCATGGCCATACATCCGGATCACCTCTTCACCGGCACGGCTGTAAAACAGGTCGACATCGTCCAACTCCCGGACAATCTCCAGACACTCTTCCAGATAGTGTCCGGAACCGGTTACAGCCCAGGCCAGGCGTGGTTTTTCGGGCCTTGCTTGCATTTGAGGTCTCTAAAATTGATCAAGATCATTAATTTTGCCAGAGTCCGCCCCTGTAGTAAAAATAAGATAGTTTTTATAGGGTTTTTTACGTTAAAATCACGGTTTTACTTAGTGGACTGCTGATCTTTCCCGGCCTGATTTTGCCTTCGCTGACTGCGTTGCGCAAAACCATTTTCTGTCACATAAGAAAGCTGCCGTCCTCACATTTCTGCGTCGGATTGGAGCCATAGCGAATGTCAAACCACATCCCCAAAATTGTCGTTGTTGGCGGCGGAGCAGGTGGCCTGGAACTGGTCACTAAACTCGGCAAAAAACTGGGCAAAAAAGGAAAAGCCCAGGTCACGCTGGTAGACAATACCCATACTCATATCTGGAAACCGCTGTTGCACGAAGTCGCAGCCGGCACACTGGATTCACATGAAGATGAGATCGAATACTTGGGTCAGGCCAATTATAGTGGCTTTCGCTTTCGTCTGGGCCGCATGGACGGCCTTGACCGCAAAAACAAACAGATTTCCGTTGCACCTACTCTGAATAACGAAGGGGTTGAAATCATCCCCCGTCGCAATTTCGACTATGACTATCTGATTATTTCTGTTGGCAGTATCAGCCATGATTTCGGCATCAAAGGTGTGCGTGAACACTGTCTGTTCCTGGATACCACTAAACAGGCCGAGGTCTTCCAGAACAAACTGCTGCAGACCTATCTGCGTGCTCACACCCAGGGCAAGCCGCTGGATGCGGGTCAGCTCAATATCGCTATCGTTGGTGCTGGCGCCACGGGTGTTGAACTGAGTGCCCAGTTGCATGAGGTATCACACCTTTTGACAGCCTATGGTCTGGATGAAGTCAATCCGCAGGATGTCAAAATCACCATTATTGAAGCCGCTGACCGTATTCTTTCCGGACTGCCGAAAAACATCTCCGATGCGACCCTGTCGGAGCTGAATAAGCTGGGCGTCAATGTGATGACCGGTGAGCGGGTAGTGGAGGTCAATGACAAGGAAATCATTACTGAAAGCGGTAATGTGATACCCGCCGCCATCAAGGTGTGGGCAGCCGGTATCAAAGCACCTGAATTTCTCAAAGACATCGACGGACTTGAGACCAACTGGATGAATCAACTGGTGGTCAGACAAACCCTGCAAACCACGCTGGATGACGATATCTATGCCGTAGGGGACTGCTGCGCCTGTAAATGGCAGGGCCACGATGAAAATGTGCCCCCACGTGCACAGGCCGCGCACCAAATGGCGTCACACGTTTATAAATCCATCCTTAACCGTATGAAAGACAAACCGCTGCCTGAATACGAATATCATGACTATGGTTCGCTGGTATCGCTCGGCCGCTACAGTACGGTTGGTAACCTGATGGGCAACCTGAGCCGTGGCAGTATGATGATTGAGGGCTTGATGGCGCGGGTCATGTACCTGTCTCTATACAAAATGCACCAGATAGCTTTGTTCGGCCCATTCCGGGTCGCCATGCTGTCGCTGTCTCATCTGTTCAGACGCAGTGTGCACCCCAAAATCAAGCTACACTAAACGTATCCGTCCTAATTCTTTCACAAAGGCCCTTTTCAGGGCCTTTTTTATGTTTGCCACTTATCTCGCTGTTATTGCCATAAAAATCGCTAACAGCCGCCCTTCACGGCTTCCTGGCGAGAATGTAGAACGCTCTCGCGCTGCTTTCATTCATTCAGCTAGTTAACAGGGCATAAAAAAGCCCTGACTGTATTTACAGCCAGGGCTCCAGATTGATTCGTATGAATCCTTTTTAGATATCGAGGTTAGATACCTGCAAGGCATGCGTTTCAATAAACTCACGACGGGGTTCGACATGGTCACCCATCAGCGTATTGAAAGTCTCATCGGCCGCAATCGCATCATCAATCTTCACCTGCAACAGGCGGCGTTTGCTTTTGTCCATCGTCGTTTCCCACAACTGATCCGGGTTCATTTCGCCCAGACCTTTATAGCGCTGTACGTGCTGACCACGACGTGCCTCTGCCAATAACCAGTTCACCGCTTGCGAGAAGTAATGAATGTTCTCTGACCGTTCACCACGCTCAACACGGGCACCTTCACCAAATAAGCCATTGATTTTATTGGAAAATGCAAGAATTTTCTGGTATTCGGTGCTATCAAAGAACTCGCCCGGCACATGGAAATCGGTACTGATACCATGACGGCTGAAGCTGATGTTTACCATCGGTACCGGTTCGTCTTCCTGATTCTGGATACTCAACTTGTAGTGAGTCCCGGTGGGTAGACCACGGTTCATCGCTGTCTCAATCGTCAGCAGCCATTCGTCCATGGCTGGATCGCCAAAGGCCGGAATCTGTGGTTGATACACCAGCTGATCCAGGAAAGCAGGATAGTAGTGATTGGAAAGACGACCGATGATGGCATTAATGGTTTGATATTCAGCAACCAGAGACGCCAGCGCTGTGCCCTCAATCGCGCTGGCATCAGCAGTCGGATACAAGGCCGCATTCTGTAACGCCACTTCGGTCAGATAACGCTCCATCTCGGCATCATCTTTGACGTAACGCTCCTGTTTGCCTTTTTTGATTTTGTACAGCGGCGGCTGCGCAATATACACGTGACCACGTTCGATCAGTTCCGGCATCTGCCGATAAAAGAATGTCAGCAGCAGGGTGCGGATGTGTGAGCCGTCGACGTCGGCGTCCGTCATGATAATGATGTGGTGGTAACGCAGTTTTTCCGGATCATATTCATCTCGACCGATACCACAACCCAGTGCCGTAATCAGCGTGCCGACTTCAGCAGAACTGATCATCTTGTCGAAACGGGCGCGCTCAACATTAAGAATCTTACCTTTCAGTGGCAGAATTGCCTGAGTGCGACGATCGCGACCCTGCTTGGCGCTACCACCCGCAGAATCACCCTCCACCAGGAACAGTTCTGACAGGGCGGGATCGCGCTCCTGACAATCTGCCAGTTTACCGGGCAGACCGGCGATATCCAGAACCCCTTTACGTCTGGTCAATTCACGCGCTTTTCTGGCCGCATCCCTGGCACGTGCCGCATCAATCATTTTGTTAGCAATCAACTTGGCATCGGTCGGGTTTTCGATCAGAAAATCATGGAAGAATTCATTCACATAAGATTCAACAATGGTGCGGACTTCGGATGACACCAGTTTGTCTTTGGTCTGGGAACTGAATTTCGGATCCGGCACTTTCACTGACAAGACTGCAGTTAAACCCTCACGGGCATCATCGCCACTGGTTGTGACTTTCGATTTCTTTGCCAGACCTTCGCTTTCAATGTACTGATTCAATGTCCGGGTGAGGGCAGCGCGGAAACCGGCAAGGTGGGTGCCGCCATCACGCTGTGGAATATTATTGGTGAAACAGTAAATGTTTTCTTGATAGGAATCATTCCACTGCATCGACAATTCAACTGTCACATCATCACGCACACCATCGATTTTGATGATGTTGTCATGAATTAAAGTTTTGTTCTTGTTCAGATGCTCAACGAAAGCCGTTATACCCCCTTCGTAAAAGAAGGTTTCGCTGCGTTCATCGCGTTCGTCGGTCAGCTTGATTCTCACACCTGAGTTTAGGAAGGCAAGTTCACGAATGCGTTTGGCCAGCACATTGTAGTCAAAGGTGACATTGGTGAAGGTTTCTTCGCTTGGCCAGAACTGGATACGGGTTCCGGTAATACTGGTGTCTTCTACATCTTTCAGTGGCGCATCCGGTACACCATGGGTATAGGACTGTTTATAAACACGGCCGCTGCGATGAATCTCCATTGTCAGTTTCTTGGAGAGCGCATTCACCACTGAAACACCTACACCATGCAGGCCACCTGAGACCTTGTAGGAGTTATCGTCAAACTTACCGCCAGCGTGAAGTACTGTCATGATGACTTCTGCAGCGGAAACGCCTTCCTCTTCATGGATATCAACCGGAATACCGCGGCCGTTATCTATTACCGACACCGAGTCGTCAGGATGAATGCGTACTTCGATTTGCGAACAGTGACCGGCCAGCGCTTCGTCAATCGCGTTATCCAGCACCTCGAAAACCATGTGATGTAGACCCGTACCATCATCGGTATCACCAATGTACATGCCTGGTCTTTTTCTGACGGCATCAAGGCCTTTTAGTACCTTGATATTCGAAGAGTCGTAGGTGCTGTTATTATCCGTTGCCATAATCAAACTATTCCTGTGTCTAGGATGTTGAATAACCTATTATTCTACTACGTCTGGAGTTGTGTTGATAGCATCGTTCCCAGCCTCGGAAATGACGCCATGTTCCACGTGAAACCTTTTTTCATTTTTCCCTGAAATCAAAGCTTCCAGCTCTGTATTCGTACTACTAATAAAGCTCTGTACCGGCAATTCACGCAGCGTATTAAGCACTGTTTTTTGATGATGCCAGTCCAGTTCTGAGCTCAGATCATCTATCAGCAAGAGGGAGTTTTCGCGCTTTTTCTGCTCAGCTAAAATCATGATTTGTGCCATGCTAAGCGATAGAAAAAATAACTTCTGCTGTCCTCTCGAAAGCAACTCATAGGGATCAGCATCATTTACCCTGAATGACCAGTCAGCCGCATGAGGTCCGGAACGGGTATAGCCTAAAGCACGGTCGCGCTCGAGATTCTGGTGTAAGTATTCTGATAATTCATACTCTTTATTCCAGCCACGAAGATATCGCAAAGAGAATTTGTAGTCAGCTAATTCAGGGCAAAGCTTTTTGAAGAAAGGGCGGAAGTGAACAATTAATTGTTTCAGATAACGTTCACGCATCTGCGTGATAGCTAGACCATGATCGGTGAGTGCTTTATCCCATAGTGTGATTTCGTTGATTGGCTTATGTGTTTTGATTGCGGCATTGCGCTGTTGCAATACTTTTTTATAAGATTGCCAGTGATAATTAAATTGATGTTCCACGTGGAACACACCCCAATCAACCATCCTTCTGCGGAACTTCGGGCCAAGCTCAAAGTACTGGTGACAGTTTGCCGGGATGAGCTGTACAGGCAAATGAAAAGCCAGATCTGAAAGCCGTTTCAGGGGCGCATTATTCAGACGAATCTGAAGACCATTTTGAAGATCATACTGTAAGCCAATCGGTGTTTTATCTAACGAGCGTGCAAATAGGGTAAGGTGCTTGTGGTCGTATTTGACAAGATTTTTCAGAAAGCGCGAACGAAAAGAGCGGCCCATTGCCAGTACAAAAATCGCTTCCAGTAAACTGGTTTTTCCTGAACCGTTTTCACCCAGAATGAAATTGATGCCCTCTGCAGGAAACAGTTCCGCTTCGTTGATATTACGAAATTGGTGAATATGAATTTGGGCTAGCACAGGAGTCTGTTTATTCTGAAAAGAGATAGGTGCGAGAATGTTTCAAAGAAAGGAAAAATGAAATCAGCCAGTATTGCTTTTCTTTCTAATAAGAGAAGTAACAAGAAATACTGACTGATATCGATCACAACTTTTACAATCAGATTTCTACCATTTCGAAATCTTCTTTACCGACACCGCATTCAGGGCACTCCCAGTCTTCTGGAATCTCGTCCCATTTGGTGCCTGGCGGAATACCTTCTTCAGGCAGACCGCGAGCTTCGTCATAAATGAAGCCGCATACAATGCATTGCCATTTTTTCATTAAGTTCTCCTTCCAGTCTGATAATCCGAGTCACTTGATTCTAACAAATATCCTGAATACTCACGTTGATTTGACGCCAATTAGCGAAAACTAACCTTCTGATTATGAGTCATAGGTTCAGCTGCTACCTGATACAGGAGTTGAAATGCAGTTGCAGGATACAAAAAGCAGTATTCATGATAGTTTGTTGATACTATTAAACTTTGAATTTTAAGCGGAAAATTCGATTATGAGATTACCCACGCTACGCCAGCTGCAATACTTGACCGCTGTGGTTGAAGAGAAACATTTCGGTCATGCTGCAGAAAAATGTTTCGTCACACAGTCAACACTCAGCGCAGGTATACAGGACCTGGAAGAACTGCTTGAAGTTTCGCTGCTGGAGAGAACCAATCGCAAGGTTCTGCCTACGCCTATCGGCGAGGAGATTGCGGGACGCGCCCAGCAGATTTTATCGCTCAGTGAGGACCTGGTCGATCTCGCTCAGTCCGAGAAGAATCCGCTCTCCGGCAGAATTCAGGTCGGTGTAATACCTACTATCAGTCCGTTCCTGCTGCCCAAAGTTTTGCCGACCGTTCGCCAGCAGTTACCGGATCTGGAAATCTTACTGATTGAAGACCAGTCAGAACGTTTACTGGATCAACTGGAAGCCGGCAGTATCGATGTGGCGGTGTTGGCATTCCCATTCAATATCCGCGGCCTGACGCATCGCGTTTTCGCGCAGGAACCGTTCTGGGTCGCTTTACCTAAAAAACACCGGCTGGCACAGAGGAAGACGCTCAAAGCCGATGAACTGCCTACCAACGAGCTACTGTTGCTGGCAGAGGGGCACTGTATGCGCGAGCATGCCCTCAGTGCCTGTCAGTTGCCGGCCTCAGCACAGCGTAAGAGCGTTCAGGCGACCAGTCTCTATACCCTGATTGAAATGGTGGCAAGTGGACTGGGGATCACACTGATTCCGGATATGGCTATCACCTCTGACATGGTCAGTCACTCAGATATCAGCCTGGTCCCACTCGAGAACAAGAACAACCAGGCGATGCGTGAGATTGGCCTGGTCTGGCGCCCCAGTTTCCGTCGAACAGCGACTTTGGAACAACTGGCCCAAACCTTCTCTGATGCGCTGGAAGATACGGATTACTCACTACGAGCGTAAAAGTCGCGCGCAGCCAGAAACTGTTGCTGGATCAGTGGTGAGGAGAAGGGGGGCTCATAACGTGCATAGATTCTCCCTTTCGGATCCACCAGAAAAATACTGTGCTGTTGTTCGAGGCTGTAACCCTGCTCGAGCGATGTTCGAAGGTACAGAAACTCAAAACGCTCAGCCAGTTGGCTGATGACATTCTCTTTTCCTCCATACAGAAGCAGTGACGGCATATTGTCCAGCCACCAGTCGGGCCTTTGTGTTTTCTGCTTTGAATCAAAATTAATCGTTACAAAACGGGTTTCACTCTCCGCGGAGAGTTGCTGCAGATTGTGCATCACTGATAAAACAGGTTCACACTGGGGTAGACAGGCAGGGTGTGTGAAATAAACATAAGTCCATTTGTCCCGAAGTGACTGCTCGGTCAGAACCTGATGGGTATCGGAATAAAGCAGAAACTGCGGCAGTTCAGCCGGTGGTGAGCGCAGCAGTGAATCCAGTGAAGGTGGGATTTGACGGTTATCAACCTGTTTCTGCTCGACCCGATACAGCCAGGCGAGCAGTAAGCTCGCAAAGACAACGAGATATAACAGCAAAAAACCCTTAGAATTAAAGCTTTTGAATAACTTCATCCGCTTGGTCCCGTTGTTGAGCTAACCCTATGAGTATCCAATGAGCGAAAAACTGTTCCAGTCTACCGCAGTTGTCAGCATCATGACGTTTATTTCCCGAATTCTGGGCTTCATTCGAGATATTGTGATTGCCAGGATGTTCGGTGCGGGTCTGGGCGCAGACGTCTTTTTTGTCGCCTTCAAAATCCCTAACTTTTTACGTCGCCTGTTTGCTGAGGGTGCCTTTTCTCAGGCATTTATCCCGGTACTGGCTGAGTTCCGCGAACGCGGTGATAAGCCACTGAAAGAATTGATCGCCCAAACCAGCGGCACCCTCGCAGTCATACTCATGCTGATTAGTGCGGTCGGTATGCTCGCTGCCCCCATTATCATCATGATATTTGCACCGGGTTTTATCAGTGACCCCTACAAACTGACGCTGGCAGGTGAACTGCTCACCATTACCTTCCCGTATCTTTTATTTATTTCTCTGACTGCGCTGGCAGGCTCGATTCTCAACAGCTTTGGTAAATTCGCGGTGCCGGCTTTTACGCCGGTGTTTCTGAACCTGTCTTTGATTGGGGCTGCGATCTGGTTATCACCGCATTTGGATGAGCCGGTAAGGGCGCTGGCCTGGGGGGTGTTTATTGGCGGGGTAGTGCAGTTGCTGTTTCAGCTGCCTTTCCTTTTCAAGATCAAGGCGCTGCCCAGACCGCGCTGGGGCTGGCGCAGCGAAGGCGTAACAAAGATCACCAAACTGATGATTCCGGCGATGTTCGGTGTATCCGTCGCGCAAATTAACCTGCTACTGGATACGCTGCTGGCTTCGTTTCTGGTCACCGGCAGTATCTCCTGGCTGTATTATTCCGATCGGCTGGTCGAGTTTCCGCTGGGGGTCTTTGGTATCGCTTTGTCCACCGTCATTCTGCCCAGTCTGTCTAAGAAGCATGCCAGCCAGTCTGCAGAGGGCTTCTCAGACACCATCGACTGGGCACTGCGCTGGGTGTTTATTATCGGTACACCGGCGGCTATCGGGCTGATTGCCCTGGCTCAACCGCTGTTAACAACTTTATTCCAGTATGGTGAATTTGAAGCCGGTGATGCTTACAAAGCCTCACTGAGTTTGATGGCTTATGGTCTGGGACTGCTGCCCTTTATTCTGATCAAAGTGCTGGCGCCCGGCTATTATGCACGTCAGGACACAAAAACCCCGGTCAAAATTGGTGTCATTGCCATGGTCAGTAATATGGTGCTGAATGTGATTTTGATGATATATCTGGCCCACGTAGGACTGGCACTGGCCACCTCCTTGTCGGCTGTGCTCAACGCCAGCCTGCTCTATATCGGCTTGCGCCGCCGCGGTGTTTATTATCCCAATAGCGGCTGGCTGCTGTTCGCAGGCAAACACATTCTTGCCAATGGGCTGATGCTGATGATGTTGCTTTGGCTGACGCCAGACGTCAGCCACTGGCAGGGCTGGACTGCCTGGCAGCGTTTCGGACAATTGATGACACTGATTGTAGGCTCGGCCCTGGCTTATTTTGTGATACTGAGCCTGCTCGGTATCCACATCAAGCAGTTTATCCGGCCAAAACAGAGCTAAAAAAAGGCCCTCCGTAAGGGAGGGCCAAAGCACTACGAGGACACAACCAAAATGCGCGGATGGTGAACAGCACATCCGCACATCGAGGATCTAGAAACGACGACCGATACCAATACCCCAGACAAAAGGATCAATATCCGCAGTGATTTTTGCTCTGCCGACAGGGGTGCCTGAGAAATGCGCTTCAGTATCGATGTCGATATATTTCACATCAAAGTTTACAAACCAGTCCTGGTTCAGGGCCACGTCGACACCAGCCTGTGCTGCCAGGCCCCAGGAGCTGTCAAGTTTTACATCAGCGCCGGGAATATCGAGAACGCTGCCGGATACTTCCTCATCGAAGAAATAGGTGTAGTTCACGCCGACGCCAACATAAGGACGAACAGTCGAGTCCGGCAGGAAGTGATATTGCAGAGTCAAAGTGGGTGGCAATACTTTAGTATCGATGACGTCACCAAGCGCGGACCAGGTTTTGTGCGCTTTGACTGTGTGCTCTGAATAACCAAGAATCAGCTCCAGCCCCCAATTGCGTGTAAGCATATAGGTGATGTCGAGCTCAGGGACAGTATCACTGTCAACTTCCACACCTTCAGAACCGGTACTGGCACCGCCGATGTAAAGATTACCGCTGTCATCATTAGGGTTTACATTGATGATACGGCCACGAACCAGCCAGTCGCCAGCTTCATAGGCCATTGCTGGCACTGCAGCTGCGCTCAAACCCAAACCAGTGATCATGGCAGCAGCAAAAACGGTTTTTTTCATTCTTTTTCCTCCGGGACAAACCCTGTGCGTCAAACATGGGTTTATTGTCATAGAGGCCGCTCAAACGCGCATTGACCTGGATCAATTATCAGTGAGGTAGGGATTCAACCGCAGAGTTGTTTCAGTTTGTCCTGATCCGTCAGGCTGATAGCCTTGCCCTGCAGGCTGATCAGACCTTCATCCTGAAACCGGGTAAATAGACGGCTCACCGTTTCCACGGCAAGACCAAGGTGGTTAGCAATATCGCCGCGTGACATGGTGAGCTGGAAGTCACGCGCAGAAAAGCCACGATCCTGAAAGCGCCGTGATAGGGAGAGCAGAAAAGTTGCCAGTTTTTCTTCGGCAGTCTTTTTACCCAGCAGGAACATCAGCGTTTTATCACCGGAGAGCTCCTTGCTGAGCCGGGACATCATCTGAACCTGTAATTGCGGCATGGTGGCGCCGAATTCCTGCAGCTTTTCAAACGGCAGTTCACAAACGCTGCTGCTTTCCAGCGCCTTGGCACTGGATTTGTATGCCTGTTCGTAGATGGCATCCATGCCGATGAATTCACCGGGGAAGTAAAAACCTGTCACCTGTTCGCGACCGTCACTGGCCTGCACGGTGGTTTTGAATGAACCGGAGCGCACGACAAAGATCGATTTGAACGGAGTATCGGACGAAAACAAGGCCTGACCGCGGGAGTAACTCTGGCTGCGTTTGATGATCTTATCCAGTTGCGCCAGGTCGTTGCTATGAAGCCCCAGCGGTAAACACAAGCGGTAAAGCGAACATTCCTTGCAGGCGATGTTGTGTTCGTGCTCGACTTTGGCGAGGTCTTTGAATAACGGGGTGACGTTGTTCAATTGGGCCATTGCTGATCCTTATGCATAACATTGCCTATAATAACCCTTCAAACCCTTGTCCGAAACAGTTATTATCTCGTTTTATTAATAAAATCAGGATTCACAATGACCGCTCGTAGCGCGACTGTTGCGCGAAACACGCTGGAAACCCAAATTGAAGTTGCCATTAACCTCGATGGCAGCGGCAGCTTCCAAGCCGAAACCGGCGTTCCCTTCCTCGACCACATGATGGATCAAATCGCCCGCCACGGCCTGTTTGATCTGAGCGTCAAAGCCAGTGGTGATCTGCATATTGACGCGCACCACACCGTGGAAGATGTCGGTATCACCATTGGCCAGGCATTGAAAAAAGCGCTGGGCGACAAGAAAGGGGTTGTTCGCTACGGTCACGCTTACGTGCCTTTGGATGAAGCCCTGTCACGTGTCGTGCTGGATTTGTCCGGTCGTCCCGGTCTGGAATTCGACGTCACTTTCACCCGTGACAAAATCGGCGAGTTTGATGTCGACCTGTTCTACGAGTTTTTCCAGGGCCTGGTCAATCATGCCGGCATCACACTGCATATCGATAACCTGAAAGGTCGTAATGCCCACCATATTGCTGAAACGATTTTCAAAGCTTTCGGCCGAGCGCTGCGCATGGCGGTTTCGCTTGATCAGCGGGCGCTGGAGCAATTACCTTCAACCAAAGGGGCATTGTAAGCTCAGGATTGAGGCTTCTCAGCACCATTATTCAAGATGATTAAACAGGTTTAAAATGCGTCGCGTAGCAGTGATCGACTATGGCATGGGCAATCTTCGCTCTGTGTCCAAAGCACTGGAAACAGTCTCCGGGCAATCCGCTCAAGTTTTTATCAGTTCCAAGCCGGAAGAAATTTTGTCGGCCAGCCATATCCTGTTCCCCGGCGTCGGCGCGATCCGCGACTGCATTGATGAACTGAAACGACTGGGCCTCGATGAAGTCGTGCAGGAAGCTGCCCGCGAAAAACCCTTCATGGGGATCTGTCTCGGTATGCAGGCGATGCTCAGCCACAGTGAAGAAAACAACGGCATCGATGCGCTTGGCATCATTCCCGGTGAGGTCAAAGCCTTCGACAAACCATTGTCAGCAGCCGGCGACAAGCTGAAAGTCCCGCATATGGGCTGGAACCAGGTACACCAGACCTGTGATCACCCGCTGTGGAACAATATTGAGCAGGATGAGCGTTTTTATTTTGTTCATGGCTATTTTGTCAGTCCGGCCGATCCGGCCGTGGTCGCAGCCACAACCCATTACGGTGCAGACTTTGCGTCAGCGATTTACCGCGATAATGTGTTTGCTACCCAGTTCCACCCGGAGAAAAGCCAGCGCGCCGGCCTGCAGTTACTGGAAAATTTTGTAAACTGGGACGGACAATGCTGATGACCGCCCAACTAACGGAGAATGATTTATGTTGTTGATCCCTGCCATTGATCTCAAACAAGGTCACTGCGTGCGTTTGCGTCAGGGGCGTATGGAAGACAATACCGTGTTTTCGGATGATCCGGTTGCAGTCGCCAGGCAATGGGTGGAAGCCGGGGCGAAACGCCTGCATATGGTCGATCTGGATGGCGCTTTTGCCGGCAACCCGGTCAATGCCGATGTCATTCATAAAGTCTGTGAGACTTTTCCCGAGCTGGACGTCCAGGTCGGCGGCGGCATTCGTGATGAGGAAACCATCGAAACCTACCTGCATGCCGGTGTCCGTTATGTCATTCTCGGCACCAAAGCGATTAATGCGCCGCATTTTGTCGGTGATGTCTGTGCTGAATTTCCGGGCCACATCATCATCGGTCTGGATGCCAAAGACGGTAAAGTCGCCATTGACGGCTGGTCTAAACTGTCTAATCACGATGTGATTGATATTGCGCAACAATTCGAGCAGGACGGCGTCGAAGCTATTATCTACACGGATATCAGCCGTGACGGCATGATGCAGGGTGTTAACCTGGAATCGACCCGTAAACTGGCCAGCGCGATTCAGATTCCGGTCATTGCCTCAGGTGGCGTCAGTAGCTACGAAGATATCGAAGCCCTGTGCGAAGCCGAAGGTGAAGGCGTAATGGGTGCGATTCTGGGCCGCTCCATCTATGAAGGCAGCATTGATCTGAAAAAAGGTCAGGAACTGGCCGACAAACTGAATCCGCCACTGGAGTTTTAACTGCAAATGGGTCTCGCCAAACGCATCATTCCCTGTCTCGACGTCGATAACGGCCGTGTGGTCAAAGGCGTGCAGTTTGTTGATATCCGTGATGCCGGCGATCCCATCGAAATCGCCAAGCGCTATGACGAACAGGGTGCCGATGAAATCACTTTTCTCGACATCACTGCCACCCATCATGAGCGGGATACCATGGTGCATGTGGTGGAAGCCGTCGCCAGCCAGGTGTTTATTCCCCTGACCGTGGGCGGGGGTATCCGCACTGTTGACGACATCCGCAGGATGCTGAATGCCGGTGCCGATAAGGTCGGCATTAACTCGGCAGCCGTTAAAAATCCGGACTTTGTGCGTGAAGCCGCTGAGCGCTTCGGTTCGCAGTGCATTGTCGTCGCCATTGATGCCAAGCGTGTTTCCGCAGAGTGTGAAACACCACGCTGGGAAATTTTTACCCATGGCGGTCGCAAACCTACCGGGATTGATGCTGTTGAATGGGCAAAAAAAATGGTCGCCAATGGCGCCGGTGAAATCCTGCTGACCAGTATGGACCGCGATGGCACCAAATCCGGTTTTGATCTGGCGTTGACCCGCGCTGTCAGCGAAGCGGTTGATGTACCTGTCATCGCATCCGGTGGTGTGGGTGAATTGCAGGACCTCAGTGACGGTATCACCGAGGGTCTGGCCGATGCTGTATTGGCAGCCAGTATTTTCCATTTTGGTGAACACACGGTACAGGAGGCCAAACAACAAATGGCCAGCCAGGGTATCGAGGTGAGGTTGTAATGGACTTTCTGGATCAGGTGAAATGGAATGAGCAAGGACTCGTCCCCGTTATCACTCAAGAATCAGAGACGAAGCAAGTACTTACTCTAGCCTGGATGAATCGTGAGGCGCTCAAGCTCACTGCCGAAACCGGCCATGCAGTCTACTGGTCCCGTTCCAGACAAAAGCTCTGGCATAAAGGCGAACAGTCCGGTCATCAGCAAATC
>ENA-ORCX01000398-ORCX01000398.1-marine-metagenome-genome-assembly--contig:-NODE-398-length-17536-cov-3.277221_pt1 | contig 17536 bp, 10 predicted proteins | sample MGYA00248630_ERZ508518 | MGnify/ENA primary metagenome ERZ508518 (study PRJEB26188, sample SAMN06268768) | marine metagenome | isolation source: Bioluminescent Bay, La Paraguera, Puerto Rico | place...
GATTTGAATGGAGTGGAATCATATGCATTTAGACCAACTGTGCGTTGGAATATCAGTGATAAAGTTCGTTTGGATGTAATTGGGTTTTATGAATCTGATGAGACCACAGGAACATCATATAAGCAGCTTATATACCCGACTGAAGAAGGTTATACAGGTCCTTTTGGCGCTACTCAATTAAATCGTGGAGATGAGTTGGGTGTAGATCGCAAGGTTCGCAGTCTGACGGCTGATTTACTGTTTGATGTTAATGAATCCCTTCAGTTGAAGTCTGTTACCTCTTATAGGGATTATAATTCTTATGAGGAAGCGGATTCAGATGGAACTCAAGCGTATTTAGCAGAGTTTGCTGATCTGTCCGAAGGTGAGCAATTTAGTCAGGAGTTTCGAGTCCTGTGGTCATTAAATGATCGTTGGGATGGTGTTTGGGGAGTCTCATATTTGCACGAGAGAGCATCCAATACGGTGACACTTCGCAGTTATGAAGGTTCAGCCTACACATGGCTTTCTTCCCCATTAAATGAAAGTGTGGCTTCTTTGCTTACAAGCCAATATGAATTATTGGGGTATGATTCGGATACGGCGGCATTATTGGGACAGGGAACGGCAGATCAGCTAATTCCTGTCGAGCCAACGGTGAATGCAGATGGCAGTGTGAATGTAGTTAATAGTCTTCCTTTAGGCTTTGCTATGCTTCCTGGTTATGAGTTGCTGGCAGGCTATCCATTGACGCAATATTTAGAAGAAAGTGCGACTAATCGGGCTGACAATATTGCATACGATGTTTTTGCGGATGTAACTTATCATTTTTCTGAGAAGCTTTCTTTTACTTTAGGAGGACGTTATTCCTACGAAGACATTATGTCTTATTATGGAGTGGAGGAGTCTGATACTCCTAGCATTTTAGCTCTCTTTACAAGAGGTGTATCAACACCGGGGAATTTTTTCTATACGCCAACGGATGGTGAATTGAGCTATGGAGAAACGCATTCATCTCTGGTTGGTCGATTCCTGGCGAACTATGTTCTTGATGATACAAGTAATGTATATGCCAGTATTTCTCAGGGAAGACGACCTCCCGTTATTCGTGTAGATGAAACCGGACCCTTGCCTTTGGAGGCGGAGACTGTGGTCAGTTATGAACTTGGCTGGAGAAAAGCCTTTTTTAATCAAAGAGTAACAACCGATCTTTCTGTTTTTCATTACGCATACGATAATTATTCAACTGTGGTTGTTCGTGATTTGCTGGTAATACCAGAAAATGGAGGAAAGGTTGATAGTTCGGGTGTTGAACTGAGTTTGCGTGCCTTGCTTGTACCGGGACTTCAGTGTTTTGCTACTTATGGCTATAACGATGCATCCTTCCGAGATAAAGGAGAGAATGAAGCTTATTCGGGGACTCGTCCTCGTCTCAGTTCCAAGCACTCGGTCTCCTTGGGTTTTGAGTGGTTGAAAACTATTTCCGATTTGGGGGATGTCTTTGTAACTCCAACATTTGTTTGGCGTAGTAAGTATTATTTTACAGAAGATTATAATGAAGAAGCTCTTAGTCAGGAAGATTACGGACTGTTTAATCTAAAGATGGGGATTCGTCGTGGTGATTGGGAAATAAGTTTCTTCGGGAATAATTTGTTTGATAAAGAATATTACATGGATGCCGGGAACACAGGGCGTGACCTTGGTTTACCCACCTACATCATGGCTCGTCCTCGTATGTGGGGTATTGGTTTGAGTCGTTCATTTTAGTTTTTTAATAATGAATCAGGATGGATACGCAGATAGGTTTGGTGGTATAGGTAGACTCTACGGTGAACTAGGACTAAAGCGTCTGCAATCTGCACATATATGTGTGATTGGAGTCGGAGGGGTTGGGTCTTGGGCTGCCGAAGCGTTGGCGCGTAGTGGCGTTGGCCGGATCACTCTTGTCGATCAAGATGAGGTTTGTATCACAAATGTAAATCGCCAATTACATGCATTGGATGCAGACATTGGTCGTCCCAAAGTAGAGGTTATGGCGGAGCGAGTTCGCAGTATTAATCCTCAATGTGATGTGCAGGCACGAAGTCAGTTTTTTTTGAAAAAGACTGCTGATGAGATTCTTGCCTTGGGTTTTGATGCGGTTGTTGATGCTATTGACAATCTTCCCAACAAGGCTCTTTTGCTGTCACTGTGCAGTCGTCGAAACATTCCTATTGTGTGTTCCGGTGGTGCAGGGGGGCGTATTGATCCCGGATGCATTCAGGTGGCTGATTTGGCTAAAACACATGGTGATCCCTTATTGGCTTCTTTAAGAAAGAAACTGCGTGCTGATTTCGGTTTTCCCAAAAATCCAAAACGTAAGTTTCGTATACCCTGTGTCTTTTCTGCTGAGCCATTGAAATTTCCCTGGAAGGATGGGCGTATTTGTTCTTCTCGAGAAGATGATGGTGAAAGCATGCGACTAAATTGCGAAAGCGGATTTGGAACGGCCAGTTTTGTGACAGGTAGTTTTGGCTTTAGGCTGGCTGGTCTTGTTGTAAAGAGCCTTGTAGAAAAAGAATAGTTGAGCAGAGTGGACAGAAAGTGGTTTATTGCTATTATATTATGTAGGAATAACTGTCTTACTTTATTTTCTATTCTGAATGGATTTTTCTGAATATAATCTATCTCTTTCAGAGGTTACATTTTACGGCGTTTTTGGCGAGAAAAGCTGTTGTAAGGTACTGTTGAATCGATTTCAGGAGATTGGGCTGAAATTTATCCTCCGAGATGATCTTAAGTCTGCTCAATTGGCTGTTGAAGAACATGAGCATGGGCCTCGTTTTCTTGTTGTCTCCTTACATTTGTTGGAGGAAAACGAAATTCAGAAACAACTTTTTGCATGGGCACACGACCAATTTGTTTATCTCCTTGTTGCGTGTAGCAGCGAAAAAGATGAAGTTAAGTCAAATGAGCCATTTGAGATTTGGAGTGTTTCCTGTGATTCCAGTGGGTACATGTTGAAGAGTATTCTGAATCGCATGATTCGGGTTTATTTGAAAGAAGCGGCATACCGAACGGAGTATGTTCAGCTTCAGCAACACACGGAATTTCAGAAAGAATATATAAACCTGAAAAGTCGTGAACTGGATGATAATGCAAGGTTTATGCGTCGTTTGGTGGATTTCCTTCCTGTTCCGATGTTTTTCCGAAACACTCGCCATGAGTATGTGTTTTGGAATCGTGCATTGGAAAACATATTAGGGAGCGTTATTAATTGTTTTCAGGATACTCAGTTGGAGCGCATGATAGATTCTGCTATCGAAAAGCTGGAAGAGACAGAATCTCCAAGCCAGGGAGGTATTACATTGGAGGTGGAAATGCTCTTTACGGATGGAGAAGTTCACCCCGTTTTGTTCTCTGTTGCTCAGTTTTCAAACCCTTGGGATGATGGAGGAGGAAACGGTGTTTTAGGTTGTTTGGTGGATATTTCAGAGCAGAAAATTGCTGAATTAGAAAAAGAAAACCAGTTCAATCTTCTTCGGACAGTCATTGATTTGATCCCTGATTATATTTATGCCAAAGATCTGGAATCTCGTTTTATTTTAGCGAATAAAGAAGTCGCTGATAATCTGGGAGTGGAAAAGCCATCAGATGTTATCGGGAAAACAGATCATGATTTCTTTGAGAGCAGTTTAGCTGATATTTACCGAGCTGATGAGGTTCGAGTTATCACATCCGGTATTCCGATGCCTCAAATCATTGAGTTAACAAAAGACTCAAGAACCGGGATGGATAAATGGTTGCACACCCGGAAGGTTCCTTACTTTGATTCAGAAGGCAATATTGTTGGTGTGGTTGGTTCAGGTACGGATATAACAGCCATCAAGAAGATGCAGAATAGGCTTATTCAATTGGAGAATATTATAAACTCCAGTCGAATGATTGCGGCTCTTATTTCTATGAAAGAAGACCGTAAGGTTAAATATATCAGTGAGGGTGTTTCCAATTATGGGTATCATCCGAACGATTTTTATTCTGAAAAAATGGTTTTTTCAGATCTATTTCATCCTGATGATCAGAAGGAAATTGAGGAATCGTTGCAAAATGCGGCAAAACTCAATTTGTTGTCTGATACAAAGGAATACCGTATGGTTTCTGCTAGCGGTGAATCTGTGTGGGTAGAGTCAATGGTTGAGTTTCTCTACGATGCAGATCGTACCTTGAGTCATATACAAATCGTTACATTTGATATCAGTGATCGCAAAAAGGTAGAGAAAGAGAGTAAAATGATGCAGATACGTCTGCGGCAGGCCGAAAAAATGGAATCGATAGGCCAGCTCGCAGCAGGCATTGCTCATGAGGTCAATTCGCCTATTCAGTTTATCGGTGATAATACTGTTTTCTTTGAAGAAGCATGGTCCTGTATTAGTAAGATTATCCGAGAAGATCAGTTGAATGATGATTTGAGATTTTACTATAACGAGATTCCTGATGCGATTATGCAGTCTAAGGAAGGGATTGAGCGTGTTACTCAAATCGTGGAAGCGATGAGAGATTTTTCGCATCCTGGAGCAAAGAAAATGAGCTTTTCTGATATTAATAAGGCGCTCGAACAAGCTGCCACAGTGTGCAGGAACTCATGGAAGTATCATTGTGATTTGGTTACGGATTTCGACTCAAATTTACCTACGGTTTTTTGTGATGTCAGTAAAATGAACCAGTGTTTCCTGAATATTATTGTAAACGCAGCTAATGCCGTGGAATCCAAGATTGGGAATACTCCTAAAGATAAAGGGACTATTACTCTGACAACACGTGTAGTGGATGAAGATCAAATATATATCGGAGTAGCTGATACTGGTTGTGGTATTCCTGATGAAAACCTGGATCGTATATTTGAACCTTTTTTCACCACAAAAGATGTGGGAAAAGGAACTGGTCAGGGGTTATCATTATGCTATGATACTATTGTAAGGCAGCATCATGGTGAATTGTCTGTGGAGTCTGAGGTTGGGAAAGGCAGTCTTTTTAAAATATACCTTAAAATAAAGGCGAATGATGAGTAGTCAGAAACCTAGAATTCTGTGTGTAGATGACGAAGTTCGTATACTGGAAAGTTTTCGTCGTGGTCTGCGTAACGATTTTGACATAACAACGGTTGATGGGGGAATCCCTGCGTTGAAGCTGATTGAGACAGAAGAGCCTTTTGAAGTTATTTTGACGGATATGCGGATGCCTGCAATGGATGGGGTTGAATTCTTAACACAGGCAGCAAAAATAGCCCCAAAATCTGTTCGCATGATGCTCACAGGGTATGCTGATCAGCAAACTGCTATACAGGCTATTAATGATGGTCGTATTTTTAGGTTTCTCAGTAAACCAACACCGATTCCGATGCTAATTATGGCATTGAAAGATGGCGTGGAGCAATATCGCTTAATCACTGCCGAGCAAGAACTTTTGGAAAAAACCCTTAATGGGGCGGTTAAGGTGCTTACCGATGTATTGAGTATTACGAATTCCGTGGCTTATGCTCGAGCAACCCAGATACGTAAACTGGCTTTGGAAGTTGCATTTGGGTTTGATATTCAGGAAACGTGGAAGCTGGAAATGGCATCACAACTCTATTTGGTAGGTTCTGTTACGGTACCTGAAGATGTCTTTAGGCGCTATTCAGAAGGATTGCCTTTAGATGAGCCAATGCAGAAGATGATTGATGGTATTCCTACTGTAACGAGGCGATTGTTGGAGCATATTCCTCGATTAGAATCTGTTTTAGCCATTTTAGACTATACCACGCACAATGCTCCTGTGGTATTTGATCGAGATGACCCCAGTTGGTTTTTTGGTAATATTATTCGTTGTGTGAACCAATTTCATAACTTCCTTGAACGTGGAATTAGTTATTTAGATGCCATAAAGAAAATGCGTTTGGATAAGGTTCGTTATAACGAATCAATTGTTGAAGTTTTGTACCAGGTTGTTACCGGATCTGAGGATACAAAAACAAAGATTGTTTCTATTGAAGAGCTGAAACCTGGAGAAATCCTGGCATCGGATATTAGAAACATAAACGGTATGTTGCTGGCTCCTGAGGGCTTTATTGTTAACAATGCTATGTGTCAGCGCTTGATTAATTACCATCTTCAGGGGATTGTGGAAGATGAAGTAGTTATAAATATCGAATAATTCGCGTTGCTAGGTTTTCTGCTCTAGAGTAGGAACCATATTTATGAAGGGCAATCAGGGGAGTAATACGATCGAGCTTTTAGCACCGGCTGGTGATTTGGAACGTGGTAAGACGGCTATTTTGTGTGGTGCAGATGCTGTTTATATCGGGGCTCCATCGTTTGGTGCGCGTGTAGGCGCTACCAACTCTGTGGATGATATCGCTGAATTGGTGAAATTTGCACATATTTACCATGCAAGGGTTTATGTTACTTTGAATATCCTTTTGTATGACTCCGAATTGCCAGAAGCGGTTCAACTAATGCATGAATTGTATGCCATTGGAGTGGATGCTTTTATTGTGCAGGATTTGGGGTTGTTGGAGTGTGATCTTCCTCCTGTGCCTTTGTTTGCCAGTACTCAAATGCATAATTCGACTGTTGAGAAGGTTCGCTTTTTGGAAGGTGTAGGATTTCAGAGAATTATCTTGGCTAGAGAACTTTCAATAGAGCAAATTGCTGAAATAAGACGAGAAACGTCGGTTCCTCTGGAGTCATTTATTCACGGTGCATTATGCGTTAGTTACAGTGGGCAGTGTTACCTTAGTTATCAGATCGGTGGACGCAGTGGAAATCGTGGAGAATGTGCTCAACCATGTCGCAAAAAATGGTCTTTGAAAGACGATGAGGAAAAGGTGTATTTGAAGAACAAGCATCTGTTGTCTTTAAAGGATTTTAACGCGTCTTTAGCTGTTGGCGATATGTTGGATGCCGGAGTTACTTCATTTAAGATCGAGGGACGTTTAAAGGATCGCTTTTATGTTGCTAACATTGTTGGGCATTATCGTCGCTTATTGGATATGGAGTTAAATCGACGGGATTGGAAACGAAGTTCCTTTGGCGTTAGTGAGATAGCGTTTGAACCTCATCCATCCAAAACGTTTAATCGTGGTTATGGGGAGTATTTTCTCAAAGGAAGAACTGATAGCATGGCTCAGTTTGATACACCTAAGTCTTTGGGTGAATATATGGGACAAGTAACTTCTATCCGCCGTAACAGTTTTTGTTTGGATCATAGGCATGACTTTCATAATGGCGATGGAGTTCTCTTCATTACTCCTGGTGGAGAAGTTTCAGGTCTACGTGTGAATCGAGTTGAAAATGGAGTTATCTATCCGGCAGAAATGAATGAGGTATGCCAGGGGGCAAAAGTTTATAGGAACCACGATCATCAGTTTGAGAGGCAAGTTGAGAAAGCTAAGCTTTCTCGTAAAATGGGTGTTCGTATTGTTTTGAGGTCAGGAGAAAACGGTTTCCCGTTGCTTCAGGTTTGTGATGAGCGTGGCAACTCTGCTGAATTGCAACTTGAAGAGGCTGAGAATGCTGGTAATAAGGACGCCGCTATTAAGGCCTGGAAAAAGCAACTGGGTCGCTTAGGAGCAACGGAATTCTTTTTGAGTGATTTTCAGGTGCAAATGGAGCCTGTTCCCTTTTTCCCTGCAAGCCGTTTGAATGCAATTCGCCGTGAGATGGTTAATATACTTCAGTCTGAATCCACAAAAAACTACGTTCCTATCTGTGTTGGAATAGAACCAAATAGTATTCCATATCCACAGAAATCTGTCGATTTTACCGGAAATGCACTGAATTCAAAAGCGATTGATTTTTATTCCAGGCACAAATGCTGTGTAGAAGAAAAAGCCGCTGAAGACGGAATTAATTTGGGAGGACGAGTTGTTATGACTACTAAATATTGTATTCGAAAGGAGTTGGGAGCCTGTCTCTTGGAATCCAATAGTAGTGAACTTCCTCGCGAACTGTACTTAGAGGATGATTCTGAGCACTCCTACCAGTTAAAGTTCAATTGCGCTGAGTGTCAAATGCAGTTAATTGCTGAGTCTTAACCGCGGACGAATGGATTTGTCTTTTTTTCGCGACCAACGGTTGTACTGGAGCCGTGACCGGGGAAGACTTCTGTGTTGTCAGGGAGGGTGTAGATTTGCTCCTTAACTGATTTTAGCAAAAGCTCGTGATTTCCTCCAGGTAGGTCTGTACGTCCGATGCTTCCGCAGAAAAGAGCATCGCCAACAAATACTTTTTCTTCCTGTGGAAAGTAGAATAAAATGTTTCCGGGGCAGTGACCTGGCACGTGCCTTATTTCGCATGGCTGCCCAAGAAGAGTAATCTTTTGCCCCTGTTCCAACCAGTGGTTGATGTTTAAGTGACAGGGAATATTTTGCATTCCGTAGCGGCTTAATTGTGCGCCTACATCCGCAAACATAGGAGCATCGTCCTTGTGCCCGTAGAGAGGAATTTCAAGCTCATTGAATATTTCACCACCTAAAGTGTGGTCAAAATGTCCGTGTGTGAGGAGGACTGCTTTCAGATCCAAGCCTTCTTCTTCCAGAATCGGTTTTATTGATTCCCAAGCCATTTGTGGAGCATCTATAAGAATCGCTTCTTTTCGTTCTTCATCGCTTAGGAGGAAGGCATTTGTCCCGATGGGAGGTAATTCAAAGGCTCTTACTTGCATGCATGAATTTTTTAATCTCCATGAATAAAATCAAGCCTGTTTTCTATCTATTTGTTTATGTTAAGGAGAGGTTAGTCTTTAGTTTATGAATAAAAGTTATAAAAAATGAATTGACGTTCATTAAAATGAATGCAAATTTAGCGCGATCATGAAGATAGAAGAGCGCAAGGAAAGAGATCGGTTAAGGAAGCAACAGGATTTCTTTAGTGCTGCTGAAAAGCTATTTGCTCTCAAGGGGTATGAGAATACCAGTGTTAATGATATTGCCCGAGAAGCAGGTTATGCAGCAGGTACTCTTTATTTGTACTTTTCTAATAAAGATGAACTCTTGGTAAGTCTTCTTGAGAATAAATTGGCCGATTTTCAGAGAGAAATGGCTGTTGAAATTGAAGGCACTTCAGATCCGTTGGGAGCTTTCAAAAAAATCGTATTCTTTCAAATCATGGGAATGATTGATTACGCAGAGACTTTTATGGTTATCTTTCCTATTCTTATTCAGCCTAAGTGGTGGGTGGAACATGATAAGGAAGGGCGATTGAAGAGTATTCTCAATAGGAAAGATCAGCTCATAAGAAGTTGTGTTGAAGAATTGATTGATAAGCGTTTGGTAAGAAGCGATTTGGATGTTGGTTTTTTCCTTTTAAGTCTGGAAGGAATGACCCACGAAATGGTTTTATGTAATACCGTAAAGCAAAAGTTGGACATGGAGCCAGAACGTATTGCTGAGAAGGTTTATGACTATGCGACAAGGATTTTAGGAATTTCCGAAAAATAACTTATTCATTTAGAGAATTATCATTGTAAAAAATGAAACCTATATACTACCTACTCATTCCTGCTCTCCTTCTTGCCGGTTGCGGCAAGGAGGAAGTAGAGCAAGCTACTGTGAGAAAGACGCCGGTTAACGTTGAAAGCGTTCAAACGCATGACTTTGCATATTTAGAACGTTCCGTTGGTCAAATTTATGGGACAGTAATGCCTTCTATCGCTGCAGAAGTCAGCGGAAATGTTGTCAAAGTATACGTGGAACCGGGTGACTCCGTGAAAAAGGGCGATTCATTGATCGAAATTGATCGTGAACCTTATTCACTTGCTTTAGCACGCGCGAAAGCTGGCCTTGCTCAGGCAAAAGCAGCTTACGAATATCAGAGATTGCTATTCGAACGTCAAACAAAGCTAAAAGACGGGAATTATATTTCTGAAGATAATTTAGAGGCATCCAATGCTCAGTTGAAATCTCTGGAAGCTCAGCTTCATAGTGCAAAAGCAGCAGCAGCATTGGCCGAGCGTGATTATCGCAATACAATCGTGAAAGCTCCTTTTGCTGGTATTATTCAATCTCGAAGTTTGGACTTAGGTGACTTTGCTGAAACAGGACATCCGGTATGTTCTATTGCAACGAATAAAAAGCTTCGTGTATTAGCCCCTTTTCCTGAAAAACTTGCAGGGGAAATAAAAGCTGGCCTTAAGGTAAAACTCGTTTCTCCTGTTGCTCCAGATACCGTGGTTGAGACTACTATTAACGAAGTAAAACCGGCAGTTAGCTCTATGAGTAAGTCTCTGACGGCTGTTATTTTTGTAGACAATCCGGGTGATTGGGTTCCTGGAGCTAGTGTAAATGTCGAGGTTACTACTAAGTTGGTTAAGAATGCAGTTTTAGTAAATCGAGTTGCTGTCGTTAAGCGTCCAGCAGGAAATGTGGTATACGCACTCAGTGGTGACTCGGTTAAAGAAGTTCCTGTAGAAGTGGGGCGAATAGAAGGTGCCGAAGTTCAAATTTTAAAAGGAGTGAATTCCGGTGTGAAAGTAGTTACTGACGGTGCATACTATCTAAGTGATGGTGCTCCTGTAGCTATCTCCGAATAAGCAAAAGCCAAAGGAGTATTGAAATGAATTTACCGGAACTTTCAATTAGGCGACACGTATTGGCTTTTATGCTTAACGGCATATTTGTTGTGTTCGGTTTGGTGGCCTATACCCGTATTGGTTTAGACCGATATCCTAACGTGGATATACCCGTTGTTACGATTACAACGATAGATCCCGGAGCAAATCCAGAAATCATTGATGCCTCTATTACCAATATAATTGAGAAACAGGTAAATTCTGTTTCGGGTATTGATAGTATTCAGTCTCAGTCGTTACCGGGGGTTTCTATTGTGACGATTATGTTTGAACTGAAGAAGGATGTTGATGTGGCCTTCAATGAAGTTCAAGCCAAAGTAAATCAGGTTTTACCGGATTTGCCTGATGATGCTGATCCTCCAGTGGTGGCAAAGTTTGAATCTGGAGCAACTCCTATTATGTGGATTAACCTGACAGGTGATCGTACGCTCCAGCAACTCAATCTTTACGCTAAAAATGTTATCAAAAAGCGTTTGGAGAATGTAAACGGAGTTGGTGAAGTACGTTTAGGAGGAGAACGTGAACGTACAATCCGCATAAACATAGATACTGAGGCTCTTGCCGGATACGGACTTACTGCTGTAGATTTGATTCAAGCTATAGGGGCAGAACATCTACGTTTACCTGGTGGATATGTTACCGGAGATGGACGGGAATCTCTTCTGAAACTTGATATTGAATATCATAGTGTTGATGCCCTTAAAGACATGGTGCTTGGATACCGTGATGGTAGAGCTATCAAGCTTTCTGATTTTGCCGAAGTAGAAGATGGTCTGGATGACTATCGTGAACTAGCCTTGTTCAGTAATGATGCCGGCAAGAATGGGGGGGGCGAAGGCCAGCCAACTGTAAGTTTGGGAATTGTTAAAATTACCGGAACAAACGCTGTGGCGATTATTGACGAGATCCGTCATCGTTTGGATACTGAAATTAGTCCTGAATTACCCGCAGGTATGTCTTTGGATGTTTCTTATGACGAGTCCGGTATTATTTTGGATTTGGTACATGCTCTGATGGAGCACTTAACTATCGGAACATTACTGACGGCACTAGTGGTATTCTTCTTTCTAAGGAATTTCAGAGCCACCATTATCGTTGCCATATCTGTCCCTGTATCTCTTCTCGGGGCTGTGGCCGGTATGTATTTCTTTGGTTATACATTCAATATGCTTACATTACTGGGGCTGCTGCTTTTAATTGGAGTCGTTGTGGATGATGCCATTGTGGTTTTAGAAAACATTTACCGTCACCGAGAGACTATTGATGATAATCGCTTTGTTTCCGCAATGCATGGAACAAATGAGGTAGTTTTTGCTGTTTTAGCGGCGACTCTTTCTCTGGTCTCGATTTTCCTTCCCGTGGCTTTCATGGGAGGTATTACAGGACGCTTTTTCAGTTCTTTTGGGGTAGTGGTTGTTATTGGGGTTCTTATTTCCTGGTTCGTTGCGTTGACGTTGACACCAATGATGTGTTCCCGATATCTGACCATTAGTAAAGAGCATGGCTATTTGTATAATTTGATTGAAGGATGGCTTAATGGAATGGAACGTATGTATGAACGTTTTATTCGTAAGGCTATACGTTTTCGCTGGGTGGTTATTTTATTGGCTATCGTAAGCTTGATCCCTGGTGGATTTTTCCTCTCTCATGTAGGATTAGAATTTGTGCCTATGGAGGATATTTCTGTATTCACCATTAATTACAAAACACCCCTTGGTTCTTCTATTGAATATACCGCAGGAAAACAGAAGGAAATGGCCAAAATTCTGAATGAGGACGATGCTGTAGTCAGTTATTTGGCTACAATTGGTTCTGGAGATACGGGTCGTGTAAATGAAGGCTATTTTGATGTAAATCTATTTCCTAGAAATGAACGTGATGTTCACCAGAAGGAGGTTATTAATCGGCTTCAGAAGAAATTGGATATGATTCCTGGTGTGGAAGCTTTTGTGTCCGAAAAAAATGCTTTTGGAATGAGCCGTGGTGAACCAGTTCAATTTGTGGTTCGTGGTCCTAATTTAGATAAAGTATCTGAGATTGCCCATAAAGTGGATGAACGACTGAACTCTTCTGGAGTTATGTCATCCGTTGATATGACCTTGGATATGGATATGCCTCAGGTCATCTTGAAGATAGATCGCTATAGGACTGCAGAACTTGGGCTAACCTCTAAAGAAGTGGCCTTGGCGGCAAATGTTCTTGGAGGTGGATATGATGTTGCCCGTTATAATGATGACCCCGGAGATGGAGAGCGTTACGATATTCGTATAAAAGCCCGTAAGGGAGAAATTGAGAAACCAGCAGATCTTTCAAAAGTTTTTGTAAGAGCTAGTGATGGAAGTATGGTTCGCTTGGATACTATTGCTTCTTTTGTGAACGAAATTGGTCCTGCATCTATCCCTAAATATAATTTGCAGTATGCCGCTTATTTTTACTGCCAACCACTTACCGATGAAGGGACTGCACGCAGTCTTGTTGAAAAAATTACAGATGAAGAATGTCCTACTGAATATCGTCTGGACTACATTGGAAGTGCCAATGAAATGAGTAAAACCAAGAAGTATATGACGACCACGTTTATTTTAGCAATTGTGTTGCTCTATATGGTGTTGGCCAGTCAGTTCAACAGTTTTGTTCAGCCATTAATCATTATGGTGGCTCAACCTTTGGCCATTGTTGGTGCATTAGGGGGATTGTTCTTCTTTGGTCGAACGCTGAACTTACTTTCAATGATTGGCATTATTCTTCTGATTGGTTTGGTGGCGAAGAATTCTATCTTGCTGGTAGATTTTGCGAACCAGAAAAGAAAGGAGAACAAGGATATTAGCATTGATGATGCACTCATTATTGCGTGTCCATTGCGCTTAAGACCCGTGTTGATGACCTCTTTAACGGTTATTTTAACTATGATCCCCGCTGCTTTAGGTATTGGTGCTGGTGCAGATACAAATGGCCCTTTGGCTGCCTGTATTGTCGGTGGTATGATATGGTCAACGCTTCTCACTTTAGTAGTGATTCCATCTGTATACTCAATTGTTGAAGGCTTCTTTGCCAGCCATACCCACAAGAGCGTTCTGCAAGAACAATTGGAGGAATGGGAAAGTAAACACCCTAAAGAAGATCTCTATTAAGAAAGGAATTTCCATGAAACGGATTATAGCAACAAGCATTTGTTTCGGACTGACTCTCTCAGGGGCTTCTCTGAGTGCGGAAACACTTATGGATGTGTTTCATTTGGCAGAGCAACAGAATCCACAATACGAAGCGGTAAAGCATCGTTTCGAAGCTCAAAAGGAAGTCCTTACTATCGGACGTGCTGCATTATTGCCTCAGGTTTCGGCAGACGCTGCCTGGGACTGGAAAAAGGACGATGTCGATTTTACTGACGGAGGACCCCAGACTACAGGGATCGCCGGGAGGCATGGCTATGACAGTAAATCTATTAGCCTGACTTTGCGTCAGCCCATATTTAACTGGTATGCAATACGTCGTTATCAGCGTGCTAAGAGAGAGGTTGCACAATCAGCGCTTCAATTTGAAGGCGCTCATCAACAATTGATATTGGGAAGTGCTAAAGTATATCTCAATGTGTTGTTGGCAGAGGAATCTTTAGAGACAGCGAAGACTCAGAAGAAATCCCTTGAGAAATATTATCTCACTGTGAAAAAATCTTATGATGCAGGTCTGGCTGATGTGACAACTATGGATGAAGCAAAAGCGCGTTTAGATGGGGCTGATACAGATTTGATTACAGCGGAAAATGATCTGGTTATTGCTAAATATGACATGGATCGCTTTGTTGGTAAAAAAATCAGTGACCTTGATCCTGTGGATCGTGATATGGATCTAACTCTTCCTGTGCCTGCTGATCGTCAACATTGGGTCGATGCAGCGGTACACGGAAATTTGAATCTTCAAGCTGCAGAATTAGGGGTTCAAATCGCTCGTTACAAGGTTGGTGAAGCTTCTGGAAATCGTTATCCAACGGTAGATCTGGTTGCGAACCAGTATTGGTCAGAAGAAGACCAGATTCAACGCCCAGTGGATATCGATGATAGTTTCTTTGGCGTGCGTATGTCTATCCCTCTATTCACCGGTGGACTTCTCAGCGCACAGGTCAAGAGTAGTGAAGCTCTTTTAAAAGCATCCCGTTCAGATAGGGAGGAGGCCCGGCGAAATGCTATTTATGATACAGCTAGTGCCTATACGAATGTATTTCGCTATGAATCAGCCTGCCAGGCTGCTCGTCAGGCCGTTACTTCTTCTAAGAGTGCATTGGAATCTACAAAAATAGCAGTATCCAATGGATTAAGAACACCCTTGGATGAGTTGGATGCTTTAAGGCAGTATTACAGTGCTTTGCAGACGGAAAGCACTGCACGATATGCCTATCTCTTATCCCGTTTGCAGCTTCGATATGCAATAGGAGATCTTAGAGAATCTGATTTAGCTACTTTAATGAATTAATTTTCACGTTCTAGTCGGTTCTCAGAAAAGAGAACGCGAATTAGGTACAAGACAGCAGCATAGATAAAAGAAGCCGGGGAGTTGCAGCTCCCCGGCTGTTTTGTAATGTTTAAAATTCAAATGTTCCGTTTTGAGCTTTTTGACGCATCCAGTGATCAATGATTACAAGATTGGTCATTGCTTCTACTATAGGTACCGCACGTGGAACTACGCATGGATCATGGCGTCCTTTGCCAATCACTTCTGCCGCTTGACCTGCTTTATCAACAGTTGCCTGTTTTTTTAGGATGGTTGCTGTTGGTTTGAAGGCGGCTTTGAAGTCTATTAGCTCTCCGCTGGTAATGCCTCCCAAGGTTCCACCGGCATTGTTGGTTTTTGTGTGAATCTCACCATTTTTTGATTCAAAAATATCATTGTGTTCACTGCCGAGCATCTTTGTTCCCTCAAAACCGCTTCCTATGGTGAAGCCTTTACATGCAGGAATACTTAGCATTGCTTTTGCCAAATCTGCTTCCATACGGTCAAAAATAGGTTCACCTAATCCTGCGGGACATCCTTTGATAATGCAGCGAATAACCCCTCCAACGCTGTTTCCGTCTTTACGGATTGCGTCTATATGATCAAACATCTTTTGGGCATATTCCGGATCTGGACAGCGAACTGCATTGCTTTCTATTGTCTCCATGCTTGGTATTTTGGTTTGCTCAGGAAGTGTAATATTGTGGATGCTTTCCACATAAGCAATGACTTCAATGCCTACTGTTTTGAGTATTTTTTTAGCAATGGCTCCAGCGGCAACACGTCCGATAGTCTCGCGAGCACTCGAGCGACCTCCGCCTTCTACAGCACGAATGCCATACTTCATTTGGTAGGCATAGTCTGCGTGACTTGGACGATAAATTTCACGCATCTCATTGTAAGCTGAAGGGCGTTGATCCTTATTCGTTACATTCATGGCAATAGGAGTGCCTAATGTTTTCCCTTCGTATACACCTGAAAGAAAATGAACGGTATCAGTTTCCGCGCGTTGAGTAGTGATTTTGCTTTGCCCTGGGCGGCGTCGATCCAATTCTGCCTGCACATCTGCCTCTGTGAGGGATAATCCTGCAGGACATCCGTCAACAACCACACCAACTCCACCTCCGTGGCTTTCGCCCCAGGTGGATAGAGTAAATAACTTTCCGAAAGTGCTAGACATGATGCCCTAGCAAATATCGCTAGGGCATCAATATCAAGCCAAAGTATTGCTTATAGAAGCTTAGTTGGGTTCTACGGTAAAACCGTCTTTGCTATCAAGGATTTTCCAGCCCTTTTCGAGCAACTCATTACGAAGTGCATCCGCAGCACCCCAATCTTTGTTTTGCTTTGCTTCCCAGCGCTTTTGGGCAAGTGCTGCTATCTCTACAGGGACTTCTACGGTAGATTTCTCTTCAACTGCCTTACGCAGCGGTTCTACATCTACTTCTAGACCCAAAGAGTAGGTAAGGGCTCCCAAAGCTTTTAGTTCTGTATCCAAAGCAGCACCTTCAAGTTTTTGCTTGGTTAGCTTTTTGAGGGCAGAGAACATCGCTCCTAATGCCGCAGGAGTATTTAAGTCGTTGTTTAAAGCTTTCCAAGCATTGGTAAATAAGCCAAATCCGTTTTCTGCAGGCCAAGGTTCTTTTTGGTAGTCTGACAGATTTTTGTCTTTCGGAAGTGTTTTTAAAAGCATGTCAGCTAGTTTATTCAACGCACTGGCAGCAGCATCTAATCCATTGAACGTGAAGTTAAGCTGTTGGCGATAATGTCCATTCAGGAAGGCCATACGTATGGTCATTGGTGAATAACCTTTATCGATCAAATCCTGAAGAACAAAGAAATTGCCCAAGCTCTTGGACATTTTTTTGCCTTCAACCATTAAGTGGGTGGAGTGCATCCAGTGATGGCAGAATTCTTTGCCTGTAGCAGCTTCACTTTGAGCAATTTCATTCTCGTGGTGAGGGAAGCATAAGTCTTCACCTCCGGCATGAAGGTCAAATGTCTCTCCGAGGTACTTCATACTCATGGCGGAACATTCCAAGTGCCAACCGGGGCGGCCTTCACCCCAAGGGCTGTTCCAGTAGTTCTCGCCATCTTCAGGTTTGCGAGTTTTCCAGAGGGCAAAGTCAGCTACGCTGTCTCGATCATACTCGTCAGCATCATTTGCGTGTCCAGCACTGTTTGTATCCTGAGTTTTTAGTTCATTAGGATCAAAGTGGCTGAGTTTTCCATAGCAGCAGAAGCTTTTGACTCGGTAATACACAGAACCATCAGCTCCTTGGTAAGCATGGCCTTTTTCGACAAGAGCCTGAACTATGTCGAGCTGTTCCTGTATGTGTTCTGTTGCCTTTGGTTCTACGTCAGGAGTAAGAAGGTTTAATAGTTCACAGTCCTTATGGAATTTATCTGTCCATTTTTCTGTGAATGCTTTCAGGGTTAATCCTTCTTCCTGGGAGGTGCGGATGGTTTTGTCATCTACATCTGT
>ENA-ORCX01000399-ORCX01000399.1-marine-metagenome-genome-assembly--contig:-NODE-399-length-17480-cov-2.484342_pt1 | contig 17480 bp, 12 predicted proteins | sample MGYA00248630_ERZ508518 | MGnify/ENA primary metagenome ERZ508518 (study PRJEB26188, sample SAMN06268768) | marine metagenome | isolation source: Bioluminescent Bay, La Paraguera, Puerto Rico | place...
CCCTTCTGTCCGACGCAGCCATCTGGGGAACCATATGCTCAATGTAGGTCTTGCCGCCGCTGTTGACGTAAAGCGCGAGATAGGTGAGCTCCGGCGCGTTCATGTCCAGCAGCATGGCGTATTCGCAGCCATAGGCCTGAAAGGTCCGCGCCATGACCGAAGGCGTCGCGGCAGGGAAGTAGGCGTAGACGAGATAGCGTTGGCGTCCCTTACCCAGCATGCAGGCGCCCGCGCGCAGGGTGCGCAGTTTGGCCTGGGCCGACCCCGACCAGTTGCCTGCCCCCCATTGCGTCACGTATCGCCCGGGAACACCACGCTCGATCAGTGGCACGCCGTTTTGCCGTGCGAACCGGATCTTGGGCAGCAGCTTGTTGTCCGAACTTGTCCAGGTCTTCATCTGGATCTGGCCGTTGTTCAGCACGAACAGGGTCGCCAGGCCGGGCTGCAGCTTGCTGAAGATCGTTCCCTGCTCGATGAACCCATAGTGCGACCCGCCGTTGACCGCGGCGAGCGGTCCAGACTTGAACGCCCCGTGATGCCGCTTGAACCCGCCGGCGAAGGTGGCCACGGTACGGCCCGCCAGGCCGGGGGGGACCATGCCCAGCGGGACCAGAGGTGCGGGCGAGCCGACGCCATCCGGCCCCGGCAACCCGCGGGCGCGCACCGATGCCGGCGGACGCGACGACCATTTCAGCCCCGGTTCGCTGGACCCGACCGCATAGCCGAGATCATAGCGCGACAGGTCGAAGGCGACCATGTAGACGGTCGAGCCCAATTCCACCCCATCCAGCGCGTTTACGGTGCCCGGGCCCTGCAGGATCGCGCCGCTGATGGCCTTGGGCTGGAGGGCGCTGGCAAAGATGCCGGGAAGACCGGCAACCGGGTGCCAGGCCCCCATCGTCATCTGGCCCGGGTTTGTTTCCGACAGGGCCAGTCCCATCTGCGCGCGGATCACTGGGCGGCCGCCGGATGAGGCGAGCGCCGCGGGGGGCGGTCCTCCGGACGCCTGCCCGCCGCCGGACGGCGCGCCGCGGGACACGCTGAGGGTCGCGCCACTCACCCGGTTGCGCAGGTACAGCCGCCCGCCGCAGATCGGCGCAAAGGGTCTGCGAGACGCCGCCGCCGCGGCAAGCTCTGACGGGTTGCCCCAGGGCGCGCAGGCCATGGCCCCGCCCGAGCCGGTCAACTTGAGCGCCGGGCCAGAGGATAGCGAGATCTTCTGGCGCCCGGGGTTGGGGTTTTCCAGGTGGTAATATTCCTGCTGGCCCGCGCCAGGCCTGCCGATCTGCAAGAGGAACCAGGAATTGACGGCGGGGTTGAGCGAGATCAGCCGCACTACCGCGTCCGAACCCGGAAGCCTGGCCGATTTTTCGGTGCGGAAGGGCTGCAGCTCGATGATGGATTTCGCCCTCACGGCATCGTATTGCGCGCGCTGTTCAGCGGGCGAGGACTGCCCCTGTGGGGCGGCCCCCAACAGGCAAGCGGCCAGGACCAGAGACGATCGCAGCCCAGATCGAGCGATGCCCAGAGGCCGGTTGTCGTGACGGCGGATCGGGTCAGGTTTCTTGGTTTGCACGGCTTGGCACTCCTTTCTCTCTACCCGGGCACGCTGAATCAGCACGGGGGGCGAAATCCGATCCCGGTTCGCAAAAAATCGACCCAAGATTCCGCATCAAAGCCTTTTTGTTCAATTCGTCGGAAACGCGCCCAGTGAATTCCTTGACCTTGCCTTTGCGCACGCGCTTTTCAGTGCCGACTGCTTCGAAAATCCGCTGAGCTGCTGTCTCAATCTGACTGTCTTTCTTGATGCTACTGGCTGCGAGCCGGGTTCTCCAAACCCTTTCTCGGTATGGTTTACTCTGGCTGCTTTAGATTGGTGCGTTGGTGCCCTCGCCGCCAAGCCGGTATGGACGCGGGGCCGTCCTGCTAAGCTGCGGCAAACACACCATGGCCTGCGAGTGCATTGCGTGGTTGTCCAGCGCCGGAACTGGTGACAAACGCTCGGCCGTTTGCTGAACTCTTCCGGCAGGTCGCGCCGTGGGGCTCCGGTCCGGCCGATCCAGAAAATCCCATCTAGCACAAGGCGGTGGTTGGTGGGTTTGCGTCCATTCGGGCCCGGACAGCCAGGATGAAACGCTCAAAGAACGCCCACTCATCGTCCGGCATCAGGTCTCGTGCCAAGCTAGTCTCCATCGCAGATACCAGGTTGAATCATTCCCGCCGCCCCATGTGAATCCCCTTTGTCAACGCGGCCTAGGCGGGGGCGGCGAACTGCACGATGAGTGGATGGTCCGAAAGGGTGAGCGGTAACGCATCGGGGTAGCGTACGCTGTGGATCGGCTCCGTCCCCGTAATGGGGTCGTAAAGGCTCAGGCTTTCGGGTGGCCGTGCGAAGTGCAGCACGGTTTCGGTGCTGCCTTTGAGCATCTCGCCCCAGATGACATATTGGAACATCCCGTCGTTGCGACGCAGCAGCAGGTCGTGCACGAGCGGGGTCTGCCCTTCGAGGTAAAGATCGACCTCGGCCGGGGCGGCAGCGGCCTCCGCCCTCGCGGGGGGAGTGTCGGCAAGGATCGAAGTGAGGTTGTGCAGGAAGCGGGCCGCAAGGCGCGGACTGTAGTCCGGCGCATAGAAGCCGAAGGCCTGATTGCCCGTCTCGTCGGTCCTGTCGCGCAGCAAATAGACCGATGTATGGGCATATCCACGCGCGAACTGCGCGAGGTAGACGTTCATCAGATGCAGTCCATGCAGAGCCTCAGGCACCTTGTCCGATATCTTGACGCCGGTTTCCGTGGTGACCCGGGGCAACAGCTGTAGATCCGCATCCGAGTAGCCCCGGAAATGCTTGCGCCAGGTCCGGCCGAAATTGCCGAAAAGCCCGTCGACGCGGGACGCCCGCGTGGGGTCGGCGGCATCCCAGACCTTGTTGTCGGCCGGATCGGGCGAATTCCGGTGATAGATGTAATTGTGCACATTGGCGAAATCGGCATAGCGCGTCCCACCCGGCATCAGCGTGTCGGCGCCAGCCGGTATTTCCAGGAATTGCAGGCCGACGTTGTCGGTCTGTGCGCCCGGCTCGGAGATCGTCCAGACGGGATAGTCGCGCAGTTCGGGGTGGTTCTTGACCGCGCTATACAGATCGCGCTGAAGCCGGGCCACCGGCAGCCATGAGCCTCGGCCGCCGCCCTTTTCCCCCTGATAGGTCACGCGCCAGTTGTTGGGCTCGTTGTTCCCCTCGAAGGCAAGCAGCGCCCCGTTGCGCGCCAGCACCAGCCCGGTTTCGATCAGTTTGTCGAGGTTGCTGCTGCCGCTGACCAGGCCCCAGCTCAACAAGGCGCCGGTCTGGCGGTGCAGCTCGATCATGGTCTCGATCGTGGTCGGGCCCTCCGTGCTGAGCCCCTCGATCCCGGCGCGGACCCAGCGGAAGCCGCAATACCGCACCATCTCGATGGTCTTTTCGAGCGGCTGGCCGCGGTCTGGAAAGGTCGTGACCACCCCAATGCTGCCGAGAAAATCGCGGGTGGGGCGTGCGCGCAACCTGGCAAAGGGAGCCGATCCCGAGGCACGGGTGGCCGCGAGCCCCATTCCAGACGAGGCAAGCATTGCCAGCACTTCGCGTCTGTTCGGCGATAGATAGTGTGAACGAAACATGGTCGTTCTCCCGTTGAGGCGCCATCCAACTATATCGTCTGTTCACCATCGCCACTACCTCGCTGCGCGCCAGGGGCGCACGTCCTGTTCCTTGTGGGGCAGATGTCCGCCTTTCCGTTTTGGTTTTTGGGGATGCGCACTGATAACGCGCTCTGGCACGACTGCTGTGGGCTCGAACCGGACCCTCACGGCGCGATGCGTCGATGGCAGCTATGGGCGGTTTGCGGTCCTCGTCAGGGCAGGGTGACGAGCGGACCTTTGCTGCGGTATTCCCCAGCGGCCGCAAAGCGCAGGAAGCGGGCTTTGCAATGTCGCGCCGTGGGCGAGACGGGAGCACAGAGCGACGTCGCCCCACCAACCACCACCTTGAGGCTGAATCACGGGACAAGCCTGGCCGCGATATCCAGAGCCGGCGAAGACACGACGGAATCCAAGATTCCGAAAGCATTCACAAATCCGCCTCAGACATTCGAGCGCGAATGCTCGTCGAATTGACGCATTCATTTTGTTACCGTACGTTAACCTAAGGCATTCAGTTAATGCACAGTGACGAAAACTTTTTGAGTAGGGCAAGCGATCGTGAGCGAGCGCGGATTTGTGCCCAGTAATGGGGTAGACATCAAGCGAACCGACTCGTTGACGGTTTTCGCTTACGCATGGGCCGCTCAGACCCTGGTTCAACTCGTCTTCTTCAATCATTGGTATGCTGACGGGCTTGTTCTGGGCCACATCTTCGCGGCGCTGGCGATTGCGGTCTTCCTGTTTCCGGGCCGGCTGTGGCTGTTCGTGGCGATGCTTGTATCCGGCATCGTCTATTATCTCGGTGAATGGCCATTCGTTAAGAACCACGTTTTCATCGACACCTTCATGTCGGTGGCGATGCTGGCGGCTTTCATCATGATTGCCTTGCCCTACATCCGCTCGCGCGCGCGGTTCGACCGCGAAATGGCCGAGGCCTGGTTCCTGAAATTTGCGCCCGTCTGCGGCGCGATCTTCGCCTTCATGTACTTCTCGATCATCGTTTCGAAGCTGAATACGGGCTTTTTCGACCTGGATATCAGCTGCCTGTCCGGCATGATCGAGGAAGGCCATGCCGAACGGCCGATCGTTTCGCCGCTCTTGTCGCTGGCAAGCGTTAAGTTCTTCTTCTGGTTCTTCATCGTCGCGGAAGCCCTATTGCCCTTCATGCTGGCCTTCCGCCGGACCCGGCTGGCCGCATTTTACTTCGGCGTGCCGTTTCACATCCTGCTCGGACTGATGGGACACTGGCCGTTCTCAGCCTTCATGTTGTCGCTTTACGTCCTGGTCGCAATGCCGTCCCTGCTGGAGGTGGTTCGGATCGTTGTCAGGCGCCTCGACGCGGTTCGCGCCAAATATATCCCGTGGGCACCTGCGCCGCTCGCATTCGCGGCCTGCAATGCGATCCTGCTTCTGGCCGCCATACCGCTGAAGCCGAGCTGGATCTGGCTGCTGTGGAGCCTCGGCCTTACAGCGCTCCTGCTGATTGCGGTGCTGCGGGAACATCTGCGTTACGGCGTTCTTTCGGGAAACGGCGTCACGGAACTCTGGACACCAAGGCCCGGCTGGCTATGGGGCGTCTTCGCACTTGCGGTCATCAATTCCGCCTCGCCCTATATCGGCTTCAAGACGGAATCCAACGTCGCCATGTACAGCAATATGCGGACCGAGGGTGGCGTCAACAATCACCTGTTCATGCCAACGATTGCGCTGTTCGGTTACCAGGATGATCTCGTCGAGGTGGTCGATTCCAACAACGAAGATGTCCTGAAGCTGAAGACGTATCCGGCACGCTACGGCTTTGTCGGCCAGCAATTCGATGTCTACATTCCCTATTTCGAGTTCCGCCGGACGGTCAGTGGCTTGAAAGATCCCGATCTCGAGATCACCTATCTGCGGAATGGTGAGATGCACCATTTCAAGCGCGGAGCAGACGACAATGTGGACGCCAACCTGGATGTCCCGCCGCCGCTACTCCCGGCAAAGATTGCGTATTTCCGCCCGGTCTTCAAAGGAGAGTTGTCCTATTGTCTGCACTAGGCAAAATATGAACGAGACGCCCGCCGCGGCGCCGGACAACTGGCTGCTGTATGACGGCGAGTGCCCGTTCTGCAGCCGTTATGTCCAGTTTGTTCGGCTGCGCGAGACGGCCGGGCCGGTGCGGCTGATCAATGCCCGCGACGGCGGTCCGGAATTCGAGGAAGTGCTGGACCAGGGTCTCGACCTGAATGAGGGCATGGTCCTGAAAATGTCTGGCCAGATGTATCATGGCCAAGACTGCATCCATGCCCTCGCATTGTTGAGTGCCCCGAAAGGTGCATTCAGCAAGTTCAACGGATGGGTGTTCCGTTCGAAGGCGCGCGCCGCGGTCCTGTACCCGGTCCTGCGCGCCGGACGGAACCTGACCCTTCGCCTGCTTGGCCGCAAGCGAATTCAGCAAGAGTGACGCCAAGCGGCTCCCACGCGGCCGGACCCGGCATCCGGGATGCGGCCAGGCGGCCGTCACAAGGCGGAGTGACATCATGAAGTACCGTGCCGAAATTGATGGATTGCGTGCAATCGCCGTTGTTCCCGTCGTCTTCTACCATGCCGGCTTCGGGCTCGTGAAAGGCGGGTTCGTCGGGGTCGACATATTCTTTGTCATCAGCGGTTATCTTATCACGACGATCATCAAGAACGATCTGGATGCAGACAAGTTCAGCCTGGTTCATTTCTACGAACGGCGGGCGCGGCGAATACTGCCAGCCCTGTTCCTGGTCATCCTCGTCGCCCTGCCCCTCGCATGGATATGGTTGCCACCGCGCGCGATGACGGAGTTCGCCCAGAGCATCATCTCGGTGTCGGTGTTTTCCTCGAACATCTTCTTCTGGCAGCAGAGCGGATATTTCGACACCGCCACGGAACTGAAGCCGCTCCTTCATACCTGGACGCTGGCGATCGAGGAGCAGTACTACATCTTTTTCCCGCTCTTCCTGCTCGTGATGAAGCGGTTCGGCAACCGGTCCACGGTAACCGTGCTCGTCCTCGCCTTCATCGTCAGCCTGGCACTCGCACACTGGGGCGCATACGCCTCACCGGTCGCGACCTTCTACCTGCTGCCAACGCGCGCTTGGGAACTGGCCATTGGTTCCCTGACCGCATTTTATCTCATGTACGAGAAACGCTCGGCCCCCTTCCAGGTCAGCCAGGCCGCAAGCCTGCTCGGCCTCGGACTGATCCTGTTCTCGATATTCGTCTATGACACAAACACGCCCTATCCGAGCCTGTATACACTGGCGCCGACAATAGGCTCGGCGCTTATCATCCTGTTCGCGGCGCGCGGGACCTGGGTCAATTCCCTCTTGAGCCTGAAGCTTCTGGTGGGCATCGGGCTGATCTCCTACAGCGCCTATCTGTGGCACCAGCCCCTGCTCGTCTTTGCGCGCTACCAGTTCGCCCTCAACGGACCGTCGATGATGGTCATGGGGACCCTCGCCGTCATGACGTTCCCGCTCTCCTATCTGAGCTGGCGCTTTGTCGAGAAACCCTTCAGGACGCGCACGATTTTCCAGCGCGACCAGATCTTCAAGATGGCATCGGCGGGTATCGTGACCAGTATCGCGGTCGGCTCGGTCGGCATTGTCACCCGGGGCCACCTGGACCAGCCGGCCGACACGACATACCGGGTCCACCTCCTCGACTACGAGCCCGACAATCGGGCCCTCCAGGAGGCGACCTGGGATCCGCTGAGAACGCTCAGCGGCAACCAGGACTACCGTGTCGAGCACAATCCCTTCGACAACACGCTCTGGTATGACCTCGATGATGAGCGCCCCAAGCTCCTGATCGTCGGCGATTCATTCGCCAAGGACCTGTACAATGCTTTCTCGTACAGCGAGGTGAGCGAGCACTTCCAGGTGGCCCGGTATGGCATACAGATTCGAAATATCGACGAGACATTCTTCGACTCCCCAAATTACCGGAACGCCGACGTCGTCGTGATTTCTGATAAGTTCTGGACAACGGATCTGGATGACTTCGATACCGTCCTCCAGCGCATGAATGCGGACGGGAAAGCCTATGCCATCGTCAAGAATATTTTCGAGTTCGATACCTACCTGGGCGGCACGCTCACGCAGGCCGATGTGACCGTCATAGAACGGGCACGAAGCGGTGTGAAGGACGGATGGGCGATCCAGAACGACTCCGATCACGCTTACTATAGCGAGTTCAGGACGCGGCGCCGGAAAGCCCAGAACCTGCACTCCGACGACCAGATCAAGGGCCTTGCGGCCCGGTTCCCCAAACTGGTCGTGCTTGACCGCATGGACTATGTCTGCCCGCGCGAGCAAAAGACATGCTTCTCCATGGATGCCCGGCTGAACAAGTATTTCTACGACTACGGCCACAATACGCTTGCCGCGTCGAAATTCTTCGGCGGGCGCATCGATGCGACGGGCTGGTTCGATTCCGTCTATGCGGTGACGCCGGGGGAGACGGCAAATGTCAGCGCCCGGGCGGGCGATGATGATGTCCGGGATCAGAGATAGACCGCGTCAGTCGTCCGGGAACAGGCTGTCCGTGCGCCCGAGCATCCGGTAGACGACGAGACCGACGACCTCGTCGATCATGTCATCGAGCAGTTCGAACCGATCGGTCGGATTCATGCGCGCCACCGACCATGATGGCCGCTCGGCCCGGTAGTCGACGGGGTAAGGGATGACCGTTACACCGGCCCTCCGGAAACAGCCCACGGCGCGCGGCATATGCCGGGCCGATGTGACGAGCAGGTAGGCACCCGGCCGGTCGGCCAGCATGTCGGCCGAGAACTGGGCGTTCTCATAGGTATTGCGGGACTGGTCCTCGAACATGATCGTGTCCGGGTCTATGCCGATATCGGTCAGGAAGGCCCGCGTCATTTCAGCTTCGTCGGCATTGCCGGTCACGAGGATCGGCACGTCCGGACGCCGCCGGCGAAGCGACGCAATGGCATTTAGCCGCTCTGAAGCGCCGGTCAGCAGGTAGCCCCCGCGGTCCTCGGCGAGGGTGGACGACCCCGTTGAACCACCGAGCACGATCGCACCGGCCACCTCGTCGAGGTCGTACTGTCCCGGCTGGATACGGCCTTCGAGTGTATAGGCCAGGGAGTCGGCGATCGGCGTCAGCGAGACCAGGGCCAGGAAGCCGCCCGCTGCCCAGAAACTGATACGCCCGGCACGCATGAAGCGGAGCGCGCGCAGCGCGAAGCCAAAGCCGATCAACAGCAGAAAGAAATGCCAGGGCTGGATAATGAAATGGACGGCTTGAGCGAAAAGAAACATGGCGCGATCCCCATATCGTCGCGCAAAGGATGTCATGTCATCCCAATGTTTGGCAACGGCACGGACGGCGCAAGAGCCCCCACAGGGCTGGCATACGGGCAGTCCGGAACGAGGAGCGCAAACCTGTCGCCATGACCATCCAGCGGCGGTCTTCAACTTGCCGCGGGCGAGCCCTCAACGGGGCCAGCGGGTAGGCCGGAAACCACTGGGGCACAAATCTGGGGCACTTCCGGGACAGCGGCTGCCTCGGGGCCTTGCGCAGTTGGATCTGGAAAAGGTGGCTGTGCTGCCAGTCTCTGGCTAGCCAGCCTCACCAAGGAGAGGGCTGGTTTGTGATTGCGCAATCTTCTATAATACATTGAAAATGCGCATATAATTGTGCTGTGGTGAGGGTTGCTTCCGTTTCTTGCCGGCGACTGGCGCCTGGCTGGGCGCGTTCTCGAGCTGTCAGCGGCAGCCGTCTTGGCGGATGGGATTGTCGTTTTCCCGGATGGCATCCACGTATTCCCGGAAGAGGTTGTCGCCAACACAGGTCCCACAGCCGTTTGGCGGATCAACCTGTATGTTTTCCAGGTGGTGTTGACTGGATGTCGGCACGTTTTCCATCGGGCCAAGGTCAACAGGCTTGTCGGACTGGGTCTACACCTTGAAATCAGCACGGTAGGCGCGCGGGGTTGTTCCGACGGCTTGGCTGAACGAGCGTGCGAAATGCGCCTGATCCGAATAGCCGGCAAGGAAACCGATCTCCGCCAATCCCGGACCCGATGCATCGCATAGGTAGGATGCCGCAACCTGCAATCGGGCTTCGGCCACGAGGCGGGAGAAGGACACCGACATTCCAGCCAAACGACGCTGAAGGGTCCGCGGCGAGGTGCCCAACTCGGAGGCGAGGTCTGCGAGCGTCCAGCGGCGCACCGGATCGGCCGCCAGGCGCCGCCGAAGTGCATCCACATGATCCTCGCACATTGGTTCGCGGCACTGGATCGCGGTCGTCCGGACGGATGGCCCCGACAAGATCACGCCGCCGATCCGAGCGACCTCGTCGATATCGAGCCATGCCCCCCTGTCACGCCAGACCTCGCCTGCTTCGGTCGTCAAGGTGACGGGGCCGCAACCGACCATCTCTGCCAGCGTCATGACAACGCCGAGAACAAGCAGGCTTTCAGCGGGGGAAGGCGGCGGCCCCTCGTCGCGGGCGCGATGACGCAGGCGGAACATGTTCTCGCCCAGGTGTTCGGTCTCGACGGTGTGGCGTGCATGGACGAACCGCTCAAGACGATGCCACCGGTCAAGGAGATCTGCCGTATCCCGCGCGCGGGTCAGCGCCTGCGCCACGGGCTCCGGCGGCATGTGACGGGCGGCGTCCGTGAGGGCCAGTATTGCGGTCCGACCATGCAAGGACATGATTGCGTCCAGGATCTCCCGCTTGTGCAGGCGGGGCACCCGCGCGCCTGCCGGAGGCCGCAGCGGCACCGCGAGGCCCTGCCGCGCCAGCCCCGCCGCAACGATGCGCATCATCGTTGCAGAAGCGAAATCCTCCGTTTCCGCCGGCCCGGTCATCCGACGCGCCCCTTTCTTTCAAGAACATAGACCGACGCAGGCGGCATGTTCAGGGCGACAAACGCGGTGCGGCGCGCAGAAAGACCCAGGCGCGTGAGAATCGCCTTGGGCACAGGGCAGCGGGGGCCGTAGGTGAAAAGGCGGAATTCGCCGCTGGGTCGCATGGCCGAAAAACTGCCCGCAAGGATGCGGAGCACCGTGGCTTGGGGCATCGACAGCAGCGGAAGGCCGCAAATGACGGTCCCTGCCGCGCCGGGGCCGAACGGGGTCAGATGGCGCACGCCGGCCGCGTTCCCATGGATCACTGTGACCCCTCCGAAGAGCGATGTCAGCCCCGAAGCGAAGCCCTCGCTTGCCTCGATCGCCGCCAAGCGCTGCGGAGGAACTCCGCGTGCCAGGATCGCGGCAGTGAAGACGCCGGTGCCCGGGCCGAGTTCGAGGATCGGCCCGTCGTCAGCGGCGCCCTGAGCCATTCCCGCCGGAACAGCGCTGCCCCGGCGGCGGATATCACCTGTTTCGCTTTTCGGGGGTCGATATCCGTCATGTCGCAAACTCCTCTGTCTGGAGCGGGAAACGCCTCGGCCGGCGCCCTGTTGCGGTCCGGATCGCGTTGGCGATGGCCCCGGGCCCTACGACGATCACGGTCTCGCCGGCCCCGGAGGGCGGGCGATTGCTTTGAATCAGGTCCACCGTGATCGGCGGAACCTCCGTCATTCGCGGGATCGGAGCGTCGCCGAATGTCTCCGCAACTACGCGTCCCTCTTCGGACAATAATTCGTCCGATAGGACCATACCGATGCTCCAGACGAGGTTTCCCTCACATTGCGCGCGCACCTGGCCCGGGTTGATGACCAGTCCGCAATCATGCACGCACCAAAGCCGCGTCACCCGTGCTGTGCCAGACCGATCTACCGCAACGTCCGCGACCGCTGCAGCATAGCTGACCCCCTTGTAGATACCGCAGGCAATCCCGCGCCCGGTGCGCTCTTGCCCTTCCTTCAAGACGGTCGGGTTGCCCCAGGACGCGATTTCGCCCACCCGCGTCAGGACAGCCGCAAGGCGCGGGTCCTCGACATGCGCGAGCCGAAACGCCAACGGATCAGCGCCCGCCGCCAATGCGGCCTCGTCGACGGCGCTTTCGATGGCAAGCGCGTTCGGCCCCCCGCCAAGCCCCCGCCAAGGCCCGGTGTGCACAGGCAGCCGGATCGCGTTGTAGGCTGCCCGCGCACGGCCGAGCAGATAGGGAGCCGCCATTCCCCGCGCGACGCCGCCGTCGCCTGCGACGAGGTCGGTTGCCCTCTGCATCCAGGCAGGCACGGCGGCCGCCGTGAACAGGATGTGGGAGGAGACCTGTTCATGCACCCAGTCGGCAATCCGCCCGTCGGTGACGCGGGTGCGGATGCGATGGGACGAGGGCGGACGATGGAAGCCGAGCGCGAATTCCTGCGCCCGTGTCCACTGGATCTTGACCGGGGCGCCCGCGGCGCGCGCAAGCGCGGCGGCCTCGGCTTCGACTGTGCAGATCGTCCTGCCGCCAAAGGCGCCGCCGATGCGGCAGGACTGCACCGTTACGGCGTCGCGTCCCAGCCCGAAGGCGTCAGCCAGAAAGTCGCGGATGTAGAAGGCATCCTGCGTTCCGCTCCAAACCTGAAGCGCGCCGCCCCGCCATTCCGCCACGGCCGCCCGGGGCTCGATCGGACCGTGCGCCGCGAGCGGGATGTCGATGCGCAGGTCGACGTTCCAAGGTCCTTGCTCGGGCTTGCCCTCCAGAACGCGATGGGGCAGGGGGCCCTCCGCCAGCCGGCTGTCGATGTCGACAACCGAGGCGATGTCTGCGCGCGGGTGGGTGCCTTCGATCTCCCAGTCTACCGACAGCGCCTCGGCGATTGCGTCCAGGGCGCCGGGACGGCGTGCCACGATGCCGATGCCGCGGGCCTTCCCGATGGGAGGACCGCAATCCTCGACCACCGCGACGAAGCCGGGCACGGACCTTGCTGCCGCGAGGTTCATGCGCGCGGGGCGCGAGGCCACCTCGGTCGACGCCGGCGCGCGCAGGACCCGGCCGAAGAGCATCCCCGGCCGCGCCACATCTGCAGCGTAGAGCGGCGCGCCGGTCACGATCTCGCGTCCCTGTGCGATTTCCGGTGACGCTCCGATCTGACCGCCGGCCCGAAACGCATTAAGCGCGGCCAGCGGCCGGGGTGCGACGGTGACAGCCCCCGCGCTGCGCCCCGCTTTGAGCGCGTCGCGCAAGGCGGCACAGGCCTGTGCGAGCGGCTCGGCGAACAGCATGACGGATTCGCTGCCGACGGGCGCCTTCACCTCGGACATGTCCGTGTCATGCGCTCGAACCTCGACCGCGTTCCAGTCGACCCCCAGTTCGGCACAAGCCACTTGTTTAAGCGCGGTGGTGATGTTCTGTCCCATCTCGGCGCGCGGCAGGGTCAGCGTATAGCGCCCGTCGCGATGCGCGATCCAGCCGAGCGCCGTCTCAGCATCCGGCTGGGGCCTTTTCGGGATGACCGGGACCCGGCTCCAAACCGTCGCACCGGCGCCGATGAGCGCTACGAGTCCCCCTCCCGCGGCGGCCAGAAGCGCCCGCCGCCGCATCACACCGCCTCCGCGGCGCGGGTTATGGCGGCACGGATTCGCCGGTAGGTTCCGCAGCGGCAGAGATTTCCGTCCATAGCCGCCTCGATCTCGGTCTCGGAGGGCCGTGGCGTCTGCTCCAGCAGTGCGACCGCCGCCATGATTTGCCCCGACTGGCAATAACCGCACTGCGGCACGGCCAGGTCGAGCCAGGCCCGCTGGACCGGATGCAGTCGTTCGCCGGCAGCCAACTCCTCAACGGTCCGGACCGCGACACCCTCCACGTCGCCTGCGCGCATCACACAGGACCGCACCGCGTCCCCCTCCACGATGACCGTGCAGGCCCCGCAGATGCCGACGCCGCATCCGTATTTCGCCCCGGTCAGCCCGAAGTGTTCACGCAAGAGATATAGAAGGGGCTCATCGGCCCATTCGGAGGGGATTTCACGGCTTTCGCCGTTCAGAATGAAGGACATGGAAGACTCCCGTTCGCGGTGATAGCGCGAGAGTAAAGGCGCGAAGGCCATGCGGTCTTGAACGATCACGCCAAACGGCAAGTTTGATCGCACCGCCAAGGAAAAAAGCTTCGAGCTTCCTCGCGCTGGCCGGGTCAAGCATGAACCCGTCCGCGTCGACTTCGCCCTAAGTGTGCGCGGTATCGCGACGGAGTGGGGCGCCGGCGTTCGTTCTTGACGCAGCGAAAGATCGCCGTCCGTCCTTTCTGACCTGTCTGTTTCCGCCCCCCGCGCGGTCGCTCGATGCCGAACTGATCCATCCCAAAGCTGGCAGTTATGTACCGCGCAGCTTTTCCGAGTGCGGGAAGCCCACTTTTCAGACCACTCAGCCGATCAGTGTGGCCTTGTGACGGATTCTTCGCTGATTGCGTTGTAGGGGGGGTCTTTTCACGAGAAATTGTGCCGGAAACAGCGGTCACGCCCGGTAGCACCTCAATGTCCAGTGTCAGATGCCGCGAAAGCAACCGCCAGCTCCGTCGGTTCAACGGAACAGAGCCACATGCGCCGATGTAGCTAAGTCGGCGCATGTGATCTGGGTCCCGTTGGGACCATCGCGTCGCAGCGTTAATGTTTACGCTGCACTCCGCCCCAGAGCGTGGGGCGTGTTATACGCGCCGAGATCCAGCTCGCCTTCCGATTTGGCGATCAACACGGCGCAGGCGCTGTCGCCCGTCACGTTCAGCGTTGTGCGCGCCATGTCCAGAATGCGGTCGATCCCCGCGATGATCGCGATACCTTCCAACGGCAATCCCACCGAAGTCAGGACCAGCGACAGCATGATCAACCCGCCGCCCGGCACGCCCGCGGTGCCAATGGAGGCCAGCGTGGCGGTCAGGACGATCGTGATGTAATCCCCCATCACGAGATCGACGCCATAGGCCTGGGCGACAAAGAGCGCCGTCACACCCTGGTAGAGGGCGGTGCCGTCCATGTTGATGGTCGCCCCGAGAGGCAAGGTGAAACTTGCGATCTTGTTATCGACGCCGAGGTTCTTCGAAGCGGCGGCCATCGTCACCGGCAGGGTTCCCGAGCTAGAGGTGCTGGTAAAGGCCACCATTTGCGGTTCGACAACACCCTGGAAAAACCGAATGGGGTTCAGCCGTGCGACAACGGAAATGAGCGTGCCGTAAACCAGAGCGGCGTGAAGGATGCAGCCGATATAGACCGCGAAAATGATCGTGGACATCGGCAACAGAACATCCATCCCATAGGTGCCGGCGACCCAGGTCATCAGCGCGAACACGCCATAGGGCGCCGCGGATATCACCAGGTCGGCCAGCTTCATCACCACCTCGTTCAGTGCCTCGAACAGGGCGCGCACGGGCTTGCCGCGATCCCCGACAAGGTTGATCGCAAGGCCGAAGACAATGGCGAAAAAGATGATCTGCAGGACGTTTCCGTTCGCCGCCGCGGCGATCGGGTTCTTCGGAATGATCCCGAGCAACGTGTCCGCAAAGGACTGGGCCTCGCTCGCGGCCTCGGTCGCTCCAGCGGTCAGGTTAAGCCCGGCGCCCGGCTGCAAAACGGTGCCGAAAAACAGCCCGATCACGATCGCGAAAGCGGTCGTGCCAAGATAGAAGACAATCGTCTTGATCCCGATCCGCCCCATCCGGGACATGTCCGTCATCGACGTCATCCCGCAGACCAGCGAGACGAAAATCAACGGAACGATCAGCATCTTGATGGCCGAGACAAAGGCCGTGCCGATCAGCTTGATGTCCTTGGCAATGGCCTCGTTTCCGATCACGTTTAGCAAGATGCCCAGCCCCGTGCCGACGAAGAGCGCCAGCATGATCTTTTGCCAAAGCATGAGCGCCCGCCATCCCCGGGGCCTTTCCTGAACAGATGTTTTCATGTCGTTTCCTCCCTGACATTTTGCAAAGGCGGGGCAATCGCATCTTTCGACACGGTTCCTCGCGTATTGGTTTTCGTGAAATTTTCGCGATCACGGCATGTGCGCGACCAACTCCAGCTCAACGTCAAAACCGTGGTGGAGTTCGGGGACCGGCACGACCGCGCGGGCGGGTTTGTGGTCTCCCATGAAGGCGGCGTATTTCGCGTTGAATACGCTCCAGTTTTCCACGTTCGTGACGTAGACACGGGCGGACACCACGTTTCGCGCCGTCAATCCCGCGGCCTGTAAGATCGCGTCGGCATGGGCGAGCACGAGGTCCGATTGCTCCTCAAAGGACAAGCTGCGGATCATCGGATCTTGCGTGGCCACAGGCAGGATACCCGAGACAAAACAGAGCCTGTCATGACACGTCGCTTGTGAGTAGTGACCCAATGGCTTTGCGGCTTTGCCTGTTGTAATGAATTTCATGGTTTTCCCCGTTTTCAGAAACTTACCAACCCGAGATCCGTGACCAGAATTGACCGTTCAGGACCGGATCGGGCGACAGCACGTGATAGCCGTTGTGCTGGGCGGCGGTAGCGCAGGCGTGATTTGGCAGGATGCGCAGGCGCGTTCCGACAGGAAGCTCCGGCAGGGGGGCGGTGGGGCCGGACCGTAACGCGATAATTCCGTGTTCCTGATTGGCCGCCGTCATCACCAGGTCCGGGATCAGCTGGCCGCCCGCGTCGCAGACCAGCCCGTAGCCTTGATCGATGGCTTGGGCCGCCGTGCCGCGATCGCGCGACAGGGCCATCCATCCGGCATCGACCAGGATCCAGCCCTTGTCCCGCTGGCGACCGATCACGGTCGTCAAAACCGACAGCGCGATGTCATCGGTGCCGCAGACACCGATACCGGCCATGACGAGGTCGAAAAAGGTGTAGACGCCCGCGCGCAGTTCAGTGACGCCGGTCAGGTCCCGTGCCGCGTGGGCCGTCGGCGTCGATCCGACGCTGACGACCGGACAGCTGTAACCAGCCCGGCGCAGGGCCGCGGCGGCGGTCACCGTGGCCGAGCGTTCGCGCTCGGCGAATGCCGCATGGGCCTCGGCCCCCGAAACGCCATAGCTTTCACCGGCATGGGTCAGCACCCCACGCAGCTCGGCGCCGCTGTTGACAAGAAGCGCGGCGATCTCCAGCAGCTCCGGGCTCGTCGTGGGCAACCCGCTGCGGTGGCCGTCGCTGTCGATCTCTACAAGGACCGGGATCGTCTCGCCGGTGGCGGCGCATTTGGCCGCCACGGCTTCGGCTTGCTGAACGGAATCGAGCAGGATCGACAGATCGCAGCCGCGCTGCCGGATCGCCAGCACGCGGTCCAGCTTTTGCGGCACGATCCCAACTGCATACAGGATGTCCCGGACGCCAGCATCCGCGAAAAGTTCGGCCTCGCGCAGCGTTGAAACCGTTGCCTTGGGACTCGTCCCACTCAAAACCCGCCGGGCAACCTCCACCGATTTTCCGGTTTTCAAATGCGGGCGCAACGCGACGCCCAGCCTGTCCGCTTTGTCGCGCAACCGAAGGATATTCCGCTCCAGCCGCTTCTCTTCCAGCAACAAACAAGGCGTCTCCAACGCCTCGATCATGTGTGATTGCTCACTCACCGTGTTCTCGCTCCATATGATTTGGAGCGAATATGCGTGGGAGAGGTGAAGTTGTATATTTACGGAAACTAATTCTATGATTAATCCTGTTGTTAATGATTACCTCGCAGGACCTCCGTTTCTTCGCCGAAATCGCGCGCTCACCCTCGCTCGCATCCGCTGCGCGCAGTTTGAACGTGTCGCCGCCTGCGGTCACTCAGCGGCTGAAGCTGCTTGAGGAGAGGTTATCTGCAAGGCTCATAGACCGCGTGCGCGGAGCGATTTGTCTGACCTCGGAAGGGGAACTGCTGCTGGAAAAGGCGCAGGCCATTTTGGTGGAACTGGACCACTTGGACGCCGCGTTTTTCGAAAGG
>ENA-ORCX01000400-ORCX01000400.1-marine-metagenome-genome-assembly--contig:-NODE-400-length-17456-cov-2.849128_pt1 | contig 17456 bp, 13 predicted proteins | sample MGYA00248630_ERZ508518 | MGnify/ENA primary metagenome ERZ508518 (study PRJEB26188, sample SAMN06268768) | marine metagenome | isolation source: Bioluminescent Bay, La Paraguera, Puerto Rico | place...
AGTAGGTAAATCAACACAAAAGATTGTAAAAACCATTGATGAGATTGCCTTCCAAACCAATATTTTAGCGTTAAATGCCGCCGTTGAAGCGGCTCGTGCAGGGGAAGCAGGAGCCGGGTTTGCAGTAGTTGCAGAAGAAGTTCGAAATTTAGCTCAAAGAGCTGCAGCTGCCGCCCACCAAACCAGCGAAATGCTCTTACAATCCACAGAAAAGATCAACCATGGAGCAGAGCTGGCATCCAACACAAACTCTGCATTTTTACGGGTTTCCAAAAGCTCAACACAAGTAGATCAGCTTATTGATGAAATTGCTCGAGCATCCCAGACTCAACATCACGGACTGGAACAAATTACAATCGCCGTGAATGAGATGGATTTAACAGTCCAAGATAATGCCAATGCAGCAACAGAATCTGCCAATGCCGCCGAAGGCTTGTTTGCCCAAACCACCAATTTGCAAAATCATGTGGATGAGTTACTGGAAATGATTCACGGTAAAAAATCAAAGAAGAAAAACACGACAAAAAGAAAATCAGACAAAGTAATCCTAGATAAAAATCTGATACGTGCTTGAGTCTTCTCCAAAGACACATACCACTAGTGGGATGAAGTTTATCTCCTGGAATGTAAATGGAATCCGTGCATGCCTAAAAAAAGGCTTTGCCGACTTTATGAAATCCTCGCAAGCGGATGTTTATTGCCTGCAGGAAATCAAAGCTACTGAAGAGCAAATTCCAATGGAGGAACTACCTGAGGACTACCAGTATTTCTGGTATCCCGCCGAACGCAAAGGTTATTCGGGAACCGCACTCATCACCCGGGTTGCACCTCTCGACGTCACGTTCGGCATGGGAGAAGCTGAATATGATACTGAAGGCCGTGTGGTAACAGCAGAGTTTGATGATTATTTCCTCGTAACGGTCTATACTCCAAATGCAAAAGCTGACTTAGCCCGCTTAAAATACCGCGAAGAAGAATGGGACCCACGTTTTCTGGCTCACCTCAAAAAACTGGAAGAAACCAAACCCGTAATCGCCTGCGGTGATTTGAATGTTGCACACAAAGAAATCGACTTAGCTCGCCCAAAGGAAAATGTAGGCAACGCAGGTTTTACGGATGAAGAACGACGCGGATTCCAAAACTTTGTAGACGCTGGTTTCATGGATACATTCCGCCTCTTTAATTCAGAGGGTGGCAACTATTCCTGGTGGAGTTATCGTGCCGGTGCGCGACAAAGAAACATCGGATGGAGAATTGACTACTTCATTGCATCCGAAAGCCTGGAAGAACACCTCACAGATGCCTTCATATTACCCGATGTGCTAGGATCTGACCACTGCCCAGTTGGATTAGAATTAGAATAAATGAAATGCCTGGTTTTATAAACCAGGCATTCCAATCGCTTGAATTAAAACTTTCGCTAATACCGTCATAAGTATCATAGCAATCGGATAAGCCGTTGCGTAACTTATGACAGGAAATTGTGAATCGGTCTTTGCTGTAATAGCTCCCAACGCTGGGGTGGATGTCATACCTCCACAAATCCCTCCTAACGTCTCCAAGACATTTATCTTCAACACATACCTCGATACAATAAAAGAGACAATCAAAGGTATTAGGGTACAAACAGCCCCCATAAGGAAAATGTTCAGACCATAAGCTTGAATAGTCTCCAACATAGAGCGCCCTCCTTTAATACCTGCATCCGCAAGAAAAAGAACTAAGCCTAATTCTTGCAGGAGCATACGCGTAGAACGGGGGATATGAGCCACAATTGGGCCAACACGCCCAAAATGCCCTAAAATAAGCCCAACAATAAGAGGTCCACCAGCAAGACCTAAACTTATAGGAGAACCTCCGGGAGGTGTAATTTGAATAATACCAGCAATGACTCCAAAAGCCAATCCCATACCTAGGGAGAGCAAATCGGTTTCATCAAAACGATTGCTGTGATGCCCCAGGTCTTTTTCCAACCTGGCAAGATCTGCATACCTTCCGACAACAGTTAATACATCGTTACGGTCAACCTCCGTATCCATTGTAGGGATGAAAGTAAAGCCAAGGCGATGTATTCTAGAGACAGTCGTATTGTATCTTTTCAAAAACTGAAGCTCTCTCAAAGATTTACCCTTAAAAGCGTTATTTAGAACAATCAACTGACGACGCTCACGATCCGTATCAATGTAAAGCTGCTGATCTTCACCACGTGCAACTTCACCAATAACCTCTATTGCTGACTTAATCTGATTTTCACGACCAACAATCAATAACCGTTGGTCTAATTCAAACGTGTCGCTGTAAACCAGTGGGACTAGTTTATGGTCTTTTACAATACGGGTTATTTGACACGCAAAAGGCGATAACAACTCACTTTCGGCAATTGTTTTCCCTACTAAATTGGGATTTGTAACAACAATCGTCGTTGATACGATAGGACTAAGATGGTGTTCTTTTTCTTCAAGTTCACGAGCAACAGAATCTAAGTCGTATCTGAATAAACGCGGCATCAACTGGACAAATAGCACCACTCCAATAACACCAAAAGGATAGGCAATACCATAGCCAATAGAGATATTTGATCCCTGATCTTTTAAGAAATCTGTTGCAGCTGCTAATGCAGGGGTACTCGTAAGACTGCCAGCAAAAATACCTGATGCAATATCAGAAGGGATATTTAAAATCTTGGCTCCTCCATAAGTCGCTAACGCGCCTAATGAGACTACAATAATACTCAAAATAGCTAATTTACTACCCTGTCTTGCAATAGCACTGAAAAATCGACCACCCGCACCAATCCCCACACAATAAACAAATAGTATGAGGCCTAATGTTCCAACGTGATTTGGAATAGAATAGCCAAAGTGACCAATAACTATAGCAACAAATAAGACTCCTGAAGATCCTAAATTAAGACCTCCAACAGATACTCGGCCTAAAGCCAAACCAACCCCCATTAGTGCAAATAAAACAAAGAATGGATTACTTAGTAATGAATCTAACATAGCTTTAAAAGTCAGAGGGTGTATTTAATTGGCAGCAATTTGTCAATTAATCAAGGCACATTATTTAACTTTTCTTGAGCTAATATACGCTCTAAGCAATGACGACAAATACAAGCCTTTGTTTGTTTATTAGCAGGAATGTAATCCCAAAGAGATGGAGGAAAGTTTACTTTTCTACACCAACAATCACTCGCGTTCGGATCACGAACGCGAGCACAATTGTTAGGACGCCCACAAATAGGGCATACAGAAGAATCTATCTCTTCCTTACTCAAAGTTCCGAATGAATTCAGTTACCAAACGAACACCTGCTCCCGTAGCTCCAAGAGCCAAATGAGATTCTTTGGAAACAAGCCAACCAGTTCCGGCAATATCAACATGCACATGTGGTGTTTCCCCCACAAACTCGTTCAAGAAACTGGCGGCACTGGAAGCACCACCATAACGGCTTGAACCAGCATTCTTAAGGTCAGTAACATCACCTTTCATCATATCACTGTATTCATCCCCCATAGGCAGAGACCAGCAACGATCATCCGTGCGTTCACCAATAGCATGTAATTGATGGGATGCTTTGGTACAGGTAGAGAAAATCCCTGTACGACGCAATCCAAGCGCAACGCAACAAGCACCTGTTAAGGTAGCCATATCCATAACCACTGCAGGATTATATTTTTCAACTGCATAGGCTAATCCGTCAGAAAGTACCATACGACCTTCTGCATCTGTATTCAGGATCTCAACAGTCTTGCCACTATAGGTCTTAACAATATCACCCGGACGGAACGCCGTACCACTGGGCATATTTTCTGCGCTACAAATAATACCAGTTACATTCACCGGGATATTCAAGCGGGACACGGCCTCCATAATGCCAAGAGTACCTACTCCACCCATCTTATCCCACTTCATTTCCTCCATACTAGCCGAAGGTTTAATAGAGATACCACCGGAATCAAACGTGATGGCCTTACCAACAATAGCTATTGTTGGGGCATCCTTGGAAACTTTATGCTCCAAAACAATCATACGAGGTGTATTTACGGAGCCCTCACCAACCGCCAGAATTCCTCCAAAACCACCTTCTTCAAGATCTTTTTTCTTAAAGATTTTGCATTTCAGGTCACACTGCTTGGCAAGTTCTTCGGCTTTCTCAGCTAAATACTTTGGATTACATACATTCCCAGGTTCATTACCGATGGCACGAACGCGATTTACAACCTCACCATAAATAGAACCCTCCGCAATGCCCTGCTCTACTGCTTTCTGCATAGATTCAGGAGCCACAAGGACGAGTTTCTTGAAGGCATCTTTACGGTTATCTTCTGTTTTATAGATATCAAAGTCATAAGAACCAACCAAAGCCGCATCCGTTAGAGCAGCAATAGAATCAGCACATGCTTCGACTTCCAACTGTGCCTTGGTAATCCCAATGGCCTTTAATGAACGCACTGCCGTACCTATAGCGCGCCGTAAAACACGCTCATTAATACCTTCTGATTTCCCCAAGCCAACATACAAAACAGGCACACCATTTTCACGCAAAAGAAGTGTGGAATTGGTAGATCCGTCGAATTCTTTAGTGTTTACACCACTGACAACTTCGTCTTTGGACTGATAACAAAAAACGATGCGCGCCAGAGATGCATCAATTGTGGATGAATGAACTACTTTCATAAATGTAAAATGAATGATCCAACACCCTATGCTCGCAACAAAAAAATACGAGCATGTAATCATCTATTACTTTGAGATGTACCCGGAGTGGGGCTTGAACCCACACGTCCTTTCGGACAAAGGATTTTAAGTCCTCAGCGTCTACCAATTCCGCCATCCGGGCAAATCCAACTTCGTGAGTAACGAAGTAAGGAGCCAAGAAAATAGCTTCCCGGAAAAGACTCAAGCAAAAACAAACATTTATTTAGAGTTATATGTAATCACACAGTTTTCACCCATTTCATTGGAAATAACCAAACAATGAAATACTATGTAGATATGCAATACTGGCTGATGAAAACAGAACCCAATGTCTTTTCCTTTGAAGATTTGAAAAACTGCCCTAACCAAACAGAACCTTGGGATGGCATCCGTAATTACCAGGCACGTAATTTTATGAGAGACAAAATGCGAGAGGGAGACTTGGTACTATTCTACCATTCCCGGTGTGATCCACCAAACATCGTTGGTATCGCTGAAGTAGCATCTATTCCCTATCCAGACCATACAGCATGGAACCCTGAATCGAACTATTATGATCCAAAATCATCACCCGAAAATCCGCGTTGGGTTATGGTAGATGTTCGCTATAAGTCAGATTTTAAAAAGTCGGTAACCCTATCAGATTTAAAAGCAGACAAGAGACTGGAAAACATGAAAGTAGTCCAGCGCGGTCAACGATTATCCATTCAACCCGTAGAGAAGGCACATTTTGATATTGTTTGCGAGATGGGCGGTCTTTAAACCGCTCATTTACTAGATTCGTTCAGGAATCTTCTGATCTAACTCCTCTTGGCACTTGTAAAAAGCTGTAGCACCTTCTTCACCCATAAAACGGGTCAAAATTTTAGGATCAGTCTTCAACAAGTCTACCAAAACAAGACCATCTACACTATTGTGGAAATCTGGATCCACATTAAAGCTAAGCATCGTTGCATTCAGCTTTAGGTACTGACGCAACAGAACCGGAACCCCCTTTTGATCCGTTTCCAATTCAGAGATCAGAGCAGAAATATCCTCGATGTCCTTAATTGCCGTCTGTAGTCGCTTCTTATCTGTACGACTTAAAGTACGCGGACGTGGTGGGTTTTTTGCACGAACTTTTTTGTGGAATTCATGTTCCGCAGAACTGTCCTTAAAGAACTGAACGATCAAATCTTTAGACATGGCATGATAATCCTGGCTGATACTCACAGGACCAAAAAGCACACGGTATTTAGGGTTTTGAGCCACAAAAGCACCAATTCCACGCCATATCATAGATAACGAAGCATGCTTGCGCTGATACTTGGAACAGATAAAGGAACGTCCTAATTCAATGGCTGGTGATAGGCGGTTAAGAACCTTGTGCTTATAGTGGAAGAGAGTTGTGGTATATACTCCCTTCTTGCCTTTGTTCTCTAAAATCCAATCGGTTAAACCCAGACGGTAGGCACCAACTATTTCCTGTTCCTCATGATTCCACATGAAGAGGTGATAGTAATAATCGTCAAATAAATCTAAATCAATGGATTTACCGGTACCTTCACCAACATCACGGAAAGTTATTTCGCGCAAACGACCTAACTCACGTAATACATTTGGAATCTGAGCAGCCTGAGCCACAAATACACTGAAACTCTTATGCTTGACCAATTCTGCATTTTCCGGAAGCCCCTGAATATCACTCAACAGCAGTTCAGTAGATACAGCATCAATGATTTTTTCATCCGTATTTACAGATTTACGACGCTGAATTTTTGGAAAATGCACACGCTTAGGTTTCGTAGCCTGCTTGTCCCTGTTGTTCAAAATATAGGTCTTCATACGGAGAAATTCCATCATATCTCCGTTATCCTCGAACTTTGCCAATTTGACTGCAGGGATAGGGTTCCCGACGCTTACTTTAACATCGCTCCCCTTCATCGCTACAACTTCGCTGGCAAGCAAAGCAGTTCTCATACTAGGATGTAATAACCCTGCCGCTTGGAAACAGTTCCTGTTACGACCATGGAAATATACCGGAAGAACAGTTGCTCCTGTGCGGCGAATCAAGCTCGCGGTATTAGTATTCCAAAGTGGATCCGTAACAATACGTTTTCGAAGATGTAAATGGGAAACTGTTCCCGAAGGAAATGTTGCCAGCAAATTCCCATTTTTCAGATGACGCATAGCATCACGCATAGGACCAAGATTAGACCTTGCTGCATCTTTTCCTCCAAATGGATCTACCTGAATAACCCAAGGGCAAAGTCCTTCCATTGCTCCCAACAAATAGTTTACCAGAAGTTTGCTATCCTCACGCATTGCGGTGAGTAATGACCCTAGGATAATACCATCAGCACCTCCGTATGGATGGTTTGCAACAACTAGAGTTGCTCCGGATAATGGAATTCTGGCTCTATCTTCATCCGTAATAGAATAGGAAATATCCATTTCCCTCAAGCAACGATCGAAAAAGTTCCCGCCTGAAGTATCCTCCATTACCCGACGATATATGTCATTAATATTCGTCAGCTTAAGAGGTTTTGCAAGTAGCTTGGCAGCCGCCTGAAGAAAGGGCCCCGGAACTTCGTCCAAGTTAATTGCAACATGTTTGTTTGGTGAAGGATCTTCTTGTGAATTCATTCAGTTTTTACAGTTTTTTGTATACTGCCCTAATTTGATCCAAACAGCAAGCTAACTTCAACCTCATTTGTGTTAAAAACTGATTAGTGAGGTAACAATCTGTCTGGTTTCTATATCAAATAGAAAACATAAGAAAGCCCCTTTAATAAAAACTGTTTTTTATTATTGACCAAACATTTACACTATCGAGGTTGGAAATCGAACCCTTAACAAAAGACAGATTACCATGAAAGAAATATCATTAACAGCAATTGGGCATATAGAAACCAACGATAATAAAGTAGTCATCAAACTTCATCGCGATTTTGTCTCTGGGCTAAAGAATCTGGAATCGTTCAGTCACGTAAACGTAATTTGGTGGTTTGACAAGTGCAACAACAGCAAGTCACGAAGTACAAAAGAGGTATATTCTCCTTACAAAAACGCTCCTGAAAAAATGGGCGTATTTGCCACAAGATCACCAGAAAGGCCAAATCCAATCGCAACAACAGTGGCTGAAATAATCCACATAGATCACGAAGCTGGAACTATTCTCATTTCATTTATTGATGCAAACAATGATAGCCCGGTTCTTGACTTAAAACCTTATACACCAAGTCTCGATCGTATCGAACATCCTAAAGTTCCAAGCTGGTGCTCTAACTGGCCTAAAAGCCTGGAGGAATCTGCTGATTTTGAATGGAGTCAGGTATTTAACTAAGACAGATAAACCACGACACCTTCCTATTACAGGAAGGTGTCTAAAAAAGAATAAACCATCAGCACTGCGCCAATTTATAGAGAAAGGAATCACGTAAAGCTTCCCAACTGGCTTCTATGATATTGGCTCCGGCTCCAGTAGTCCACCAAGTGTCTTTTCCATCTGTAGATAGGATACGCACCTGCACGGTTTCTTCTGTCCCCATACCGCGCTCCAGTATACGAACTTTGTAATCTACTAAACGAACTGTTTTTAATATTGGGAAGCTCTCCTGGAGACACTTTCTCATGGCATGGTCTAATGCCCCCACAGGACCACTTGAATCAGCCACATTATGATATACAGCATCACCTATTCGTAATTTAACGGCAGCTTCCGAAACAATTTCTCCTGTCTCACGAACCACTTCCGTGATCACTCGATAATTTTTCAGGAAGAAATCATCAGCCTTTTGGTGGAAATGACGGCGTAAAAGTACTTCAAAGGAGGCATCTGCATTTTCGTATTCGTATCCTTTGAATTCCTGCTCTTTCAATAATTTCAGGAAGGAGCGCATTTCTGGAGATTTCTCCTCGATATCAAAGCCCATTTGCTTGGCTTTCATCGCAACACTACTACCACCCGCCATATCTGAGAGAAGTATTCGCTGCTTATTGCCCACTGATTCAGGACAAACGTGTTCATAACTTATAGCAACCTTTTGAGCTGCATTTGCATGAACTCCACCTTTATGGGCAAATGCACTCTTACCAACCCAGGGAGCCTTAGAGTCCATAGGCAAATTAGCTAAATCGTCGCAACCAACTGAAAGCTCACGCAAGTGAGCCAAATTAGCAGAACAACTTAAATCCCGCTTCATCTTGAGTGCAAGATTCGGGATAACACTCGTCATATTGGCATTCCCGGTACGCTCACCGTAGCCATTCAAGCATCCCTGAACCAACGTTGCACCATGATCGACTGCGGCAAGAGAGAGCGCAACCCCCAAACCTCCGTCATTATGACAGTGGATACCGACACCACATTGAGGGAACGCTTCGACTACTTTAGACGCCAATTCACTCAATTGAGGAACCAGCATGCCGCCATTGGTATCACACAAGGTTAGATACCTCGCACCACCTTTTGCCGCAGCATTCAGCGTCGCCATTGCATATTCCAGATTATCTTTGGCTCCGTCAAAAAAGTGTTCTGCATCATAGATGACTTCACGCCCCTGCTCTACCAGATAGCGAACAGAATCTTTAATCATAGCCAAATTCTCTTCGGGTGTTGTTCTGAGAACGTCAGTTACATGCAAGAGCCATGTTTTTCCAAAAATGGTGACAACAGGTGTTTCAGCATCCAGCAACAACTGAATTTGTGCATCTTCACCAACTGGTTTATTCGCACGACGTGTAGAGCCAAAAGCCGCTACTTTGGCATGCTTAAGGTCGAGTTCTTTCACGGCTTCAAAATAGGCCATATCTCTCGGATTGGAACCAGGCCAACCACCTTCGATATAATCTACGCCAAAAGCATCCAAACGCTTGGTTAATTCCAACTTGGCCGTTACAGAAAAAGAGATTCCTTCGCCCTGAGTTCCGTCGCGAAGTGTAGTATCATAAAGAAAAACTTTAGTATTATTTGAGTGCATTGTTTCCAAAGGTATCAATTTTGATGGAGAGAACACCGGTACGGTTTTAGGCAAGAAACCGGTGCAAAAGGTTGCGGCAGGGTTTACAGGGTCGACAATCGCAAATACAAAAAAGTCGATCCCCTCAAATAATTCGCGGATCGGAAATAATAGAAATGCCGATTATTGTATGAATCATCTCAAATAAAAATCCAGATATGCTAGGGTGCTCTGGATACATCTAAAGTCAAGGCCTTAAAAAGACACTTATCGCTTGTTCATTTGTCCAAGCAAAATATAATACAGCTAATTCATTTATCAAAGCAATCATGTCATATCAAATTAACAGTAGCAAACGTCTTAATAATAATCAGGAAATACCTCGTCTAGGACTCGGCGTATTCCAGGCCGAAGACGGAAATGAAGTAAAACAAGCAGTTCTATGGGCACTGGAACAAGGATACCGTCTCATCGACACGGCTGCCATCTACGACAACGAAAAAGGTGTGGGTGATGCCATTGCTGAATCTGGTATCGCTCGCGAAGAGATTTTTATAACCACAAAGCTATGGAATACAGACATCCGAAATGGGAACTTTAAAGATGCTTTTGAAAAAAGCATGGAAAACCTAGGACTCGAATACCTGGATCTTTATCTTCTTCACTGGCCAACAGAAAATCGCCTGGCTGCATGGGATTATCTTTGCAAACTCAACAAGTCAGGCATCGTAAAGTCCATTGGCGTAAGCAATTTCATGATTACTCACTTAAAAGAATTGTTGGAGCAAAGCTTCGTAATTCCTGCCGTTAATCAAGTGGAGTTTCACCCCTATTTACAAAGTCCCGAATTGGTAGAATTTTGTAAAGCCAAAGATATAATCGTCCAAGCATGGAGTCCAATTATGCGTGGTCAGTCTTTGAAAGACCCCGCCCTATTGGAAATCGCAAAAAAGCATAACAAAACAGCCGCTCAGATAATCCTCCGTTGGGATCTTCAAAAAGAGATTCTGACAATCCCAAAATCCATCCATCAGGATAGGATTCAAGAAAACAGCAATATTTTTGACTTTGAGTTGGACGAAGAAGATATGAGACAAATCGCAAAATTAGATCAAAACGTTCGCAACGGCCCAGATCCTATGAATTTTAGTTTCTAGGGCTTAGTCGCGTATCCCATTTTTCAGGATAAACCCCTGAATGGAGGCCTTATCAGCAGAAACGGAATACTTAACGATTTCTTCCTGCTTGAGGGTTTCCAAGGTCGGGTGTGTAGATTCAACACCCAGTGCACTCTCAATTACATCTGGAAATTTTGCAGGATGTGCCGTAGATAGCATTACGCGCGGTTTTGCAGGACTACCGACATCCAACATATGAGCAAAGGCACAAGCAGTGTGTGGATCGCACACATAATCGTATTTTTCTTTTACCAAACGGATTAACTCCGTGATTTGAGCATCATCGGCACGGGAAGCTGTAAAGGTATCAGGATTAAAGTCTTTAAACTCATATTTACCTGTGGTCTTGAACTCCCTCATGATTTCACACACACGTGAGGAATCACCCTTTTCAGCGAAATAAAGAAAGCGCTCAAAGTTGGAGGCTACTTGAATATCCATAGAAGGTGCATGGCTTGGAGATACCGAATGCACTTCGTAAAGACCAGTCGTAAAAAGGCGGTAGAGAATGTCGTTTTGGTTGGTTGCAACACAGAAAGACTTAATAGGTAAGCCCATTTGCTGTGCCATCCAACCAGCTAGTACATTCCCAAAGTTCCCCGTAGGAACTACAAATTCAGCATCACGTTTATCAATTGGAAGCTGATAATAGGCATAGATGTAATAAACACATTGAGCCAATACACGAGCCAAGTTAATCGAATTCACAGCAGAAAGCCTTACTTGACTTTTAAAATTCTGATCACCGAAAGTATCCTTTAACGCTGACTGAGCATCATCAAAAGATCCTTGGATAGCCATTGCATAAACATTTTCTGCCTTTGTGCAGGTCATTTGACGTTCCTGCAATGGAGAAACACGACCATCTGGATACAGAATAAAGATACGCACACCTTCTTTGCCCAGAAGACCATGAATGGCTGCTGCTCCAGTATCCCCACTCGTTGCACCAAGTACATTAATCGTTTTGCCTGTGCGGGCAATCTGTTCTTCATACAGATTGCCCAGCAACTGAAGGGCAAAATCCTTAAAAGCCAATGTTGGCCCATGGAAAAGCTCCAAAACGTAATTATCGTCATCAAGCTTTACCAAAGGTGCAATCACCTTATGATCAAATTTAGTATAAGAGCGCTCAACTGTAGTTTTCAGCACATCTGGATCAATATCCGTAGCAAAGACTTTAAAGAAGCGATAGCAAAGCTCTACATAACTGATGCCTTCGCATTCAGCAAAAAGATCACTTAAAGCAGGAAATTGACTAGGTATAAAAAGACCTCCATCAGGAGCCAACCCCAAGGCAACCGCTTCGGAGAATGATACTGGATCAGATTGTCCGCGTGTACTGATATACTGCATGGAACTATTTCTTTGCTTTGTCTAATTCGAATGCCTTGTGAGCCACACGAACGGCTTCATCAGCCTTAGACAGATCAATAGAGACAGAAATCTTAATTTCTGAAGTTGCAATCAATTGTAAATTAATACCTGCTTCGGCAAAGGCAGTAAAGAGTCTGGATGCTACACCAGAGTGGCTCCGCATACCGATACCTACAACAGAAAGCTTTGCAATACGGTCTGTAAGAACAACAACCCCTGGAACTCCAGCGGCTTCCATTGTAGAATTAATAGCTTTCTCTGCGGTATAGGCATCATCCGTCGGAACTGTAAAAGTCAAATTAGCTTTACCGTCACGACCAATGTTCTGAACAATCATATCCACATTTACATTGGAATCGGCCATAGCCTTAAAGACTTTGGCTGCGGTTCCCGGCTGGTCGGGAATGTTGCGAACAACGACTTTTACCTGGTTCTTATCAACGGCGACACCGCGTACAAGAACATCTTCCATAGAGGGAACTTCAGCTTTCACAATAGTACCTGGGTTGTTATTTAGGCTGCTGCGTACTTCAAAAATGACATTAAATTTACTGGCGAATTCAACAGCTCGGGACTGCATTACTTTGGATCCCAAACTGGCTAATTCCAACATCTCTTCATATGAGATTTGTTCAATCTTCTGGGCATCAGGAACAATACGTGGATCTGTAGTGTAAACACCATCCACATCCGTGCAAATTTGACAAAGGTCGGCTTTCAATGCTGCAGCCAGAGCAATTGCAGATAGATCGGAACCACCACGACCAAGAGTGGTAATTTCGCCATCTTTATTACGTCCCTGGAAGCCGGCAACGATGACCACCTTGCCTGAATCAAGCTGTGTATGAATATCACCACCGCTGATTTGCATAATACGTGCCTTGGTATGCACATCGTCCGTCAGGATACCTGCTTGTGCCCCAGTACGGGAAACCGCAGGAACATTGATGGAATGCAAAGCCATAGCCAATAAAGCAATGGTTTCTTGCTCACCAACGGTAAGCAACATATCCATTTCACGGGCATCAGGGTTAGAGTTGAGTGCTTTCGCATCTTCAACCAAACGATTTGTAACACCTGAACGAGCGGAAACAACCACCACAACTTTATGGCCTTGCTCGTAATCCCTCTTTACACGACGAGCAACATTTTTGATGCGATCTAAATCAGCAACAGATGTTCCTCCGTACTTTTGTACAATGAGTGACATAGTAATAGGATTTTAAAAGTTAGAGGCCTACACGGATGAGGTTATTAACCTTCAATACCTGTGTAAGTTCTTTGATTTCAGCGAGTGCCTTCTGCATATTGCCTTCGCAAACCTTATGCGTCACTAAGATGAGTCCTGCTTCACCACCAGAAGCATACTCCTGATCAATTTTGCAGATACTAATGGAGTATTCTTTGCAAATTTTGGTAATTGCAGCCAACACCCCCGCTTCGTCTTTAACAACAAGATTTAAAAAATATGCAGATGTAGTCTCAGCTATTGGAACGACTTTCTTCTCTTCAAAGTCAGTGCTCATGGATGGGTGGGAACGTTCCATCTCGTTTTCCATCGCAATATCCATAAGATCGCCAACAACCGCAGAAGCAGTGGGTAGTTCACCGGCACCCGGGCCATAGAACATGGCATCTCCAATATAATTCCCACTTACAAAAACAGCATTGAAAGCGTCATTTACAGAAGCAAGTGGATGCTTTTTCTCGATCATCACTGGATGAACTCGAAGCTCTACTGAATTTTCCTCACGAGCAATCCCAATGGCTACCAACTTAATAACATAGCCCATAGCATCTGCCATAGCGATGTCATTGGCGGTAATTTGGCGGATACCCTCGAAATGAATATCTTCGTAGCTAAAGTGGCTGTTAAATGCCAAACCTGCCAAAATAGAAAGTTTATAGGCCACATCGTAACCGTCTACATCAGCTGTAGGATCTGCTTCAGCATAACCGAGAGCCTGGGCTTCCTTGAGAACAGTTTCGAAATCAGCCCCTTCTTCTGTCATCTTGGTAAGGATGAAATTAGTCGTTCCATTCACAATACCAAAAACTTCTTCAATATTGTTTGCAGACAAGGAATTCTTTAACCCATGAAGGATAGGAATACCCCCACCTACGGCTGCTTCATAGTAGAGATTGACATTGTTCTCACGAGCAACTTCCAAAAACTCTTTACCATGCTTGGCAATAACTTCTTTGTTTGAGGTAATTACATGCTTACCAGCTTTCAAAGCCTGCGTAATGAAAGTACGTGCAGGATTTACTCCACCAATAACTTCAATGATAACATCAATGTCCGAGTCTTTAAGCATCTCGGTAGCATCCGTGGTCATCATTACGGTAGAAAAATCAACGCCACGATCTGTTGTAATGTCCAGATCGCAGGCAGCTTTCAAAATTACAGGAACCTGTGCGCGACGAGCCAAATTTTCCTTATTTTCAAGAAGGATCTTGGCAACGCCAACACCAATAGTTCCTAAACCGATCAGGCCTACTTGGATGCTTTCTTTGGGCATAGTATTTATTTCTGTTTTTTCTGGAACCGGTTTTCGGTTCCTTTCATAAGTCGCACAATATTCGATTTATGGCGTACGACAATCAAAAGAGAGAGAGCAATAATTAGTATTTTTTCTGCTAAAGGACGCTCAGGCAGCAGAAAACTGCACACTGGAAGACTCACCGCCATGAGAATGGATGCAAGGGACACATAACGTGTGGAATAAAAGATGATGAGCCAAACAATAACGCCAATTAAAATGGCAAGCCAATTCACCGCAAGAAGACCACCTATAGTCGTTGCAACTCCTTTTCCACCACGAAAGCCGATAAAGATGGAACAACTATGTCCTAAAATGGCTGCTAGCAATCCGACAACGGCAAGAGTCGCCTGACGTTCACCTCCTACAGCCAACCAGTATGGCCAGGAAGCAGCAACAAATCCCTTTAGAGCATCCAATAAAAAGCAGGTATAGCCGGCAGGTTTTCCCAGATTGCGCAATACATTAGTGGCACCTGGATTTCCACTACCAAGCTCAAAGATATTAACACCCTTCAACCGGGCGATAATGACTGCAAAAGGGATGGCTCCGATTAGGTAACCAACCCCCCCTGCTAAAATAAGTAAACTGTATTCAGTAAAAAACATTTTTAGGCTGAGAAATCAACCAGATGTAACTTAACAATGTCCTGATGACTGCGGATCTCTTCCAAGGCTTCCTTACTCGGAACACTATCCAATGCACAAACATTGAGAGCTACACCACCAACGTTATTACGACTTAAAGCCATGTTTGCGATATTCAAATTGTGTTTTGCAAGAACGGTACCAACCATCCCAACAATCCCCGGAACGTCATTATTTTCCAGAATGAGGAGAACATACCTCATACCAAACTCAATATCACGACCATTTACGTGAACAACACGTGGCTTCAAGTTTTTGCCGATGAGAGTACCTTCAAGGGAATACTCATTCCCTTCGGAATCCTTAGCTTCTACACGAACAAGCTCTGTATAATCAGCATCAGAATCAGATGAGGTAACACTGCAGGTAACCCCCAAACGCTTCATGCAGCGAGGGGCATTCACATCGTTCACTCCCGACACAATATTGTTGAGGTATCCACGTTGGATGGCACGTGTCAAAGGAGTGGTATCAAAGTCATTCAACTTACCCCAGTAAGTAACCTGGATGGATGCCAAAGCATTGGGAGTGATTTTTTGCAACAACTGGCCAAGCTTTTTACCCAAAGTCAAATATGGTGCCAAAGCCTTCATAGAAGCCGGATCAACAGATGGCATATTGATCGCATTACGAACAATCTTGTCACGTAACACACTAACAACAAGCTCTGCAACTTCCAGACCAACACTTTCCTGAGCTTCAGTTGTTGAGGCACCCAAGTGAGGGGTTAAAACGATATTAGGAACAGAACGCAGTTCATGGTCTTCAGCCATAGGCTCCTTCTCAAAGACATCCAACCCTGCATAAGCAACCTTACCGGATTTTGCTGCTTCAATAAGATCTTCTTCCTTGACGAGGCCACCGCGGGCACAATTCACAATACGAACGCCATCCTTCATGATGGCAAGGCTGTCCTTATTGATCATGTGATAGGTATCCTCTGTGCGAGGCATATGGATAGTAATAAAATCAGCGCGGCTGAAGAGTTCTTCAAGCTCAACCTTTTCTATATCCATATCCTTAATATGCTCAGCAGTCACGTAAGGATCGTAACCAATCACCTTCATATCAAAACCACGAGCACGCTTCCCCACCTGGCGTCCAATTCTACCAAGACCGAGAATGCCTAACGTTTTACCACGAAGCTCAGTGCCTTTTGCATAAGCTTTTTTATTCCACTCTCCACGACGCATAGAGGCATCAGCCTGCACAATCGGACGGGCAGCACAGAGCAAGTGTGTAAATGCCAGTTCACATGTAGCAATCGTATTACCACTAGGTGTGTTCATTACGATCACACCGCGGGAGGTGGCAGCATCAATATCTATATTGTCAACACCAACACCTGCGCGACCTACGGCCTTCAGGTTTTGAGCAGTTTCCATGATATCTGCGGTTACCTCGGATGCGCTACGCACTATAATAGCATCAACATCACGAGCCAACTCCTTCAATTGCTCAGGAGTAGAACCATATGCTTCGATTACTTCAAAGCCTTCCTGCTGGCGAAGATAGTCAACACCGCTTTCGGCAATTTTATCAGCAACGAGTACTTTCATTTTTTCGTTTTCCAGTGAGTATGTAATCCTCAGAGAGTGAACGGGATTGCATATAGGTTGAGGGAGTTTTTTGCAACCTTCTTTATAAGAAAATATAAATACTTGATATACCAAGACTACCTTGAAAAATCAGCTTTACCGAATTATGTACGAATATGCATACTTCTAAATTTGATCTTTTGGTTATTGGCGGGGGAAGCGGCGGTTATGCAGCCGCCAGAACTGCTTACGCCCTAGGTAAAACAGTTGCAATAGCCGATAGTGGAGAAGAATTAGGCGGTTTATGTATTTTGCGCGGCTGCATGCCCTCCAAAACGCTTATTTATAGTGCAGAAATACTCCATAACACTCAAAAAGGTTCATTATTTGGGCTGGATATAAAGTCAGCAAAAGTGGATATGCCTGCCCTACATCGCAGAAAAAAAGAAGTTATCGAAGAATTTGCCTCTTATCGTAGAAATCAACTGCAAGATGATCGTTTTACCCTTTACAGAGAAAAAGCACGTTTTCTG
>ENA-ORCX01000404-ORCX01000404.1-marine-metagenome-genome-assembly--contig:-NODE-404-length-17242-cov-3.431110_pt1 | contig 17242 bp, 16 predicted proteins | sample MGYA00248630_ERZ508518 | MGnify/ENA primary metagenome ERZ508518 (study PRJEB26188, sample SAMN06268768) | marine metagenome | isolation source: Bioluminescent Bay, La Paraguera, Puerto Rico | place...
GTTCAATTTCTAACAATTCCTACGGAATCATTAAGAAACGTCTCAGCTTTAACGCTGAGGCGTTTTTTTTAGAGAAAACCATTGTTAATATGAAAGAACAAAATCCTATTTGCAGCTTTTTACTTCACCTATATTAATAGAAATGAATTTCGTATACCACAAAATGAAAATACCAAATAAAGATCTAGAGGTAAGTAAACTTGGAATGGGATGCTGGGCTATCGGAGGACATTTTTCCTTAGATGGTAAAGCCGACGGATGGGGCTATGTTGATGACCATGAATCCATCCAGGCAATTCACACTGCATTAGATATGGGAGTGAATTTTTTTGACACAGCAGACGTCTATGGAACGGGTCATAGTGAAGAAATTCTAGCAAAGGCTCTGAAGGGCAAAAGAGATGAAGTCATACTGGCTACAAAATTTGGATTTACATATGATTCATCCACAAAAACCGTTTCTTCCACAAATGTAACACCATCTTATATTCGCTGGGCATGTGAAGAGTCATTGAAGCGTCTACAAACGGATCATATTGATCTTTATCAGCTTCACTGTTACCCGGAAGAAAACGAAATGCAACCAATGTTGGACTTTCTGGACACACTAGTACAAGAGGGTAAAATTCTTAGCTATGGCCCTAGCACCGATAGTATTTCTATAGCTCAAGAATTCGCGAAAAGACCAAACACCGTTTCAATTCAATTTCGCCTAAATGTTCTATCAAGAAATCCAAGCATTCAGTCCTTGTGTAAAGAAAAAGAAATATTTGGAATCAATAGAACTCCCTTAGCACATGGATTATTAAGCGGAAAATTCAACTCTAATAGTGTTATTTCGAAAGATGATTTTAGAGGAGCCGGACATGAATGGGTTGAGTATTTTGAAGAAGGTCGCCCCAAAGAGTCATTTCTACAAATGATAGAGGACATAAAAGATGTCCTAACAGGAGGAGGCAGAAGCCTTGTTCAAGGTGCGTTAGCTTGGATATGGGCAGAAAGTCCACTAAACACTCCCATTACCGGCTTTAAAACAGTTGATCAAGTTAAAGAAAATTCAAAAGCGCTTGAATATGGACCTTTGGCTCATGCAGATTATCTACAGATAGAAAGCATCATCGAATCTTCAAAAAACAATCTATAGTTTGTATTCATCCGTTTCACTATCATGCAATCCTCACATCTAATTTCTGGTTTCACCGCAGATCAAAGCACAGATTTATTAGAAGCACTGAATGATCTAAACAGTATCGTTTGGCCTCAAACTCCAAACTCTCCCAAAATAGAAACAGCTACAGTCGAAGAACGACCAGACAGGTATATAGCAGCAATAGAATATAAAGGGAAAATTGTCGCCGAAGCAGAATCATTCTCAAGAACAATTGCCTACAAAGAAGGTAAAATGGAGGTTCAGGCACTCGCAAATGTCTGCACGCATCCAGATCACAGGCACAAAGGTTACGCGTCCATATTGGTCAAAGAGATATTCAAACTAGTTGATAATGGTCGCTATCCACTCAGTTTTTGGCAAACAGGAGTTCCTGATTTTTACCTGGCACTAGGCGCTCGTTTGGTAGGAAATCGATTTATTAATAGTCTACACCCGAACACCCCTGAAAAGAATCCCTTTTGGGACGATTACATAATGATTTATCCTAAAACCACAACGCGATGGCCCCAAGGGGAAATTGATACGTTAGGTCTTGGATTTTAAGAACATTAAAAGAAAGCCGGGAGCAATAACTCCCGGCTTTCTTTCTATATAAAAACTACCATTTATAGCTCAAACTACTATATACATAGCGGCCTGGCTCATTAATAATCACGGGGTTTGCCCCTGTACCACCGACAATATCCCACTCATAGGAATTTGCCATTGCATAAGCTTCATCGAACAAGTTGTCTGCACCCACAATAAGAGTCCAGTCACCTTTCTGAAGACCTAACTTTAGATTGATAGCATCCCAGGAAGGCAATTGTTGTTCCCCCATCGTTTCATCCACATCTGAAGCCTTTTCACTGTGAATCCATTCCAACGTAGCAAAACTATTCCATGTAGAAGATACGAAATGAAGGTCTTTATCCAAATCCAAGGCCAAACGGGTTTTTAGCGGTGACATTTGTCCCAAATCACGATCTTCATAACCTGAATCCTTCTCTCCCTTCTGGTAAGCAACACCAAGCTCTAATTTCACACCTTCATAGATCTTATAATAGGTTTTGAGATCAACTCCATAGATGTTAGCATCCAAATTTGTATAAGTCTTCCATCCCTCAGAAGTAATCACTTGGTAAATGTAATCGTTCAAATCAGAGTAAAACATTTTTACTTCTGCACCGCAGTTCTTTCCACTCACAGAATAACCCAAGTCCCATTCAGTATTAGAGGTTGGCTCTAAATCAGGATTCCCAAAAAAACCAGAATTCCCCTGAATATAACGTTCTGCTCCTGTCGGCAAACGATTGCTGCGGCCAACACCTGTAAAGACACTAGAAGATTCACTCAGGTCATAAGTAGCCATAATAAAACCACTAAGAAGAGAATCCTTGTTTTTGTTCGTGTCTGTCATCTTCGAACTGAATTTAAGCTCTTCTTTGGCTTTTGTCTGTGCATCATCATATCGAACTCCTGAACTCAAGGTAAGCTTCTTCCATGTAGTATTAGAACTCAAGTAAACACCCGCCAACTCAACTCGGGCCTCAGGAATCAAATTTCCATTTAATAAATCCCCTGTTGAAGTTTTGAAGACATCGGCTCTCCATTTTCTTCTTTTCAGGTCAATACCATATTTAAAGCTCGTAGTGCCTGTATCTTTATTCGCCTTGATTTGTATCCCACTAATATCAGAAACAGCTTTTACATTTTTAGCTACAGCAACAACACGATATTCCTGATTTGGATTATGGTGAATCTCATTATCGAAAACACTCACCTGGATATCATCCCACAGAGTAGTTTTTTTCTCCGAAGAAACAGTCAAACGTCCCAAATTAGTACGCTCCTTTTTGATATCAAAAACTACACGAGGAGTCATAATGTTTTCGGCCAACCCATAAGCGTAATCGAAAAGTACACTTACTTTCGGAGTAATATAGGATTTCACAGACCCCCAAATATCTGTCTTTTTGAAAGCATCCATTTGCTTTCCTAAATCATTATAGGAAGCAGCACGTCCTTCTCTGTATTGCCACAAAGAATTACCATAGCCATCTTCATATTGACCTGAAATAGAATAATTATAACCAACAAGAGACTGTAATGTCTTTGTCCCATAGTTTGCATAAGCTCCAGCTCTATAGTAATCATAAGAGCCAACAGCCGTGGAAACCTGACCATGAAAACCTTCTTCAGGCTCACGTGTAAGCACGTTTACGAAACCACCAAGATTCCCTTGGGTTTCCACATCAAAAGGACCTTCTTGTAAATGGATTCCTCCCACTCTTAACAGATTGATATGAGACAAGGCAGGATCTTTACGGCTACCGCAAGCACCTTCCAAGGCACCACCATCCACCGTTACTGGAAGATTAGCCTGACTAAACCCACGAAGCCCAATTTCGTTCCCGTAAGCACTCTTACGAACCATACTGGCTTCAACTAGTTGGTTGGAAATCAATTCAGAAAGATCAGCAGTTTTAGAAAGCTCTATATATTGATGAGAAATCTCATCACTGGACATTTCCAATCGCTGCCCTTCTATAACATACGCGCTCAATTCAATAAGATTACTATCTGAATTCTCTGTATTCGAAGATAGTGAATCATTCACTTCTTCAGATTCGGCACATGCAATGGCGCAAAGGCACAAAGAAACTGAATGAGCCAAAATATAACGATTTGTTTTTAGAAACATTTAAAATAACGTAATTTAAATTAGTAAAATAAGTAGTAATAACTCTAAATGCATATGTTTGTACACAGGAACCCTGTAACTTTGTATTTAGAGATTCTAATAAAATGTGAAGAATCACATTACGTTATTTACCGGTGGCCCTGTCTGCAGAGGCCAATCCCATTTCCTGCTAAAACTCAGGTTACGTTCAGAATCAATTTTCCAGAGAAATAGAAAAACAATTTGTTGAACAGCAAAGAAAAAGAAAATTAAAGGAGTTACATGCCCTGCAGCAAAAACAGTAATAATACACCCGTACCCACCATTGGTCGAGTGAGGTAAAGAAGGATCATGAGTCTTTCCGTTCTCTGAAACTTCAATACAATGATTATGGTGACATATCGCTTCGTGCAATATTGGACTGGCAGCAAAAACATCTAGTATCAGTACAACAAGAACCGCAAAAATAGCCATTACCTTCAGTGGCCATTGAACTCCCAGAGACTTGTTTCGTTTTATACTCATACTTGGATCAAGGCACTATAGCAAATTCGTCAAGAGCTTAGAAACGCACATACAATTTGTTATATGTAAGATTTGCATCCCCAATGCTCTGGCAGGTTGAATATCCCTTTCTAAAGAATCACCTACCATCAATGTTCTCTCTAAGGGAATTTCAAGACCTTCAATAACAGTCAGAAATGCCTGAGGGTCAGGTTTTGCCCACCCGATCTCTTCGCTGATATAGATTCTATCGAAAAACGCTCCAATACCTAAAGCTTCTATCTTTTTATGCTGGCCATCAGAAGGCCCATTTGTAAGCAGGCTCACTCGAATAGCTCGATCCTTAAGTTCCTTCAGCAACGCCATTACACCAGGAAACAACGTAACAGTACCATTCGCTTTCTTCATGTAAAGATCGTTCATCTGACAAGCAAGAGAGACATCACTTTCTCCCATCGGGTCTAAGAAACGCCTTACACGATACTCCTCCTTGGATAATTTTCCCTGAACAAACTTTTGGAACAAGATAGGTTCCTGTTCGTAATATTTCCTAATATACACAGTTCTATCAACTCCCTCCGGCAACAAATCATAACACGCGCCTAAGGCACGGACTCTAGCTCCACTGTAATCACAGAGAGTGTCATCCAAGTCGAAGATAATGTGTTCAACAGGTAACATACTACCCTACTTCTGGTTTTAAAATATCTGAATGAGCAAAAATCCAGTCACCTGTAACGATATCTTTACCACTACGCTCCATCAGGTGTCGACTCACTAAATCGCATTTGGAAATAAGAAGGTAGTAAAAATTGGTTTGAGCACTGTATTTCTCAAAATTGGCCATTCCCTTGCAGAGAATAATGTCGCTTTGCTGAATACATTCCCAAACATCAGAATCATGTTCCTCTTCCAAAATAGAAAGTTGTTGGATTTTCACTTTGGGAAGCTTATGCAATAGTTCAGGAACATCAGATATTTCTGAAACATCATTGAGGAATGCACCTTTGCGGATCGTTAAACGAATCTCCTCCAAATCCGTGTTTTCACAAAGGTATTGGATCAACAACTGGTCGAAAACAATCTCACCCGCATTGTCCGTAATGTAACTTAGCGTTTTAGCCGTTTTCAAAGCTTCCTCAAATTTCCCGCGAACATTCAAGGTTAGAGCCTGTTGATTCATTTTTTTCACGAGTCCCGGTAAATCAAAGTGAGAAAAAGCCCCGTAGTCCATTATGTTGCCAATGGCTGCAATCTTAAGCGCTGTAAGTAGTTTGTCTTCGGATGAAGCAAGTGTCTCAGCAAGCTCATCGTAATGCTTTTCTGCCATAGCAGTGCAGCTTTCCTTGGCACTTAGGTAAGGATCCGTTTTCCCTGTGTATTTGGTAACAATGCTTTGCATTTCTTTGGCTACCCTCAGCGCAGAATCCCCATCCAGATTGCAACTGAGTACATCAATAAACTCAGCCATCATTTGGCGTTGTTGCACCTCATCTGCTCCGGCAATGCGGGCAGCCTGAAGACCTATGCGTAAGTAACAAGAAAGACAGTCCAAGGTCGGTTTCATCTACTGCGTTTTACAATCCAAATAAAACGGAATCAAGCAAATGCTCATATGCGTAACAGGATAGTAACTCCCAGCATAAAGAATATATTATTTTATAGTAATCCGCCTTTACAAAAAACCATTTTGGAATCCCATTATATAGACTACTCCTTGTTAAAACCTCAACTCCCTACAACAATGTCGCTGATAAAAAAGATCTATATCGGTTTCTCTTGTACTATATTTTTACTTATTTTACTGGGGATAGTATCACGTATCGGAATTAATTCTGTAGTTGATGATGCCAGCGAAGTTATCGATGGTAACAAACTGAGTAATAATCTAACCCAGAGGGAAACAGATCATTTAGTATGGGCATCCAAAGTAGCTACTTTATTCACAGATCCTGATGCCACAGAACTGCATGCAGAAACCGACCATACTAAATGTGCTCTTGGTAAATGGTTACTGAGTGATGAAAGAAAGCAACTTGAAAAAGAACATCCAGAATTTTCGCCCTATTTAGCAGCCTTAGAAGAACCACACAAACACCTTCATGAAGCAGCTAAGCGTATTGACCAGACATTCAAAGTTCACCACGAAGGTTTAAATGGTCAACTGCAAGCCATCAATCTAGCACACGAACAGTGGGGTTCTCAACTGATGAGAGCATTGGCATTGAAGGATGTTACTTTACTGAAGGAACTACAAAAAGATCCTGACAAATGTATTCTTGGGCAGTGGATTCACAGCGAAGAAGCAGAAAAGTTCTGCCAAACATTTCCTCCATTAAAAGAAGCAATCGAAAGATTAAAAGTTCCACACGCAGAACTTCATGAAAGTGCCATAGAAATAGGCAACCTAATGACACAGGGGAAAGAAGAAGATGCTATGAAGGTATTCATAGAAAAATCTCATCCCATGTTGCAACAGGTGCAGGCCATAATAGATAAAACCTGCGAAGAAGAGCTGGTTTATAGAAAAGGATATAATGATTCTAAAGAAATATTCAACAGCGATGTCGTTCCATTGTTAGCTAACGTCAAAGGAAAGCTGAATGAAATGAAATCAAAAGCCAGAGAAAGCATTATTACAGACGAGAAGATGCTCAGTTCAGCTGAAGGTTTTCAAACAACTCTTACTCTGGTAGCATTCATCGCGATTTGCTTAGGTCTTGTTATTGCAATTTACATAACGAGGGTACTTAAAAACACATTAAGCAGTTGCTCTACTGAACTAAATGTTTCCAGCAAGCAGCTAGCCGGCTCATCACATCAAGTATCATCCAGTAGTCAAAACTTGGCATCTTCAGGACAGCAGCAAGCCGCAGCCTTAGAACAAACCACAGCAGCGTTGGAAGAAATGTCATCCATGACAGATGCAAACACTGAAAACGCAATAAAAGCCAATAAGTTGGTCAAAGAAACAGCCAATTCTATGCTGCAATCAACTAAAGTGATGAAAAATTTAACAAGCTCCATCACTGATATAGCAAACGCCAGTGAACAAACCAGCCTGGTCATAAAAACAATTGATGAAATTGCATTTCAGACAAATATCCTAGCATTGAATGCTGCAGTTGAGGCAGCACGAGCAGGTGAACATGGAGCTGGATTCGCTATTGTTTCAGAAGAAGTCCGTGCATTAGCAATGCGGGCGGCAACTGCGGCAAAGGAAACATCAGAGCTAATAGAAGGCACCCATGCAAAGGTGAAAGATGGCCTACTCTTGGCAAATCAAAGCAATGAAGTCTTTAAAATGGCTGCTGATAGGAGCAATCAAGTTATCGAAATTATGGAGGAGATTTCCAATGCATCAATAGAGCAAAGAGAAGGCATTCATCAAGTAAACAATGCCGTTGGTCAAATGGATCAAGCGACTCAGGCAAATGCAGCAAGTTCAGAAGAAGCGGCAGCCGAAGCAGAAGAACTACATAGTATAGCTGTATCCCTGGAAGGTCAGGTTGCTTTACTTGAAAAAGTCATCGGCTCTAACAATGAAAAAGGAAATGTAGCTATAAACACAAAAAACTCCGGTTCCAGCATGAACATTTTGATGTAGTTCTACGTAAAATAGAGCACATTTAGAGGAAAGTAGATTCATGGCACTCGAATTGCTATTGCTAGGAGAACAGCCCAACCGGCACCTAGCACTCATGCTTGTTACTGTTCGCTGATTAACACTTATGTTTAGAAATCAACATTTATAAGTATGTCCAAGCAACAAGTAGAAAACCTTCTGGAAACCGGTGGTTCAGATAAACACCTTCGTCTTCGTTACGATCAGGTAGAAACCAAAGAAGATTTCGTAGCCCTGGCGAATGCCGAAGGTTATGATTTCACCATACAGGAATTGGACGACGTGCTCAAAGAATCAGGCGACGACTTCGAGTCCTTTGGAAATCCCAGAAAAAGAGCCATTTGGTGGTATTAATTCACAAATGCAAAAGCTCAAATAGCTAGACTTGACTGCGAAGCCCTGAATCCCCTGGATCAGGGTTTTCTTTTGTGAAAATAAAACCTGATTGTTCGACACCCCAGAATGGTTGACTCTGCAAGTATGCAAAACTCCCCAGAGAACTGTCTCTTAGAAAATCGAAACGATTATCGGAATGGTAATAACAGAAAATAAGGTCGTGAGAAATGCACACTGAGAGGCCAAAAGTTTATCTCCTTCATAAGTCTCAGAGAAAGTTCCAACCAAGGAAGCTGTAGGCATGGCTTCCAAGATGACACAGGTGTAAATGGTTGTTTCACTGGCATGTAAAAGCTTAAGAACAAAGAAAATGATTACCGGTATTATCAAAAGCCTCAAAATAGAAACACAGTAAACTTCAAAACCTCTAAAGGCATCTTTGAATCGGATATCGGCTACCATTTTCCCAATAATGAACATTGATAAAGGCGTCGTCAGATTACCAATAGAGTGGAACGTATCCATTAATGGAGATGGTAATTTTAGCCCTATAATACTAATTAAAATACCAATAATGGTACTGATGAGAGGAGCGTTATAGAGTTTTCCTAAAGATCTGAGAGGGTTCTTTTCACCACTGAAAACCATAATTCCATAAGAAAACATAAACACATTCATTGGAATCATGAACACAGATGCGTATAAAACACCTTCTTTGCCAAAGAGAGCGTTCATAACAGGAAATCCCATAAAAACCGTATTGGCAAAAATTGTCGAAAAATGCAGAACCGGTTTTTTATGGTGAGCAAATTTCAAGTAGAATGGCTGGCAGAAAAGAATCAGAACCACATGAATAAGGAAGGAAAAACCAAGAATACCAACAGCGTTTAACAGTACCTCTTTGGAAATACCTGAACTAAAGGAGTAAATAATGAGTAAAGGCATAGAGACGCTCATAAGCATCTGTGAAAGCCCCTTATTTACCTTGTCGGTTATAATATCTTTCTTACTTAAGTAAAAACCTACCACCACCATCAAGGCGATGACAATTACCTGATTAATAATTTGCTCTTGCACTGTTACCTTCCCCAAAAACAAATACTACCTTACGGCAGCATCGGTTAAAAAGGAAGGTCTCATAAGTTAACATTTTAACAGAGTCAACCCCACTTTGAAAAGCGCAACCATCTATAAATCAACATGAACAGTCGTTCAAAAACATATCTTGTTCGTTATAAAACAAATCACACCTTTATTGCTCAACCGATATCACTGATAAAAAATTCAATGCATATATCATATGCGTCCTAAAAAAACACGGTATTCTTTGGGAGAATAAATAAAGGTTTGAATCGTAAAGCCGAGCTCTACGAAAAAATCGTAGAGCTCTACAGGATCATGATCGCAAATAATCCAAAAAGAACCATTTGCTTCCACTAATGACGCCCGAACTTCAATGAGCAATGTAACTAGTTCCGGCAGCATCATCCGCAAATCCAGCATATTTGGAGGGCTAGACTCTGAGTATTTGCACATGTTTGTGCTTCTGGGAGAAAGATTAAAGGGAACCTGTCATTTTAGAAGGGTCTACCCAGGCATTAAATTGATCTTCAGTGAGAAACTCCAGCGCAAGAGCCGCTTCTTTCAATGTCGTTCCTTCTGCATGTGCTTTTTTGGCTATCTTGGCAGCTTTTTCATACCCAATATGTGTATTCAATGCCGTAACCAACATCAGGGAATTATTTAAATGTTCCTGTATACGAAGCCCATTTGGCTCAATGCCAACAGCACAGCGATCATTGAACGCATGGCAAGCATCCGAGAGTAAGTTGGCAGATTGCAAAAAAGCATTTATCATAACTGGCTTAAAAACGTTCAACTCAAAGTGCCCATTACTTCCAGCAATAGTAATGGTGGTATCGTTCCCCATCACCTGAGTGCATACCATAGTCAATGCTTCTACCTGAGTAGGATTCACCTTTCCAGGCATAATGGAAGATCCAGGCTCATTAGCCGGAATCGTGATTTCTCCAATGCCTGAACGTGGACCGGAAGCCAGCAAACGAATATCATTGGCAATCTTCATCAGGCTAACAGCCAATTGCTTTAGAGCGCTGTGCGACTCAACAATGGCATCGTGCGCAGCTAGTGACTCAAATTTGTTTTCCGCAGTAACAAATGGATATCCAGTTAAATCAGCAATCTTTTTGGCCACCTTTTCAGCATAACCTTTGGGTGTATTTAACCCGGTACCAACAGCAGTTCCACCAAGAGCCAATTCAGAAAGATGTGGAAGTGTATTAATCAATGAACGTAGTCCGTGATTCAATTGAGCCACATAACCGGAAAATTCCTGTCCCAAAGTCAACGGAGTCGCATCCATCCAGTGTGTACGGCCGATTTTAACGACATCCATCATGACTTCGGATTTCTTGGCTAACGTATCCCTCAGCGTTTCTACAGCCGGAATCACCTTCTCCAAAATCACCTGATAGGCGGCAATATGCATGGCTGTTGGGAATGTATCATTGGAGGACTGGGATTTATTTACATCATCATTTGGATGAATCAAACGCTCTCCTTGCCCTAGTTCGCTTCCAGATAATACATGAGCACGGTTTGCTACAACTTCATTGGAATTCATATTGGACTGAGTACCGGAACCAGTTTGCCAAACAACCAGCGGAAAATGATCGTCTAACTGACCTGCAATCACTTCGTCACAAGCCTTGGCAATCAGTTCGGCTTTCCTGTCATCCAAAACTCCCAGCTCATAATTAGTAAGAGCCGCAGCCTTTTTAAGATAGCCGAAAGCATGAATAATTTCCTTGGGCATAGAAGCCGAAGGGCCTATCGGAAAATTCTCTACTGAACGCTGCGTCTGAGCGCCCCAGTATTTATTGGCCGGGACTTTTACCTCGCCCATCGTATCGTGTTCGATGCGAAACTCCATAATCGTATCCTCTTTGAGTTGTTTACTCGAATAACGACTGTAGAATACTCCCCTCAAACGGATTTCGCCACCCGATAAAGGATAAATGCAATTTTATCACGAAAAATCGTAAAACTTTAGACCGACTTCAGGATTAAAATTCTTTTTGGCAATGCAGTTCAAAGGCCGGACAAAGAGTTCGCAGGCTCCTCTCACGTTGGCATCCATCAAGTGTCCTGCGATAGCGGTGTAATCGCTGCGTCCTAAAGTAATATGTAGGTGTAGAAGTGGTTTCCCTTCGGATACGGAAATATTCCCAGTGAGATTGGAAATCTCCATTTGCTCGTTGAAAACTTTATCCACGTATTGCTTGGTAGCAGGGTTAAAGTAGCGCAGAGTCGCTTCATTTACAGCTCCCAAACCGGAAATTTCTCCAGCCATGATTTCTTTTTGAATCACAAAATCAGTAAGAGCATCCACGATGCTGGTTTTGTCATCAATACTAACAATATATTCGTTGTCTACCTTGTATGCTGACCACATGAGGTGATTATCTCAGCTACCAAGACGGTTGCCAATAAAGAAAACCACTCACTAAACTATAGAAAGTATCATTTTTTATTCACACATTAAGAAAAGTTTATTAGTTTAATCTTATACCCTTTATGTAAACCCCACTATACAATGAATTATTTCCGAAACTTAATGTTGGTAGCAATAGGATCTGCTTCTTTTCTTTCATCCGCTCACGCCACAAATCGTGTCGACAGAATCATCGAAAAAATGAGCTTGGAAGAAAAGGTTGATTTCATCGGTGGCTATGAATCCTTTAATATCCGCGGATATCCTCAATACAATATACCTGAAATCCATATGTCTGACGGTCCTCTGGGTGTGCGCGCACATGGAGAATCTATGGCCTACCCAGCCAGTATTGCACTGGCCGCAGGTTGGGACACAGACATGGCCGGTATGGTTGGGAGAAGTATTGGTTCAGAAGCACGCTCAAAAAACGTTCATATGATGCTTGGTCCCGGAATGAACATCTACCGTATGCCCGTATGTGGACGCAATTTCGAGTATATGGGTGAAGACCCATATCTAGCAGGGCAACTGGCAAGCTATTACATCAGGGGTATTCAAAGAGAGGGAGTGATTGCCTGCGCTAAACATTTTGTAGCTAATAATCAGGAGTTTGAGCGACATCATTGCTCTTCTGATATGGATGAGCGCACATTACACGAAATCTACCTACCTGCCTTCAAAGCATCCGTGACAGAAGGGAAAGTGGCCTCTGTAATGACCAGCTACAATTTAATTAATGGAATTCACGCATCTCAAAACGCTTACTTAATCCAAGAGGTCCTCAAAGGTAATTGGGAATTTGATGGGTTCGTTGTTTCTGACTGGGTCTCTACCTATGATGGCCTTGCCTGCGCTCAAAATGGTTTGGATATTGAAATGCCATCCGGAGCTATGATGAACAGGGAAAACCTACTTCCGGCCTTAAAGGATGGAACTTTTACTGAAGCAGTATTAGACGATAAACTCAGAAGAGTTCTCAATACATATGAACGTTTTGGGTTCTTTTCCATGCCAGATATTAGCAAAGACTATGTTCTTAATCAGAAAAGGATTTATAACACAGCACTTTCCGCCGCACGCCAAGGAATCGTTCTACTAAAAAATAACGGTATATTACCTCTTGATATAACTAAAATCCATAAAATAGCCATCATTGGGCCAAATGGTGATCCTGCGATAACGGGAGGTGGAGGCAGCTCTCTGGTAGAAGCAAAAGATCCAATATCGATTCTGGATACAATAGAAACAGCATTACAGGAGAATGCTGAAGTCGTCTACCATCCAGGCGTTTTCAGCACCGTTTCTCTACCCAAAAACATATTTCAGGAAAACACGTTTTATTATTATGAAAATGATGAAATAAAACCTGGAGTTAAAGCTGTTTTTTATGGAAACAAGGATCTGGAAGGAGACCCAATTGCCACCATTCATTACGATCATTTGAATCTGGTAGACAATCAAATCAGCGATTTACCTGAAGTTCCTTCCACCGATTTCTCTGCCCGTTTTACCTGCTTCTTCAAACCCGAAGTCAGTGGAATTTATACAATTGGTGTTTCTGGTGATGACGGCTATCGACTTTTCATTGACGGTGATAAAAAGCTAGAAGAATGGCGCAACCAAGGAGAACGTCCCTCCAAATGCCAGGAAACCTTAATAGCAGGCCAAGAATATAAAATAGAACTGGAATATTACCAGGCAGGAGGTGGTGCCGTTATACGACTCGGTGCATTAAAAACACAGGAGGACATCTCTCCAGAAGATTATATGGCAGAGGCTTTGGAAATAGCTAAAGATGCAGACATTGTAATTCTTTCAGTTGGCTTTAACCCCAGTACAGAAGGAGAAGGATTCGATCGTTCATTTGAGCTTCCCGATAATCAGGACAAACTGATCACAGAAGTAAATAAGGTGAACCCAAACACAATCGTTGTTCTTAATTCCGGTGGTAATGTGGATATGAATAACTGGATAGATAACACAAGTGCACTTCTTGAGGCTTGGTATCCCGGAACATATGGTAACATTGCCGTAGGCGAAATCCTTTTCGGAATTACAAATCCATCAGGCAAACTTCCGGTTTCTTTTGAGAAAAACCTAGAAGACAATCCTTGCTATAAATCCTATTTCGATACGAATAAAGACCTCCATATTTTCTACAAAGAAGGCATCTTCATGGGCTACCGCTATTGGGATGAAAGCGATAAAAAACCACGTTTTCCCTTTGGATTTGGTCTCAGCTATACGAGTTATGATTACTCGAATCTGACAACAAATAAAAAGACTTATAACACAAAAGAATCTGTAACAGTATCCGTTGATGTAACGAACACAGGAGAAAAAGCAGGTGCAGAAGTCGTGCAACTCTACGTTGGTGACAATGAGTGTTCTCTTCCACGTCCTCTTAAAGAATTAAAAGGCTTCCATAGGCAGGAGTTGATGGCAGGCCAGGCCAAAACGATCAGGTTTGAGCTAAACAAAGATGCCTTCTCCTTTTATAATCCTAACACACATCTATGGGAATTCGAACCCGGTGAATTCACGTTGTATATAGGAGCATCCTCAGAAGATATTCGAGCAACTACCATTATAACAATCAAGTAGGTTTTTAAAAATTGCAAAAATCAAAGTCATCCCACAACAGGGATGGCTTTGTTGTGTACATAAAAGAACTATTAGACGGCAGTCTCATTGCATTTATTCAAAACCGTTAGAATCAATATTAATCAAAGAGCAATTCTTAAATAAGAACCCCGCCCTAATTGAGAATAACCTTTCGGAATATATAATGATAAAAAATCTAAATCACTACCCTCAATGAAAAAACAAATAGCACTCTACATATGCACTATAATTTTGTGTCTATTTCCTTTAAAAGGAGAAGAAACTGCTTCAAGCGCAAATACTTTCAATCTAGGGAAAGGGATCAACATTTGTCACTGGTTAGCCGAGCACTTTGACTTTATTCCCTCAAAAGAGGTTTACTTCACTCAAGCTGACGTGCGCTTTTTAAAGCAAACGGGGTTTGATCATATTCGAATTCCAATCGAAGAAATCGAAATGTGGAATGAGGACGGCACTCAAAATGAAGAAGCGTTCTCCTACTTGGATAAAGCACTACAATGGGCCAAAGAAGCCGACATGAAAGTCGTCCTCGATATGCACATAATAAAAGGACACCACTTTAATGTGAACACAAAGGAAAATTTTCCTGCAAATACCTTGTTTACCAGCGAAAAAACGCTCCATCATTTGATAGATGTATGGTCACAGATATCTGATAGGTATCATGTATGGCCTAATGACTTTTTAGCTTACGAAATACTCAATGAACCAATTGCGGATGATCCCGAACAATGGAACCATGTTGTTGAAGAATGGATGAAAGCAATGCGAGAAAAGGAACCAAACCGATTTATTGTAATTGGCTCCAATATGTGGCAAAAGGCAAAATATTTCCCTAATTTAAAAATTCCTGATGATGACAAGCACATCATCCTAAGTTTTCATTTCTACCATCCATATTCTATAACCCATTATAAAGCCTGCTGGATAGGCCCTTATTCAAAATATGATGGCCCGATTAATTATCCGGGAAACTTAGTTTCACAAAGCTATCTGAAAAAGCTACCGGAAGGTCATATCAAAAAGCAATTAACGTCAGAATTATATAACGACAAAGAAAGCCTACGCTCCCTCATGATGCCCGCAATAGATTATGCAAACAAATATGGGCTTGAATTATACTGTGGGGAATGGGGAACAATCGATAGCTTGCCAAGAACCCCTCGTCTAAATTGGTATAGAGATATGAGCCAAATTTTTTCAGAAGAAAATATCCATTACGCAGTTTGGTCATATAAGTCTGTATTTGGCATTCGAAGTGATGATGGGGCAAAAATTGACAACGAGTTAATAGAAGCAATTCTTAACGGAAAGTAGGTTTTCACATGAAAAGGAAATTACTCACAATTCTATGCCTACTGTGTTTTTTTAACTACCCTCTTCAAGCAACCCAATCAGAGATAGAAACCAATAACACATTTGATCTTGGAAAAGGTATCAATATCGGACATTGGTTGTCTCAACAGTATTTCAAAGGGATTCCGTCTAGAGATGTATTCTTTACACAAGAGGATGTCGTTTTTCTAAAAAACAAAGGCTTCCAACATCTAAGAATTCCAATTGAAGAAATGGTCATGTGGAATGAGGATGGCTCACTAAACGAAGAATCATTTGAGTATCTTGATAATGCGATTCGCTGGGCCTATGCCGCTGGAATGAAAGTTGTTTTAGACCTACATATTATCAGAGCGCACCACTTCAATCCCGACTATGAAGCTGAAGGACGAAAAATGGCTAAAATTATCTGAACGTTATCATGAATGCCCCAACAACTTTCTGGCCTATGAGATCCTGAATGAACCAATTGCCGAGAATCCATCAGATTGGAACATTGTTTTAAATAAATGCATTAGAGCCATACGAAACAAAGAACCAAACCGGTTTATAATTGCAGGTTCAAATATGTGGCAACAAACAAGTTCCTTTCCATATCTTGAGATTCCACCAAACGATAAAAAGCTCATACTCAGCTTCCATTTCTACCACCCTTTTGCACTCACACATTATAGAGCATATTGGGTAAACAACTATTCCTCCTACAATGGTCCCATTAACTATCCCGGGAAAATAGTAACAGAGGACTATTTAAAAACGCTTCCAGAAGGCTCCGTTAAACAAATCCTTGAGGCTGACTTCTTTAATGAGAAGCAAACCCTACGTTCTAAAATGGAGCCTGCTATAGCATATGCCAAGCAACATAAATTACCGCTCTATTGTGGAGAATGGGGAGCGATGAATACACTCCCCAGAAACGCCCGTCTGAATTGGTACCGAGACATCATAAATATTCTCAACGAAGAAGGCATCTCAAACGCAATTTGGTCGTATAAAGCCGATTTGGGCATTCGCAGTAATGATGGTAAAGAAGTAGATAATGAGTTGATTAGCATTCTTATAGAAGAATAAAGAGTCTCTAGAAATACAGAGCTAAGTTTGTTATGATTTTTCGCAATCAGAAAATATCTTCTTTTTCTGAAAACTTAATTAATCCCTAATACCCATATAAATGAAAAAAATCACCACTCTATTCCTATGTACTTTTTGCCCCCTTCTGTGTTTGCTTCTTGGTTGCAAAACATGTGAAACAAACTCACCTCAAGAAAAAGACACATTGGTTCTTGGATGTGGAGTTAATGCCAGTCACTGGTTATCTCAGTACTTCGAGGGTCTTCCTCCAAAAGACATAATCTTTACCCGCAGTGATGTTCAGTTTCTAAAAGAACAAGGATTTCAGCACATTCGCATTCCAGTAGAAGAAAAGGAAATGTGGAATGAAGATGGCACACAAAATGAAGAGTCCTT